>Ga0114994_10000424_pt1 | contig 28273 bp, 40 predicted proteins | sample ArcticOcean_MG_C_9_FD_87043 | JGI IMG/M metagenome (GOLD analysis project Ga0114994, IMG submission 87043) | Marine microbial communities from western Arctic Ocean - ArcticOcean_MG_CB2_152 | ecosystem: Environmental > Aquatic > Marine > Oceanic | place: Arctic Ocean: Canada Basin | collected...
AAAAAAAAAAAAAAAAACAAAAAAAACAAAAAAAACAAAAAAAACAAAAAAAACAAAAAAACAAAAAAACAAAAAATTGATTATGTATATTTTTTATTTTATTATTTTATTATTCGTTATTCGTTATCAACTATGGCTAATTACTGTAATATTGAAATCGATTGCCATCCTGGATATCCACGACCTAATAATGTGTTAACATGGGTATTAGATACAATTAAAGAAAATAATGATATCAATGCTAATCAATTAAAAGTATTAAATAATTGGGCTACATTGATACCCCGTGGTGGTGGTAAATTTGGAAATTTCTCGTGGGAAATGCCCTATGATTTAGATGAAATGGATTACGAAGAAATTAAAGACCAAATAATGGTTGAATTGACTAAATATTATAATAGTCAAACAATACGTTATAGTTGTATTTCAAACAATACGTTATAGTTGTATTTCAAACAATACGTTATAGTTGTATTTCAAACAATACATTATAGTTGTATTTCAAAAATAGTAAAATAATTATTATATTTAAACATAATTTTTTTTATTTTAATAGCAATGACTAAATATTGTATTATTAGATTAGATAATATAGAAGGTCAAAGTATAGATAGTAGTATATTAACACACTGTTTGGATACCATAACCAAAGAAACACAAGATAATGATATCATAAAAACCCTAGGAATATGGAAAAATATTATAAAAACACAAAAAAAATATATTATGTCTTGGAAATTACCGTTTGATTTAGAAGATAGCAAATATGATATAATAGAAACATCCTTATGGGATATGTTTATTAACTACTATAACGCCCACATTTTTAAATATATGGTAATTAAAAAATTGATTTAAATCATTAATCATTGAAATATGAATATCCACACCAATTATAATATAATCATGACGTCCTTTTCAAATGCCTTCAGTTACGCTTCGAACATTATCCAAGGAGAAAATGGAGAAAATAAACTTAGAACGTCTAATAAAGCTAGACTCGATTCTTTTAATATACTATTGAAAGACAGTTCTGAACTTGAAGTAAATGAAAAAATTAAAAGAATGTTTGATGAAGAATATATAACCGAGAATAATCAAGAATTAAAAAATGAAATTTTTAGAGATATCTTTGTATTGGCGTTCCATAAGCGCGCAACATCAAAGAAAATCAATAATGTACAACTGAGTGATGGTGAAGGATTTAAGAAACTCTTCTATATGTATATACTTGAACTTTATATTCGATACCCAGAAATTGTATGTGAATTTGCTATAAGTGGTCTCTTTGCGGTATATGGCTATTGGAAAGATTACATTCAAATCTGGGCTATGATTAATGGAAATGATATGTCTCATGAAGAAAGATATACGACATACAACAATTTAATCTTGGCACTTAGAGATGGTATTCTTAGTCAACGGAGAATAGATATTGAAACTGTTCGTCAGTTTTGTAAGACAAATGTCTTTGACTTTGATTTTAGTTCCGTTGCTGAATTCAATGAATTTATGGAAAAGCATAAATTTGACGAGACGATTTCATTTGTTGGAAAGTATTGTGTTCGTGAAAATTCAACCTTTAATAAGAAATGTTATTGGTATAATAGCAATCTTAAGAAGGAAACACATATTGCTTTTATGTGTCGGGCATTATTAACAAAGACTACTCGCCGTGGGTCAGTTTCATTTAGTGATCAAGACAAAATTCCTTATGGAGCGCTTAAGAAGTGGCGTATTGTAAATGCTAAACTCAATTGTGTCCTCGATGTCCCAGAAGTAAAATTTTGTGAAGGTAATTGGGCGGAATTGAAGATTGGTGCGATTCCTTCTATTTGTTTCCATAAACATTCATTGGCACTTCTAAATGAAAAGAAAAATCATACTAAAACGATGGATGAAGAAACGGGTAATCGGTTTCCAGAAAACGAAGATCGTGTAATGTGTCGCAACAATGTTATCGAACATATTTCATCTGGAAAGTCTATTAATGTGAGTGCTCTTCTTCCGAATGAAATTATTGGTAATCCGGAAGAATATAATAACAAATCAACAATGGATAAGAAACTTATGGATATCAAGTGGAACCTTCTTCTTGATTATATTCGGGAAAAGATGGCTTCTACAAGTGAAAATATGAGTGAAATTCAAAAATCACTAGCAAAGGGGAATATGATTTGTTGTTGTGATACATCCGCCTCGATGACGTGGGAAAATAAAGCCCCAAACCGTCCATATGATGTAGCAGTTGCTCTAACTGCTTTTTGCTCACAACTGGCATCGGAACATTATCGTAATAAAGCAATGACATTTAGTACAGATCCCAGTGTATATGACCTAAGTCAGTGTGATAATATATATGAAAGAATTAGTAAGATTACGAGTGGTTTTGTATGTGGTTCTACGAATTATGAAGGTATGCATAGCGCATTAATTAACCTTTGTAAAAGAGGAAATGTTCCCGATTCGGAACTTCCTGTATTAGTAATATTTACAGATGGTGAATTCAATGAAATGTGTATGTTGAATGGAAATTTTGACACTGCCCATAAGAAAGTAATTAAGATGTGGGTAGATGCGGGTTATTCCAAGGTTCCACTAATGTGCTACTGGAATTTAGCGTCACGTCGTACGGGTGTTCAAGGGTCTCACGATGAAAAGGGAATTATTCTTCTTCAGGGACCAAGCCCATCAAACATTAAGTTCGTGCTTTATGGTGAAGGAGCCGAGGAAACGGAAGTAACGGAAGTCATCGATGGTGAAACCGTAACATACAAAACACAAGATGTTGACCCATATACTATTTTCAGGAAGGTAATGGACCAACCTTTCTTTGAACCGATCCGAGAAATTGTAAATAAATACATTTAAATTTATATAAAGAAGTATCACTTGTTTTTTTTAATATAATAATAATTAATCATGACTCACACCGAATATTATTCCCTTGCTGATATCGATATCGATAACGATGAATCATTTTATCTAAATGTATTCGATAATCAAACGATTACTAAAGAAGTTTTATTGTCGGTAGTATCGTGTTACCTATTTATGTATATGATATTTTTCTTATCACTAATGGGTATTTTACTGACATTCTATGAAGAACGAGTTGGAAATCTTGAAAATAAAATTATAGAATTAGAAGAAGAAATTGATGACTTGACACCGATTACTTTTAACGAAAATAAAACAAGAGATAATGATAAATGGTCAATGACTGATTAAATCAAATCTTATTTAATTATTCCAAGATATAGGAAATTTATACGTACAACTATTATAACGAATATAACTTACTAATAAGAATAATAAACCGATACTTGAAGGTATTATTAATTCTAAATGAACTTTTTTATAGACATAATAGAATAGTCCATGGAAAGCACCAAATAATACTATTGTTGATAGTAATAGGTTTAATCTACGTTTTTTATTGGTATAAACACTGTTGGGTGGATTAAAATTACCATTTTTTATTATAGTATTGTTTGAAATTTCCTCATATATTACGAAACCATATAGTAAGGATAGTGTTCCGATTATATAGACATAATTTTTCGATAGCCTTGATATATTTTTTTCAATAAAATATGGTACTAGTATTAATGGGATTACTACAAGAAGTAATGCGATTAAATGAGTAAATTTGTAGAGTTTTTTCGATGTTCTTAATTGAACCATTGAAGTAATTAATTTTATTATAGAATTATTTAAAATTAAGTAAATTATTAATAATCCCCATAGAATATTTTCCATTAAATTAATACAATAAATAATTTTTTTGTTTTTATATATTATAAAATGGGATTAAATATGTTATTAAAAGAAGCTTTTCAAGCAAACAACAACAATGTCGCAAACAACAACAACAACCAAGGTAAATCAGGTATGAGCAATGTATTAGTATTGGTTTTGGCGCTTTTACTCCAACTCCTCCTTAATGCTCTTGTAGGTCAATGGCTATGGAACAATAGTTTAGTCAAACTTGTACCTATGTTGAAAAAAGCAAGATGGTGGGATACACTAGCAGTAGCTGTATTGGTAATGCTTGTTTCTCCACAATAAATAATTTTATTCATCTCCACAATAAATAATTTTCTACAGTCATTAGATTATATGAAAAAAATTGAAACTTTCTACTTATATTTTTTTATTTATCATACAACACAGTATATTGATTGACTACAATACACGATGTTTGCTTCCCTCCAAAACCGATGCGCTAAAATACTTTGTGACTCAAACGTATTCACCTTTAAACAGCTAAACAATCAACTCAACCATATGTGTTTTGATAAAGTTCTCGAACAAACTTCGAAAGCAGATTTTCGAATTTGGAAACATCGTTTTGCTTATGTTGCTGTTGAGATTAAGAAAGATGAAATCGAAGACATTTACGCCGAACCAACTATGATTTGTGGTGACTTCTTCATAGACGTTTGGCTTAAGAAACACGATGATGACGAATACACCATACTGACACAGCAGAATGATGATTTATATGAATATTATTTCGAATACTGTAAGACTAACGGTCTCGTTAATGGTGAGGATGACCAAGATGAGTTATGGTAATAATTAGTAACAAAAAAACAAAAAAAACAAAAAAAACAAAAAAAACAAAAAAAACAATAAATAATTTAAAATAATTTAAAAAAAAGTTATAAATAATTTTAACTCTTTTTTTATTATATATGGCAGAGTTATATGGGTCTTATATGTTGGGCAGTGTTACAGTAGCATATGTTTCTAAAATGTTATATAATTACACCACTAATACCCCTGTCGAAAATATCAATGAAAATATTGAAGAATTCGAAGACATCGAAGACATCGAAGACATCGAAGACATCGAAGACACCGAAGAATTATTTAAGTGTATAGTCTGTTCTGAAGAGAAATCACTGGATTGTTTTTCTAAGAATCAACAAAAAAAGAAAAAGCAAGGTGAATGGAAATGTAAGGTATGTACTAAAATCTAATTTTTGTTTTGTTTTTTTGGTTTTGGGGGTTTTGTTTTAAAGGAGATTATACTGACGAGCAATATTTTTTTTCAGTTTTTGTTTATTTATTATATGTTGTTCGATGGTATTTCTAATAGCAAACCTTCTTACATATACCGTCTTGGTTTGTCCCATACGGTATGCCCGACATACTGCTTGACGTTCGTGTGTTGGATTCCAATGTGGTGCTGTGAAATATACACCGTTGAACATTTGGAGATTTAATCCCACTGAACCGGCTTGAAGTTGAATCAGCAAAATATCGATTTTTTCGTGATTATCGATAATTTCTCGTCGTTTATCCATGGGGACATCACCATTGATGACATCAACACGAAACCCTTCATGTGTCAAGTTCTGTTTCAGGTATTCCATTTCTTTCTTAAAATGACAAAACACAATCGGTTTTTCGATGTCTTTGTATTTCTTAAGAGTATTTATGACTGAATCTAATTTAGTGTTTGAATATTTATAGATATAATCATCCGCACTATCTTTGTCCTTGTCTGTAACACTATCAAGTACCATTTGTGGCAACAATGTATATTGACGTAGTCGGAGAAGTTTTACAAGTAGGTAGCTGCTATTGTTGTATTTTAATCCCAAGTCCACCTTTTCATATAGTTTCTTCTCTTTCGCACTAGAAAAGTCAATATAATGTTTGAAAATTTTGAGTTCGGGCATTGCGATGTCAAGTTCTTCCTTTGTACGACGCAATACATGTTCTTCGACAAGACTGCCAAATTCATCGTCATCACCCCATTCAGCACCGATAAACCGCATTAATGTTTTCAGGTCTTTTAATGAATTCTGGATTGGGGTTCCAGATAAAATCCATTTATGATCCGCGTCGATTTCTTTGAGTTGTTTGTGGGTATGTGTTTTATGATTACGAATATAGTGGCCTTCATCAAGTATGATCCGGTCCCATGCGAATTCACGCAATATATCTCTCTTTGCGGCTTTGTGGAAACTTGTAATGGTAACATCACCCGCCGGATAATCCACATTAATATCCAAGTTTGAAGCAAATTTATTAATTTCAAGAATCCACTGATCCACCAAAGACGCTGGAACAATAATGAGAGTATGTGGGAGGCGATTGGCCAATATGACACTCAACGCTTCAAGTGTTTTACCCAATCCCATATCATCGGCAAGAATGCCGCCTGCTGGGTCACAATTCGTTTCAACATTGACAAGCCATTTCATAGCATCAAGTTGATGTTCTTTGAGCTCAATAGAGTTGTCTTTGAAAGTTTGGATTGCGCTTTCCATGATTGTAGTTTTCGTTTTCGTTTTCGTTTTCGTTTTCGTTCGTTGGATGTAAATACCCTAACTATAGTCGAATTATATTCAATTTTTTATGTTTCTCTACAACTTATAGAATTCAAAATAAAAAAATTTATTTAATTAACTTATAGAATATTGTGTGTGTGTGTCTAGACGTAAAAGAGGATTGGGACTTTCTTCACTACGTGTGGAACTAATGTATTTTTGTCTTCTCCAGTTGTCAGGTTCTTCGAAAGGAGTGTGCGGAATTCCATTGTATCTACTTTTTGTACTGCGCCGAGACATTTACAATCTCCATTACGAGTGTTTTCCCAGCAAATATCGCATTCGTAATACCAATTATGTTCGGTCCAGAAGTCTTCCACTTCTTGTGCTCCGTAGTTTTCGGCGTCATCCGGAACCATCTTCGAGAAGTCTGTTTTCCTAGGTTCTTGTTCTTCCTTTTCGAGAATGTCTATCATAAGTTTCATTTCTTGTAGATCCTTTTCTTCTGAATCCATATAGTCGTTGAAATTGGTATTTCCTTCCTGTGTAAAATCAAATTGTGAAAACAATTCAAAATGTTTGTTTTGAATATGTTTATCCTTGTAGTTTCCAGCAATATTCAAAGGCACGTCCATTCGTGTACCACGGTTGCGACGAGTATTGTTTGAACGTGAGCGAGGCATGATTGATTGATTGATTGATTGATGTTTGTAGGTATATTAAATACATTAGATCTATTGAATATTCAATTTTTTATCAATTCTACAAATCTGTAGAAAATAAAATTGATATAAGTGCCTTCATAAAATAAAATTATATTCCCAAGACTTTTCACTACAATGGATACTCGAGTTGTATACAACGGCTACGTAGTTTTCTGCGAAACACACGATACAGGTGCTATTGTTAATCTTAGCAAGACTCACGATGAAGAAGTAGTAGATGCGATTTCATATGGCAATACAGTTGTAGAAAAATATTCGAAAGATATAGGTAAGAAATTGTGCCTTACTGATTGTAATGGTGGTATTTATCTAGATGGTCTTTCACTCGATAATAAAATAGTTTTTGGACATCATCAACAGTATTACGACACTTTCTTTGAAGGATGGTGTTTAGATGATTTCACAAAACAAACCTTTTCACTTAATAAAATTGTAAGTGTATGTCTCTGAATTTAATGTATTTTTTTTACTATTATCTAATAGAAATAATAAAAAATTGAATAGAATTATTTTTTGAATATAAATATAATATAATTTCTACAATAAATACAAACATGGCATTAACACGAGGCGACACATTCACTTTCGAATTCAAAGACGAAATTCCAGAAAGACCACTTAGGTCTATTTCATCGTATGGACAACGACTTCTTGATGTAGATGAATCTATTACATACATTATTATCCACGAAACAAAACAAATTCCACATTGTAAAGGGATATTCGAAAAAAACACACATGGTAATAGTTTTATCCATTTTATACCTGAACATATTAATGAAAATGAAAGTGTCGCGTCATATATCAATCTACAAGATATGACACTGTGTCAATATGAATCAGGATTACCTATAAGATACATTAAAAAAATTAAGAAAATATCGAAAATTACAGAAGACCGCATACCGAATCGTGGGTCGTTTATATGATATTAATCATAAAATATAAAAAATTGTTTTTTTTTATTTATTTTCTGTAAATATCATAATATGGATTCTAAAGTATTTACGTTTTTTGCTCGTAAAAAAGATGGTTTTCAACTAAGTAATTTCTATGAATGTAAAGTAGTAGTAGATGGACGCACTTATAAAAGTGGAGAAGCCGCTTACCACGGAATGAAATTTATTACAATTGCCGAAAATATTAAAGACACCGACCGTGTGGAAGAATTGAAAACATATGCCAAGAAGTTTGAATCGAATGGAGAATTCGGTAGTTTGCCACAAAATGAAATTAAGAAAAAAGGCGGTAAATCTACTTTAAAATTAAGTCCCAAAGAACAAGGTATATGGACTAAAAAAGGTCCGGATGTCCAAAAGAAAATATGTCAATATAAATACATAAATCATAAAGAAGTGCGGGACACATTAATGAAAACGGGTGATAAATTCCTAGTCCATCCAGCAATGCGTGTTTCCAATGAAAAAATGGCCGATAAAATATGGGAAGGTCGTGTGATAGTCGATGAAGAGAAAAATTGTATGAAGGTATTAGGTGGAAACAAATTGGGTAAAATATGGATGGACATACGTAATAAAACCCATCATTAAGTATGAAAAAATTTGCTTAATATGGTTGAGGATGATGATATGGTTTCAGGTAATATGAAACATATATATCTACTCAGTTGTATTATTCTATTGAGAAGATATATAATAACCCTAAAATTCACATAGATAGTTACGCTTGGATTATTGATGTACCGATTGAAACCAAGATTGAATTTGCTAATTATATTCGGAATATAGATTAAAATTAATTGGACACTTTGACGTCCTTTAAGTATTTCATCATGGTGTGAACATCGCTACAGGTAAATGGGTCGGTTTTACAATTGGGACGCATCCCAGGTTCTTCGAATATTTTTTTTATTTTTCCGTTGTCGATGAACATACTATAACGCCATGAACGTTCACCGAAACCTAAATTGTCTTTGGGAACCATCGCGCTCATTTTTCGTGTGAAATCGCCATTTCCATCGGGAATCATTTCCACATTTTTAATTTTTAATTTTTTTGCCCAGTTGTTCATTACAAATGCGTCATTAACAGATACACAATAGACATTATCTATACCGAGTTTTTTAAGATCTTTAGTATGTTTTTCGTAATCAGGTAAATGTTTGCTAGAACACGTGGGTGTATAAGCTCCAGGAAGAGAAAATACTACCGTTTTTTTATTTTTAAACATATTATTGGTTTTCATTGTTTTCCATTTATATGGATTTTCTTTGTTTTTGAGTCGGGAGTCTCGGACACGGGTTCGAATTTTAACACTTGGTGCTTTTTTCCCAGTCATTTTCTTTTCTATTTTTTTTGTTTTAGGCATTATACGATAATCTGAGAAAATATTAATATATATTAATATTGTTAATATATTAACTATATTATAATGAATGACCTTAATTTCGTTGATATTGTTTTTACAGGATATGGAGCCATAATCGGAGTTGCTATTTTCTCATTATTGCCGTATATTACAAAATATTCTGGAGGTCGTGTATGGTTTGCGTTTCTAATTGGTGGTATTATTAGTATTTTAACTGGATTAACATACGGAAGATTAAATTTAGATGTCGCCGAAAATGATGCTGAATATTCTTGGATTGTTGATGCTTTTAGTAAACCAGAAACTAAAAATAATAAAACGTACAATAAATATATTAAAATATTTGCGAATGTAATTGTTTGGGCTATTATATTACTAGGAATTACAACTACATCTACAATAGTAGTTAGTATTACAAAATTTATTAATAATTATTCCAATAATTATTCCAATAATATACCGGATACTATTAAAAATTTAGGATTAATCGTAATTCCTACAATTATAAATATGTTTGGGGTTAAAATGATGTCGTCTATTAACATTCTTTTCACAAGTTTAGTTACCATTGGGTTTATTATATTAATTGGGATATCTGGAAAATCTCATAAATATGTTAAGGAACTATCATTACATAGTAATGATATGAGTAGTCTTTTAAGGGGGATATTTCTAACGATTCTTCCATTTAATGGCTTTCAAACAATTGTTAATATGAGTGGTAATATTAAAAATAAATCTCTTATACCAAAAGGCATACTAGCTGCTTCTGGATTGGCAACATTATCTTATGTTGGTGTAGCCGCGGCTACTGTGGCTATATTAGGTGTTAAAAATACAATTAATTCTTCTTCACCCGTAGCATTAGCATATGGTAAAGTATTTGGACATTATGGTAAAGATATTATAAATGGTTTGGCAATATGTAACGGAATACCAACATTATTAATATTTTTATTTTCGCGAGCAAATATTATTACGAGTTTAGCAGAAAAGGAACAAGTTCCAAAAATATTTAAAAAGATTAATATAACCTTAATATGCGTTTCTGTAATAACCTACTTGTTTACATTGGTTCCGGGTGATAACTTAGAAATATTAGCTACATTATCTAATGGATTAGCATTTAGTGTATTTGCGGTTATTAATATAGCATTACTCTATAAATATCATACTAATAAATGGAATAATCCTGTAGATAAAGAAAATGACGATACGTTTACACTTAAATTTAAAGAAATGTATCCATTTTATTCTATAATAAGTTTAGTTGTGGCGATTATATTATTAGTAAGAATGTTCATGGTTCCAAAATAATTTATTTCTACAAGTCTATAGAAAAGAAAAAAATTTGATTTTAATCCCATTAATAAATCATAAATACACAAAAAAAAAACATGCAAACTGAAGAAATATCCCACGGTATTTACAAAACAATCCTCGTACCATTAGCAAAAAAACTCGGCGTTCATCCCATTGTTCTCATTGAAGAAATATACAATCAATATGGACCGGTTCGAACTACACCAAACGTTGTATCTGGACTTTTTTAAAGGAAAGGAAGATGTGGGTCCTTTATATATTGAAAGTCTTGACGAAGAAAGTTGTAGTATTATACTCAAAGACAACAAGTATAACTACAAAACTATAAGCATCGATAATATGATCCTAGATGGAACAAATGAAATCGACATGATTCAAATTATGGAGGTTCCCAAACCTGGAAAAAAATCGATTCACATTCCATTTATCCACAAAAATACCAATAAAGAATTTATTCAAAAGGTCTTGGATGAATTCAAATGGGGAACCATCCACAGTATCGATTTGGTGGATAACATCTACAACTCGCATCAAAAGGCCTTCGTTCATTTTGAAGAAACAAACGACGAATTCCAACGCGTATTTGATTACTTGTGGTCAAAGGAAGACGCAAAATTGAAAATCACCTACAATGAACCTTATCATTGGTTTTTACAAAAGACTGAACACAAACGCGTTGATTGTTATAGTACTAAGTACATCATACAGTTCAGCGACAGCGACAGTGACAGCGACAGCGACAGTGACAGCGACAGCGACAGCGACAGCGACAGCGAATAGGTAAACGGTAAACGGTAATTAGTATTATATGTCTTATTATGAATAGTATGTCTTATTTTTGTTTTTTTTTATTCTATGATTTAAAACTAAAAATATTGAGAAGTATAAAATATGAATGATATGAATACTGTTGCGATTGTGATGAATGATTTAATTCGTAATCCTGTGATTGTTGGAATTAGTGTTCCATATATTTTGAGTTTATTCGGTGTTTTGATAGGTCAAGAAGGCGTTGATTATTATGGCGAAGTTCATAGCACATTTCATAACGCTATGGTACATACTATATTTATGCCATTTACTATTTATGGAATGTTATTATGGATACCAAATACATTAATATATTTTAGTGGTAAGAAATATAATGAACAAAAAAAGATATTAGTAGGAAATGAAATACAATATTTTTTATATTATGCGTATATGATACATTATTTAACTATACATATTGGTATTGCTGTCTTATTGATTTCGTTATATGCTTTCCCTTTGTTATATGCTCAACGAAAATATATAAAGAATAATCCAAATGATAACCATATAGTGACTGGTTTGGCTATATCGTCAGTTTCACTTGTAATTCAAGAAATATTTGGTCATTATTATGGGGGTGATGATCCCAGCAGACCCGAAGCAATATTCAACGCTATATTATATGCGATGTATTTCTCTGTGGGACATTTTTTTAGATAAAAAGAAGTGGGTGTATTTATTTAATAAATTAATTAATAAATTAATTAAATATTAAATATTAGTTACTAATATTAGTAACTACCAAGACATAACACAATGTTTTCTATACAAATCGTCGAACAATCTGGAAATATCGTATCACGATATGATTCCAATAAGAGAATTCAAGCAATTGAATATATCAAAGAACTTAATAGAAAAAATACAGATAAAATTATGGATATGTATTACAATGAAAAATATAATTTAGTAATGAATTTCGATACATTTCTGGAATACTTTTCATTGAGCGCTGAGTTTATAAAAAAACGACCATATAGTTTAATAGATTCGGATTCGGATTCCTAATATGAATCATAATAGGAATAGGACTCTGGTAAGACGTTCATTCTATCAAAAGTTAGAACACTTTCTTGTTTAAAATCGATAATTATTTCTTCTTCTGGAGGGCTTGGAAATTTCGGTTTGAATTCTTCTATTTTCCAAAGACCATATTTTGTTTTGATTTTAACATCAGCGTTTTCATCCATAATATAATTGAAGAATGTATACATTGCTTGGTGTGGAGGACTGAGAAATTCTACCATACACGTATAATGTTTATGTGTTGTATATTTTTCACGCATTGAGATTTCGCCGATTGTGCCTAGATTGAATTTACTGAAAGTATTAAACACATATTGCCGGGAAACCCTATGGTTCATATACGGAATAAAGACTTTGATGGTATTGGGAATCATGTTTGTATTATGGTATGGTATGGTATGCTTTATATATATATATATATTTGTTTAAGGTCTCAATTTTTTCTTAATGTTTTTTTTGTTCTTCTACTACTTCTACCGTAACCGGTGACAGTTGAACGAGCCGTATTGTTTCCAAAACCACTCAAAGCAATATTCATTTTTTTTTTGAGAGTGGCACTGGCTGTTCTTGCTTTTGCTGTTTTCTTCCATTGTGTTCGTGTGGTATTACGGGTCCCAAGTTGTTTTTTAGTTTTAACTATCTCAGACCATTTTTTTAGTAGTCTTCTTGCGCCTTCTTTTGATTTAGTTGCTTTGATTTTATTGGTTATTTTACGCAACTCTTTATTTTCATCTATTTGTTTTAGAATTTCTTGTGTTTTTAGTTTACTCAATTTATCACTGGTTCGGGCCATTTGCGTTCGAACTTCTTCGGATTGTGGTGTATTATATCTGAAGACCCGTTCGAACCACGTTGGCAGTTTACGTATTTGTTCCCGTTTAATGGCATTATTTATTATTTGATTTGCTGGTTCTTTTTTTGGACTTGTTTGTGTTACGGAAAATCTACCTACCTTGGTTGTCATTAATATTATATATACATATTTTTATTTAACAATTAAGAAATATTAACTATTTAATATTAACTATTAACTATTAAATAATACAGACAGTATGTTTTTTATCAATCCACCTTTTGGGAATTATATTAATCTTCCAATGTGTATGCCGATTAAAGGTTCATTTACTTTATATTCTCGTCCGGGTCTAATTGGACAAATATTTAAAACACTCCGATATGATTTTAATGAAGGAGTATGGGTAAATAAAATAGGTCTTCGTAATCCCGGATTGACACACGCAATTAATAAATACAAAAAAAATAAAGAAATCATTAGTATCGCCATAATGGACCCACGCGAAATCAAATATATATATAATAAGATTCCTGAGGATATGGATATTGAAATAAATGTGAGCTGTCCCAACACTGAAAAAAATATGGTCTCAAATGGACTGGGTATTTTTTTAAATTATGAACGAACATGGTGTATAATAAAATTGGGTCCATTGAGTTCTCCGGAATTGATTGATAATTACTATAAACAGGGATTTCGTCAATTTCATTGTAGTAATACACTTCCGTGTGAACGTGGTGGAAAAAGTGGACACGTGCTTAGACCATACAATGAAAAAATTATCCAACATATAAAAAATAATTACGATGACTGCGAAGTAATCGCAGGAGGGGGTATTCAAAAATATGAGGATATTATTAATTATAAAAACTTAGGTGCTAATCACTATGGCTTTTCGAGTGTCTTATTTCATCCTATTAAATTCTTAAAGTTATATTTAAACATTATAAGAAAGACTTAATAAAACTATAAGAAAGACTTAATAAAACTATAAGAAAGACTTAATAAAACTATAAGAAAGAATTAATAAAACTATAAGAAAGACTTAATAAAACTATAAGAAAGACTTAATAAAACTATAAGAAAGATATTATGAGGCATAAAGCCATTAATTAATTAATTGATGAGATGTACGAGTTTATAAAAAACAAGAGACACTCCAAATACAACAACCATTGGATATATTAAGTATAGATTTGAGGTATAACCATAGAGTTTCATGGAACGATTAATAAAATATTTGGAACTTTCATGGATACTCAATGATGACAACATACCAAGCATAATCATAACTCCTAATAATCCTATTTTCATTTTCTTGGAGCCATTATTTTCAGCATCTTCAAGATCTTCTTTTTGTTCTTTATTAATTTTTCTTAAGTTTTTGACTTCGTCTATAAGAACTTTGAGTTTATCATTATTTGAGGTATTTTCACTCATATTACGAGGGTCCATGGGGTTCATAACTGGATTATTATTATTATTATTCATATAATATAGTCAGTTATTTTATTTCACCATAATTTCTTTTATTTTTATGTTTTTTACAATACTCGGAAGATTCATATTTGCTACGTCGGCATTGTCTATATTCTTTTTGTACGTGAAGCCATACTCTACAACTACATCGTGATTCAGGATCCGCAACTACGATTTTACTAGGAAATTCATATTTTTTTATTTTTTCCATAGAACAAAAGGATTCCATAAATTTTTCATAGGAAATACCATTATTATTTTCGAGCTGTGTATGATACAAGTCACTTCCAATTTCTGTTAATAGTTCATTAATAGATTTATTGAAAAGTTTATAATTTATTTGTCCAATGTTGATATCCATCTTTAGAAATAATGATTACAATCGTAATTAATAATAAATAGTTACAAAAAAAAAATATTCAAATTTTAAATAATCCGAAGTCATCTTAGTCTTCTACTTCCGCAATACTTTCAATTAGCATTATTCTAAATAAATCTTTCTTAGTTAGTTTCCTAAAAAATAACATATTTTTTTTGGGTATTATGTGTTTAGAGTAATGATTACTAAGAAACATAATATTTCTACGTGGACAATAATTATAGAATTTATCTAAATAAACTAATTCCAAATTACAAAAATTGCGTCCATCTAATAAGTAAATATTATCTCTTTTTTTTAGCTCACTTATATCTGGAACCCATTCATATTTTCTTATTTTTAAAAATGTAACGATTTCTTTTTTTTTTTCAGTCGTATTATTTGTATAGTCTTTGAATCTCTCAAATAATTTATTCACTACCATTTTAATATCACTATTAACCGTTTCAAACGATTTTATGTCGAAATTGCTAATTTTTTTTAATTCGCGTTCTATTGACTTTTCAAAAGCATCCATTATTTAATTTAAAATATTAGAGTTATTTTATTTTAGATACTAAAAACAAAAAACAAAAAACTCATGTTTCGTCGGTAGTTTCATCGTCATCAATAAACACTTTATTGGCTTTATATAATTGCCATAATCGTTCTTTTTTTTCTTCATCTTGTTTCATTTTGTCGTAGTCTTTCATAAAAATTTCCCATCCCTTAAACTCAAATGGCCATATTTTATAATATATACTATTCTTCATTATAAATGAGTGTGGTTCTATTTTTTTTAATATAGTTCCTCTATAAAATCTTTTATTATCGGTATGTTTAAAAATAATTTCGTTTCGTTCCGGAATTTCCATAAAATGTTTCGGTAATATTTGATTGAAATCTTCCAATTCTTCGGTTGATATTATTTCTGAAGGTGGATACCCTTCAATATAATTATGATATTCGATATCGTCAACAATGATAAGTACTTGTGAGTCTTCTTCTTCCATATTATAAACACAATAAAAAACGATTAAATGCTTTTATTTAGTTTCATTTCTAGAATATTTTGTTAAAGAAACATTATAGTAATTGGGTTTGATAAATTCTTTAATAATCTTTTCTTTTTCTTCAGGGTATATATTATGCATTTCACATAATTTATCTATCATGTCAATATTAGTTTTCTTTATGATGCGGCTCAAAATTGCTAAACTTTCCATTTTTTTATATATAAAGATTATGGAAGAATATAATTATAATTACAGCAATATGGAAGAGAATCAAATTTTAAAAAATGACTTTTCTTCAAAAGTGAAAGAATACATTACATTGGACGAACAAATAAAAAAACTAGCACAATTAGTAAAGGAACGTCGTAATCGTATGAAAGAATTATCAACTGAAATTATGGAAGAAATGGCCGAAAATGAAATTGATTATGTCAATATTAGAAATGGGGTTTTGATTTATAATAAAAAGGAAGGATTCAAGGGTCTTAGTAAAAAAGTTATGATAAATGGACTAACCGCATTTTTTAATGCTGACGAAGAAAGAACACAAGATGCTATGGATACAATTATGAATACTCGTGAAAAGGTCGTCAAAACATCTTTAAAACTTAAACGATTCTAATATTTCGTATAGTGTCTTCGGTATTAAATATAACCACTTCTTTATTATCGTACGATACTAAAGCATCGGGACCTAATGTATCGACTATTTTTTTTATTTGTCTTTTGTGATTTCGGTCATTTGGACTATAATACCGTTGTAGTTTCATCGGTTCCACATTAGTTTCTATTTCTATAATAGCTTCTCCATATACACTAGCTTCCGTTTTAGATGGTGAAAAGTATATGCCTTTCCCATAGGTAGAACCCCATTGACTCCCACATAGGTTCAAGTTGAATTTTTGTTGAGAAATGATGGTCGTAGCATTTTCCTTAGTTGTTCCGTGATACAGAAACATCTTTTTATAAATATTTTTATATTTAAAAATTTGATTTGATTTTATTCAAATTTTTATTTGTATTTAAAAATATATTTTGATAATAAATTATCAATTAATATGTCTCAATCCATTTCGAATTACGAAAGTTATGAAAGTCTAGTAAGTTATACTATATATGAAACTACCCACGATGGTTTGGTTTTGACAGCTCAATTCCTTAGTCGCAATGATGTCAATGACTACATTGACCGGTTTACGAATCAATCTAGTTATGTTCATGTATATCGCACAAGTTGTTGTGATGTTCTGTATCCCTTTTCGGAAATGACGACTCCGATGCCGTCACCGTCGTCACCGCCGACACAGGCTTCGCCGACACAGGCTTCGCCGACACAGGCTTCGCCGTCACCGCCTCCTACCCCAACACGACTATCCCGGTCGACGATGCCACCTACCCCGGCGCGACTATCCCGGTCATCGAGAAGGAACCCATCGATAACAACCGAATTGTCAATGGAATTTGAACTACTCGATGATTCACGTGGAACTACACCGGTTTTTGTAACACCATTTTCTGATATGACTATCAGAAAGTATGGAAAGGGCTATGTAATGGTTCCACCTACTGACCATACTAACTATGGGGATAAATATATTAACGATAATCGAGGGTGGTGGAATGCCAATGCTCACGGTTGGTTTTTCAAGAAAAATGTCCTTCAGTCTTTCTTGGACCAAGGCGCAATTAAAGAAATCTAAATTTAATCTAAATTTAATCTAAATTTAATCTAAATCTAATCTAAATCTAAATTAAATTAATTTAATATGGTCTTTTAGTTGATGAAAACGTATTTGTTTTTTTTTTTGTTTCGGCAATAAACTTTTTATTATCCCAATGTGGTTGTACTATTCGTGAAACAACCATATTTCTTTTTTTATCTATAATGAGTTGTTGTCCTAAAAAACCATACGCTATAAGCATATCATTATATTTATACCATAAATAGCCATATCCGGTAAAGGTTTTCTTATTAAATAAGGGACAGGGTTTCATTTGTGTTTGATTAATGCGTTTTCTAGTCATTTTATTGATTAATTCGACATTTAGTATTCTTTTATTTTCCCATATACCATTGTTGGCAATTAATAATCCAACTTTACATAAACTATTAGCACTTATACTTAGTCCATTTGCTCCATAATCATTACCTTTGTTATCGCGATTCCATTTAAATTTAATATTTAATGGACCAAATAATTTTAATTTCAAGTATTTACTAATGTTCATCTTTGTTATTATTTTTATTAAGGTTGGAATCACTTGGGAAGCGGTGTTATTATAATACCATTTGGTATTGTGGTTATGGGTTTTATTAATCGCTAACGATAGTGCTGTAACATCGGTTCCCATATATTCGTCGTAATTCCAATATGTATCCAATCCAGATGTATGGGTTAGTATATGTTTAATTTTTATATCTTTCTTTTTTCCATAATTCCACGATTTGATATATTTACATACTAGGTCATTTTCATCCTTTATTAATTTATCTTGTATTAAAAACATAACCGCTATAGCACAAAAGGACTTGGTGATGGAATAGGTTTCAATTAAATCATCACTATTTTTATTTCTTATATCTAGGATTTTAGTATTATTTTTATAGATTATTACTTGAGAACTATAAGTCTCTATAGCTTCGTCTATGATTTTATTTATATAATCGTTGTTTTGATCACTTTGTTTTATTATATAATCAGTCCGAATTGGAGGAAAACTCATAATGTATATATTATTATTATTTAAATTATTTCTTTTATATATCAATCATACTAGTATGGAAAAAACGATTTCTCCATTAGACAATAGATATTTTTCGAAAGTTCAAGAAATTGCCAAGTATTTTTCTTTGAAATCGTGGGTATATTACCGCCTATTTGTTGAAGTAGAATACCTAAAAAACCTCATTCGTGTATTAAATATGAATGCGATTTCCGAATTTGTTTTAAATGGTGAAGACAAGATTTCCATATTAACTATACTCAATAATCTACTAGACGATTATAATAAATCAAATGATGGTTATGATAAGATAATGGAAATAGAAAAGAAGACCAAACATGACATAAAAGCACTTGAGTATTATATTGGATATTATATTCGCAATTCGGATTTATATAATTCGGAATTAGATAAAATAAATAATCTTATTCACTATGGATTAACAAGCCAAGATATAAATTCAGTAGCATTTAGTATTCAATTGAAAGGTTGTATGAAGAATGCCATAGTACCGTGTATAAATAAATTAGTTTTACATTTATTTTTTATGGGACTACGGTGGGATAAAATTACAATGTGTGCTTATACCCATGGACAACCGGCGGTTCCTACAAAATTAGGTAAAGAAATTAAGGTATATAGCGAACGTCTCAGTTATTGGATGGCGAAAATAAAGAAACATAAATACTATACGAAAATGGGTGGGGCTGTAGGAAATTTAAGTGCCCATACATTCACATTTGAAACTATTAATTGGGAAGAATTCTTTGGCGAGTTTCTAAAAAATTATGGACTTAATCGGTGGACATATACAACACAAATTACCAATTATGATGATATTGTCCATTTGTTTTCACTGATTGTAGGAATGAACTATATGCTCGTCGATTTATGTCAAGATATGTGGTTATACATTAGTCGTAAATATTTCAAATTGAGTAAATCAAATGGACAAGTTGGTAGTAGCACTATGCCCCAAAAAGTCAATCCAATTGATTTCGAAAATGCTGAAGGCAATCTTAAATTAGCCAATGCGGGTTTAACCTTTATGATTGAGAAATTACAAGTTTCAAGGCTTCAACGCGATTTAACGGATAGTACAGTATTACGAAATGTCGGTACCTATTTGGGTCATTGTGTATTAGCCTATAAAAATATTCAATCGGGATTCGAAAAACTAGAAGTAAATAATGAAGAAATAGAAAGGGATCTCAATCGTCACCCAGAATGTCTGAGTGAAGCAATTCAAATGATATTGCGTCGGTATAATATTAATAATGGTTATGATATTGTGCGGCGTGCTACTCAAAATAAGAATTATACTAATCTTGAGGAGTTTAAGGCCTCTATTTTAGAGATTTTAGGTAATAATGAAATTGTTAATAATAATGAAATTGTTAATAATAATGAAATCATTGAAAAAATAAAGGTATTGAATTTCGATAATTATTAATAATCCATTACATAATCCATTACATAATCCATTACATAATCCATTACTTATTAATGGTCTTAAGATGGGTTTAAAAATAAATACAAATATATTTTTTATTTTTATTTAATAGAATTGCTACTAATTTATTTAAAGATGGACGACCAACGTTCAAAGATGGATAAATTGATTAATGAACTTCGAGAGAATGAAACATTAGTATTAAATGATATTGATTATAAAGAACAGTTTTATATACCAACTAGTATTGAAAAACTCTATATTAAAGACTGTGTGTTAAGTAAATTGTTTGAATGTAATCTAGAAAACATACGGCATTTTGAAATAGAAAATGTTTCTGATATTATACATTTAGATTTAAGTAATTTTTCAAACAAAATAGAAACGCTTATTATTAAAAATATGGCTTTTTTCGAAATGCCCGATTTTAGTAATTTAGAAAAATTAAAATTTCTGATTCTTGAAAACAATGATTTTACGGTGGTGTCGGTTGAAAAAATGCCACCTTGTTTAGAAGTATTAAGTTTTAATAATAATCCATTAGAGGACTTGGACATATTAGAGTTTTCAAGTTGTTTCAAAGAATTAAATATAGAAAACACTAAATTAAAAGAAGTCCCTGTGATTGATAATGATAATGATTTTATTATTAATCATAGTTACGATGATAATTGTTTAAAAAAGTGTGAACAATGTCTAAATCAAATATATACATTACAGCCCTATTACAATAAACATAATGATGGGTATTTTATTTGCGAACCTTGCTACGAAAAAACTATTGAAATGTATAGAGAACCGGGCTATAAACGAAAAATTAATAAAGTAACAAACGATTATTATTGCGATAATTTCGATTGTAAAAAAAAAATAAATAGCCATATGTTTTTTGACCCAACCGATATAGTGTATGTAGATATCGATGAAGATAGTGACTGTATGTTTTGCGAAGAATGTTATGAGACTTATGAAATGGATTTTCCGGGACTAATGAAAATGAATATTGATGTATTGGAAGAATGTATATATCGCTTTAAAAATCGTAATATTGTTATGAATATAACCAGCGACGATGAATTAGCCCAGACAAATGATATTATCGATGATATATATAGTCATAATTATGAACAATATTATAAAGCTGTTGTACGTTCGTCACCACCGAATATACCATATAGTCATAACGACATACAATCTATTTTACAAATGAAATATAAATTCCCGAAATTAGATTTGAATAAGTTAGATAGTTCATTAATGGAAAGTCTATTTCTGAGCAATAATCTGTATATGATTGAATACTTTCTTAGAAATATGCGGTTTTCAATGAAAACCCTTCGTGATTATTTTTGGAAAATACTCTATAACGGACATACGGATACTATCATATTTTTATTATCGACCTTCCCGTTATTTTTTAATGATGAATACCTGGTTACGGGTATTGAAGATTTAAATGAACGTATAGTTAAAATGATTAAAAATAATAAATTGGAAAATTTAAAATATTTGGAATATCGGTTTGATATTACGAGTGATGATATAATGTTAGACCAGGAATTATTTGATTATTTATGTATTAATGAACATACGGATATGCTTTATTTTATAAATTATCACGAAACTGTAAATTTTCAAGAATCCCTGAATAAATTGCTGAAATATGGCAACTATAAAAGCGAAACCTTCTATGAAATATGTGAAATGTTATATGATTTAAGTGAGGTTGATCTATTAGAATTCAATTTTGAATTGAAAAGTAGTTGTAAGTTATTTATGGAAAATATCCTAATAAATGGCGAAGACATCAATTTCATTAAACACATTTTTTCCCAAACTAAAGATGTAGTCAAAATAGACGTACCTTATAAGGTATTCATTGAAGCGTGTAAAAATGAAGATATCGATTATTGTGACATGTTTGTCGAAATGTTCCCAAATGATATATTTATTGAACTAGAAGACTCGGGAGATAGTATTATTGATTATGGGAAAATCGGACAAGGTTTATTCAAGAAACCACTTAATCGGTTTAAAAATATTACCCCCATAGAATGTTGTATATGTATGGATAATTTATCTACAATTATCACTCACTGTAGACATCAATATTGTAAATCGTGTATAAAGAAAACGTTTGATACTAAAACAGAATGTCCATTATGTAGACAAAATATCGACAATAAAGTATATTATTTAGCCGCAACGTAATAGGCTTGGAGCATCCGTTCGCGGTTTATTTTGTAGTCCACAATAGGTTTCGGATAGTCTATATTTTTATATTTAGAATGATGTTTATCCCAAGCGTGTAATTCTCTAGGTGGAATATCAATAAGAATGGGAAGCCATTTTTTAATGTATTGGGCATTTTTATCATATTTGGAACTTTGTATCCATGGATTTAAAACGGTTTGAATGAGTGGTCTAGCTTGTGCCCCATTAACGGTGGCTTGTCCGGTCCACCCCATATTATTTTGGATAGGATCGTAATCGTATAATACTTGGGCGAAATATTTCTCACCTTGTTTCCAATGCGTTCCTAGGATTCTTGTGAGGAAATTCGCGACAATCATCCGTCCGCGATTATGTAAATAGCCCGTTGTATTTAGTTCAGTCATACACGCATCTATGATTGGGTACCCGGATCGCGCTTGTTTCCATTTTTCGGTATAGGTATTGTTATTTATCCATTTTATTTGTTTGGAAATGGGGTACATACCTTCTTTAAAAGTGTCGGAATTATTGTAGACCATATTATTGAAAAAATCGTGCCATATAACTTGTCTTAGTAATTCGCTATTGAGTCCTAATTTATCTTTTATGGCGTAGAATACTTCCCGTATTGAAATGGTTCCATATTTAATATGGGCACTTAAATGTGTGGTATCATAGATGAGATTATTGCGTTGTTCTGGGTAAGTATTGAAGTTTTCTATCGTATCTATGATTTTTTTACCACTTTTCCGTCCTCCTTTTGAAACCTGATTGCCGACTTTGTTTGAGTCATAAAATCGGTTAATTGATTCTATTTTCAGTGTATCTTTATGGGTATTAGAAACTATTTTATTGGCATATGTAAATTTAATAGGTCTTGGTATAGTTTCCTTTAATATTTTTTCATAAAATGGTCGAAATTTGGTATAATAGTTTTTACCAACTGGGACAATAGTATTTATTGGAAGTAGATTGTAGTCTTCAATTGCGAAATAATCGACATTTTTGCTTAGTGTTAGTTTTTCAATTTCTGCGTCTCTTTTTTTGGCATATAGTGTATAATCATTATTAGTATATATACTATTGATATTCCATTTACTAATTAATTTCGAAAGCACTTCGGTATTGGTACCATTAAATATATGTAGTTTGTCTTTTGTCATTTCGTTTAATTCTTTGAGACTATCACATAGGAATTTAACGGAATTATGGGATTTATATGAATTCATCTTATTGTCTATTTGTTCGGGTGTGAAAATAAATACTAAATAAACCTTCTTACTATTTTTACAACATTCTATAAGACCTAAGTTATCATGTAGGCGATAATCCCTTCTAAAAATAAATATAGAATTAGTCATTCTTTAATTGCTAGTAAGATAATTATTTGAGACACTCTTTTGCGTAATTGCGGAATTCATTGTAACAGTTACTCTGAAGCAATTTATTGGAATTTTCGAAAATATTGCTTTTAAGAAAAATACATTTGTGTAGTTGTTCGCCATATTCTTCACAAGTTAATGGATATGTATATTCTAATTTTACTTTAAACATCTCATGATATTTGGAAATATCCAATACATTATTATTATTAGTGACTCGGGTATTGTCATTTTCCATATATATATATATATAATATGACAAGATCTATATTTAGATATAGGAATATTGATAGAAAAATATTTAAAAAAAATAAAGGTTATAATGGCTATGTAAATGACCACCATATTATTCCAAAGGAGCATAGAAATCACGGAGTATTAAGTATTATTGATTTTGATATTCATAGTAATTTTAATTTGTTTATTATGCCAACGGAAAAAACACTTACTAAGTTTAATTTACACCCAGATACTATGATTCATATGTGTCATCCAAAATACAATAAATACGTTAAAAAGGAATTAGATGCGATATATCGGACTTATGAAACCCACGACGAATATAACTATTATATATGGTTATTAGTGAATTATCTAAAAAGCAATTTAGTCTTCAATAAAGATAATATTCCATGGTAGAATATTTTAAAGATTTTAAAGATTTTTTTATTATTATAAGTATAAGTGCGTTATGATGATTAAAACTATTAAAAAGTTTTCGGAATTGTTGCCAATAAATAATGGACTTTATGTATTTGACATAGACGAAACATTTATGGTATTTCAAGGTATAACAGGACAATGGTGGGAAAAAGAATATAATGCGTTGTTAGGAAGATATCCCAAAGAAAAGGCGGATCGATTAATGGATGAAAAATTCCGTAAGAAAATATCTTATGGAAAGCCAAAACCAACGGATTTAAAAGGGTTCAAGGACATTGAAAAAAAGGCAAAAATATTAAATAATGATATTATCTTTTTAACGGCAAGAACAGAAGATTATAGAGAAATTACACTGAAACAATTAGACTATATATATCCTGGAATTAATTATCCGGTATATTTTTCCAGCGAAAAAGGCAAGACATTAAAGGAAATAATAGATAATAGTGAAAAAACATATGAACAGGTAGTTTTCGTTGATGATAAAGATTACAATATCGATGCCGTGTTAACAGAGAATCCCGAAACGAATTGTTATTTATTTGATTATAGTGAATATATTCACAATTTCAATAATTTGTAGGTATATATTATAATGAAAATTCCTACAGATATTATTATCTTGTTTTTAACAAGTGGGTCGGTGACTAGTATAAATAGTCGAGATAAATTCCAGGATACTAAACCTATGTTTATACGAAATGTGGAAGGTAAGCGTTTAGGTTATATTAGTTCTTCGGATGACGATTTACATAGATTTAAATTCTATCAAGACGTAGCAGATATTATTCTAAAAAAAATAGAAAGGAATTATCGTAGATATAGTAAATGGTTCAAAAAATTAGTTAAAATTGCATTGCGTAAAAAAATTAATGACTATATTAAACCAGAATCTAAATCATTTGAGAAAGAATACAAGCCGAAATTAGAAACACTATTGACAAAATTAAGTTCTATTGAAGAACAACGAGGACGTACTAAACGAGTTTCCAGATACAATAATTATAATGCTAATAATGAAAATAGAAATCGAGACTATAATGCTAATAATGAGAATAATGATAATGATATGAGCAGAGACCGAGGACGAAGCAGAGGACGAAGCAGAGACCGAGGACGAAGCAGAGGCCGAAGCAGAGGACGAAGCAGAGGACGAAGCAGAGGACGAAGCCGAAGGAATACTAACAATAATAATGATGAATCGTATGCTTAATATTAATTTTTATTAATAAAGTCTAAAGCGGATTCATATGAACCGACAATAGTTATAGGTTTAGTATTTCTATACATAGTAAGAAACATATTAATTGTAATGCGGAAAAATGTGTTATCTGTAATCATAGCGGAACTTCTAAGGACTTTCAAGGTTTTATGTCTATTTGTTTTAAATAATTCAGCCCATTCTTTAACTTTAGTTACGTCTAACATACCCAATTCTTTTAAATCAAATATCAACGATATTGTATATTCTTTTAATAATGCGACATCATAAAAACACATAATTGTATCCTTAGTAAATTCCCATTCTTCATCTGTAGGTTGTGCTTTTAGAATTGTTATTAATAGTATCTTATTTTCAAACTTATATTGGATAAAATCATTTTGTTTAATCACCACCATTTATATATTTTTTTATTTTTTTTTTGTATTTTAAACTATAGTTATTGATTAATAATAGTTAGTATTATGAAAACTAAGAAAAAGGCAAAAAGGAAATTACATTTAAATGTTTTTAATGTTTCTAAAAGAACCATATTCAGAGTTCCGAAACCTGTAAATGTACCGAATGTAAAATATGATCCGGAGCCTATATTGGATTTATCGGACTTACCATTTGATTATTCGAAGGAAGATAAACCAATAACCGATTTTTCTGAGTTGGAAGTAGTATTCCCTAAAAAGATTAATATTAATATTAATATTAATCAAGAAATAAAGGCTTGTGATCCGGTACCTTGTGTTAATTATATTAATTTGTTTAGAAAATGTAATATTTGCGAAGACTATAATGTTTATATGGTTGATAAACACAATAATGATATTTATTTTAATGACACGAATCTATTATTGGGACCACAAAGGAAAGATATTATATTTTTGAGAATTAATAAACACTTGAAAGGAATAGAACGTGAAGCATTTGAAAATAATAGTAATTTAGAAGAAATTGATTTATCTTGTGAAAGTATTGAAGTTGTCAAAGAAAAAGCATTTAACTATTGTTTAAATTTATCCAAGGTAAAACTCGGTAATAAGTTAATAATGCTAGAAGACTATTGTTTTGCTAATACAACACAATTAGATCATATTTATCTAAATGATAGTAATAATTTGAAATCCATTGGAAAGTATTGTTTTTATGGTTCACAAGTAAAAAATATTGAATTGCCGGATAACATTGAAATTATAGGTAATAGTTGTTTTGAAAATAGTTCATTGGAATATATAAAATACCCCACAATAATTTATTGTGATATTGTGCCACAACGTTGTTTTAAAAATGCGAAATTGAAAAGTATGTATATTCCAAACAACGTTAAGATTATTCGTGGCGAAGCATTCATGAACAATAGTGACCTAAAAACGATTATAGTTTCCAAAAATATTGAAATCATAGAAAAAGGAAGTTTCCGGAATCTACATGAAGATTGTGAAATTATTTTATTGAAAAATGAAAATAAAAAAAGGAGGAAAGGCTGCTATATATATATCGACTTAGGTGCCTTTGATATACCATCGAAAGAAATAGAAAAATATGTAGAGAAATATATTAATAGTTCAAATATAATTATCCGGAAATCAGGGTTGAGTGTTCAAATGGATATTTAAATAAGAAACTGATATCCGTGGTTTCCTTTGAAACAATACACTTTAGCTCGGACGAATCGGTTAAAGTCATCGTCGATAAGGTCTTTCATATAATTTAAGTATTTAGTTTCGGTTGTTGATAACTCACGAATGTCTTCATTTTTATAAGCTATCTTTGTAAATAAAACCGTTCGTTTAATATCACTGGGTAAATGGTCTATCATTCGATTATTCATATAATAGTAGTTGATTGCTACTAAGTCTGGTGCCTTTTCTTTAAGAATTCTAAACGCTTCTTTCTTGGTACTTGCGATACAATTGTATATTTTGAATTTCATAGTTGTGTTTTATTTGTTATTCTATGTAAATTCATAGGAATTTCAAATTTTTTAAATCTAATAATAATTTATAAATATGGTAAACAAAAAAACAAAAAAAGGGGGTGCGAATATTAATAATATTAATAATAATAAATCATTATTTATTGAATTAGATGAGAATGATTATATTATAGAAGGCTCTATAACATTGGAAATATTAACTGAGTTAATAAATCGTGAGTATAATTTTATGTTGAATGATATTGATTATAAAGAATTTTTAAATTATTATTATGTTGGTATAGAAGAAGATTTTATTAGAGATGCTAATTTAGTTTTAGATGCTGATAACAAAATAACAACCCCAGTAGAAATGAAAACAGGTCAGGGCGTTCACCAAACCGTTAACCAACCCGTTTTTCAACGACAACAAGTACCAGAAGTATACGGAGACTCTAAAAAAAAAACACGTAAAAATAAAAATAAAAAAAAGAAAACAAAACGTAAAATCAAAAAATCAAAACAAATTAAAGGTGGCGGTCACAATCCTCATCTAGA
>Ga0114994_10000425_pt1 | contig 28228 bp, 19 predicted proteins | sample ArcticOcean_MG_C_9_FD_87043 | JGI IMG/M metagenome (GOLD analysis project Ga0114994, IMG submission 87043) | Marine microbial communities from western Arctic Ocean - ArcticOcean_MG_CB2_152 | ecosystem: Environmental > Aquatic > Marine > Oceanic | place: Arctic Ocean: Canada Basin | collected...
CGGACGACGCCGACGCCCTAGCGGACGCGCGGCGCGCGGTGCTGACGCGCGCGCGGGCCGTAGCGGCGGCCGAGGCCGACGTCGCGCGGCGCGAGGAACGGTGCGCGGAGACGGAGGCGCGGGCGGCGGCGCCGGACGACGCCGACGCGCTGGCGGACGCGCGGCGCGCGGTGCTGACGCGCGCGCGCGCCGTCGCGGCGGCCGAAGCCGACGTCGTGCGGCGCGAGGCGCGGTGCGCCGAGGAGGAGGCGCGCCTTGCGGCGGCGGCGGAAACCGCCGGCCGGCAGCGGGCGGCGCGCCTCGCGGCAGAGGCCGACGTCCAGCGGTGGGAGGAGCGCCTCGCGGCGGCCGAGGCCGCCGTGCTGCCCCGGGAGGAGAGCCTCCTGAAGGCGGAGGCCGCCCTGGCGCGGCGGGAGGCGGCCCTGCGCGATGCGGAGTGGCAGCGGGAGGCGGCCCTGCGCGTGCGCGAGGGCGAGCTGGCGGAGCACAAAAGGCGCCTGAGCGCGTTGCCGCCCGTGCACGTCGAGCCCAGTGCGTGGGTGGACGCCGTGTCGGCCTCGGCCGCGCTCCACCTCAAGCAGATGGCCTGTCAGGTCAAGGAGATGCGGCGGCGCGAGCGGCGGACGGCGAAGCGCGGGAAGCGCGTCGCGGCGCTCGTGGTGTGGCGGCGGGCCGAGGCGTTAGGGACGTGGCGCGGCATCGCTCGCGCGTTCGGGACCTGGGCGTTCCACGCGAAACAAACGCCGCCCTCCTCGAAGCAGAAGCGGTGCCGGGCCGCGCGCTCCGCGCTGGAAGCGCGGGCCGGGCCCGTCCTGGATGGCGTCCACGCGCACTACGCGGCGTCCCGGTTGGTCCGGGGCGGCCTGCGAAAGGAACTCACGCTCGAGAAGTTCTGGGCGCTCGCGCGCGATTTTCAATTAGCGCCGGCCTTCGCGTCCTACGCGTACCTCATGCACCTCGCTAGAGATGTCTTGCGGGGGGATTCTGCTCTGTCGCGCGAGCAGTTCGGGCGGGCGCTGGCGCAGCTGGCGCTCGAGGCGGCGGGCAAGGCCGGCGAGGCGCCGGCGGTCGCGGTGGCGCGCGTGCTGGACTGCATGGAGACGTCGCAGGGCCTCGCCAAGTGCGGGCTGGGCCGCGCGCTCAAGTTCCGGCACGGCTAAGATTTTTTAAATGGTGTCAACCCTCCGCGCCGCGCTCACCCCCGGCACAAAGCTAAACTCTCCGCGTTACCCTCTACGCGGATTCGGCCGGCGCCGACGCCGCCTTGGCCGCGGCCTTGCGCGTCGTCTTCGCCCGGGCGCGCGACTTGCGCGCCTCGGCCTGCTCCGTCAGCGCCTTCTCGCGCGCGGACTCGCCCTTCAGCTTGTGGATCGCCTCCATGAGCACGCGCTTGTTCTTGTACTGGTTACCCTTGGCCGCGATGTACAGGCTGTGGTACAGGTGGTGGTCGATCTTCTTCGCGTCCCGGTACTTCCGCAGCAGGCGGCGGAGCACGCGCTGCCGCCGCATCCACAGCACCTTGATGGGCATGCGCGCGTTGGCCGAGCCCTTGCGCTTGCCGAGCCCCGTGTGGCGGCCCTTGCGCTTCGCCTCGAGGTGTCTCGTGTGGCGCGCGCGGGAGTGCACGACGACCGGCTTGCGGATGACGAAGCCGTCCTTGATGAGCTTCCGGATGTTCTGGCGCGAGTTGGCCATGGAGATCTCGTTCGCCTCGTTGGGGTCGAGCCAGACGCGGTTCTTGCCCGTCTTCAGGACCGAGGCCGCGAGGCGCTTCTGGAGGCGTAGCGAGCTCATGGTGGCTCTCTACGTCTACCTGCAGCTGCGCTGTCCTTTAACGTCCCTAAAAGCAGCGAACTGAGCAACTTTTGTTGTGAGCGATTTTTGTTTGCGCGACCAGCGTGCGGGTTGCAAAACCTACTAGCCGACAAAATTTCGAGCCGTCGAATTGCGTAAGTGCATCGCTCAGGACAGCTAGGCCACGGATAGAGCGCACCGGCGGCCAAAACTCAAGCCTCGAGGCGGGCGCACCTCGATGCATCGATTCGTAACCGAGCACGCTGTTACGAATGGAAAGGAGTGCTTGTGCGAGCAGCCATTGACGCAAGGCGACCCTGTGAAGTGCTTGTCAGCAGCGGGCCGGCTGAACTGCAGCTGCACCCGCGCTTCCGAGGCTGCCCACCGAGCTAGCACCCGCCAGTTGGAGCACAGGTGCGCGTCACGATGCGTCGGGCGGCGCTGTGCCTCCTCATTGTGTGCACCGCGGACGAGGCCCGACGCCGCCGCTTCCGCATGCAGCAGCGCTTGGGAAGGGAACGCATGGCGCAGCAGCAAAAGATGCGGCCCTGGCTCTTCACGCGCAAGCCCACGCCGCGCCCGTCGTCGCGACCGACGCCTGCGCCCTCCACGACGCGACCCACCCGATTTCCGACGCCCGCGCCGACGCCCGCGCCGGACCCGACGCCGCGACCGACGCCGCGGCCGTCCGTAGAACCGACATGGTCACCGTCCACGGCGGTCCCGTCCTTCGCGCCGTCGTCCCTCCCGATCCCTGCGCCCACGTCCCACCAAGAGCATACTGAAAGACTGAACGACCGCGGCCCCGCCCAACGGTGCCGCGAAGCCATGTGGAAGGCCCTCGCCGACTCGCGGACGCGGGGCGCCTGCTTCGCCGGCAACTGGCACTACTACAACCGCTTCGGCACGCGACGGGCCACGCAGTCCCTGTCGGCCTACCGGAACGCGCGCTTCACGGCTTCCAAGCGAGCGTCGGCGTGGAAATTCGAGACACGTGGCGTCCCACTAGACGACACGCGCGCAGGTACGGCGCCGTCGCGCTGCCGGTGGACGTGCGCCGGTTGGCCCAGGACACGGATCTATCGAAGCGCCACGCGGCCTGCAACCCCGGGCTCGCGCGGCTGCCGAAGCGTTTGTATACTGCGTTACGGCGGAAGGGCGGCGCCTTCACCAATGCGACTTATGTATTAACGGTGCGCCACTCCTACGCGCAGTGTTCGCTCCTCGGCTACGATAATACAGCAAAGCGGGCAGCGGGCGAGACGCTGGGCCGGCACTCAAGCGTACTCCTGCTGGACGACCGGCTGTGCACTATTGCCATCGCGAGATGGGCCAAGTCGGGCGGGCCCGAGAAATGGGGCGAGGACGTCCGGCTCGTGGCGCACCGGGGGCGTTTGCTCGCCACGGTCGTGCTCACCCCGAACTTCGAGGACCGTGATATAATTCCTCAAAAGTTCGGGGTCTACGAACTGGTGCTGGGCGTGGACGGTGATGAGTTGGTGGCGGCGTTCGAGCAGGCGCCGCCTCTCTTCTTCTCCGATTCAACGTTGGTCCTGGAGTCGCGCCTGCGGAACGTGGGGCTCGTCCAACGTAAAGGCAAGCTCGAGTTCCTGGCCTATCTGGGCAAAGATTCTTTAATTGTAAAAAGGACGCTGAGCGAAGCGACGCACCATCAAAGTTGCAAGCCGCCCTGGACGAAGTGTGGGGAAATGCGAGGGAAACAGACCAAAGCTCTCGCGAGCGGCCGCTACCACTGGCTCCACAACAACGTCAACCCCCTTTTTCTAAGGAGGCACGGTCTTCTCCTCGCGGTGGGCCACGACCGGCCCGCCAAGTCCCGGTGGATCACGCACGGCGAAGCGCCCGTGCGGGGCTACCGCAACATTAGTAAGACGACGTCCTGGAACACTTACTTGCACTACTTCGTGCTCTACAACGCGACGTCTTTAACACGCGTCGTGACCTCGGCGCCCTTCTGCTTCCCGGCCGCGCGATTGGATGCGCAGCGGTGCGACCTCGTGCAGTTCGTCACGTCCTTGACGCGAGGCGACGAGGACGACGTCTTGATCAGCTTCGGCATCAACGACTGCGATGCGGGGCTGGTGGCTTTGCCCGCGGACCTGATCGTGGGCTTTGCCTTCGGCTGCGCGAATCGCTTCGTGCGGAGCGGGACCCTGACGCACGTCGCAAAGGCGTCGGCGTCCATCACCGCGTCGGAGGGCCGATGGAACGCGTCGCGCGGCGCCGCGTGGAGCGCCCTCATGCGGCCCGACGGCGACATGAGTATTTATCAGTGCAACGGGAAAAACGAGAACTGCCCCGAGAACCTCATCCCGCCGCAAGACGGGCCCTGCACGCACCGCGGCGAACACTGCGCTTCCGTCCGCCCGGCGCTGCCGGCCGGGGCGCGCTTCTGAATCAAGTGCCTACGCGACCGGCCTGCTCGGTGGCGTGGCCACTCCTGCCGGTGTCCGATGCGCACGCCTTGACCCGGCGGCGATACGACGCCACGGGTGGAGATATCCGTGGAGGGAATTCATGTTTGTAAGTGTTTGTCTTAACCCTTCCCCAGCACCGCGCCGTGCTCCGCGGACCATCTATCCAGCGCCGCGTCCATGGCCTCGTACGCGGGCTCCGCGTCGCCGGCAATGGCCGCCCTGCGGAAGGCCTCCGCCTCCCGCGGGCACACAACAGAAGCCACGCAGTGCTGCAGCGCGATGGCGGCGTCCGCGCACGTTTTCTCGTCGGTGCCGCACGTGGCCAGGGCCTTGGCCCGGCCCACGCACTTTTCTTTAATCAACAAGCGCGGGTCGTCGGCCATCGTACGAGCTGGCCTCAAGGGCAAGGCCGCCGACGCCTTGCCCTCCGACCGGAGGCGGGGCATGTATATGAGCCGGTCCAGGACCGCAGCCACCGAATCCACGGCCGGCCGCGCGTCGACGGCGATGGACTTCAAGGCTTGGTAATCGTGCATCGTCGAAGGCTTTTCATCCTTATCGGCGAGGCCTTCGTCGGAGTAGTAGTCGATGACATACCTCCGTTCCTCCTCCCCGCGTCTTACCACCCAGTCGTGGCGGTCGAAAGGCTTCGGGTGCCCAAAGACGTAAATTTTGAGCAGCGCCTTCGGACTGAGGTCGTGGGGCCGCCCCTCGAACTTGATGAGCTCCGGCGCCGGCCCCCCTCTTAACACCTCCCACTCCAGGATCTTGGCCCAGGTCGCCTCGTTCATCGTGTTGTGCACCGCTACCACGGTCTCCATGTCTTGTTCGCTCGCGCCGTCCGCTTTATCTTTTCGCACGAGGGCGTTCCAGAACATCTGGGGCGAGGGGTACTGCCACGGGGTCCCGTCCTTCTGAGGGATGGTCGAGGCCTGCCTCGTCTTGTCTAAGGTGGTGGTCTGGCCCGGGGCCCGGGCTTGCTGCGGCGTCAGGGGCATGTTATTTGCACCTTTGATGGGACAGCTCCCGCCACTGCTCTTCGACGACTTCATGGGACAGCCGTCGGCGTGCGCCACGCGGGCGACGGCGGTCGCCGCGGCCGCAGATGCCACGGAGGTCACTGCCCGGAGCATGGCGTGGCAGGCAATAGGCGTCCCGGCGGGCCCTGATTCTCTTTTAGGTGAGCGCACGGGTGGTACTGAACCTCCTCTCGCGAAGCTGCAGGCGTCAAGATCAGTATGCGACGTCTCTCACACTTTTTTATGACGAGGTCCGTGCAGTGAAAACCGCACTCTAAAAGAAACCCATACGTTAGCCGCAGATTTGCAACTACAAGCAATGCAATTTATCAGCTGAGAACCCCCACTGGATCCTGCTGCCCATGGCAGACTCTTCGATGGATCGCCCCCCCGGCGCGCATGACCACGTAGCCACTTAGAAAACTTGAAGAAGACTAGTAGCTTACCCGACGTCCATCGCGTCCGCGTCCGGCGGGGCCGCGTCCCCCTCGGCCCGCCGCGGCGTCGGCAGCTCGCCCCGCCGCTGGGCCTCGCGCGCGAGCTCGGCCTTGTGCTGCAGTTTGGGCGCGTAGCCGTCCGGAACGAATTGCGACGGGTCGGGCTCCTTCTCCCGCATCTCCTGGATTCTGAGCGCCATGGGCTCGCACACTTTGCACGCGTGCTTGTGCTGCGCGAAGTGGGCTTTCTGGCACGCGCGACTGCAGTACTTGGCGACCTTGCACCGCGAGCAGCGGTCGAAGCGGTGGTCGTCCGTCTCCACCGCGTCGCAGTGCGAACACTTGCATCGCGACGCTTCCGGGTCGATGGCGTCCCGCAACGCCCGCGAGAGGTCAATGGCCTTCGGGTCCCGCACTTTGTAGTTGTCGATGCTCTCCTGGAGGCTCTCCACGCTTTGCGCCACGTCGGGGTGCGTCTTGCAGTTGGCGTAGCCGCACCACACCTCGTAATAAATCAAGGAGGCCTGGCCCAGGTGATAAACCGCCGGGCTGAAGAGCCGCGCGTCCCGACAGCACTTCCCGACGGCGAAGTGCATCTGGGCCGTCGAGGTGGAGATCCGCCCGAGGCCCCGCTCGGCCGCCCGCAGGGCTTGGCACGCGTGGCCGAGCGCCTCGACTAATTTCTGCGCCTGCTTCGGGAGCAAGGCGTGGTCCGCGCATTCCTGGAGTTCCCGGTACTGGCCTTCGCCCAAAGCCATGACCGACAACAAGCCCGCGCAGTCGTGGTGGCACGTCGCGAGACGGTTCTGATCACCCAGCGCACGCATCTGGGCGCAGGCCTGCTCGTAGATGTCCAACGCCCCCTCCGGATCGCCCGCCGCCGCCGTCGCGGACGCCAGGTGCTGCGTCGCCTCGGCCTTGAGTAATTCAGAAGAGTACCGCATGGTCGGGTCCCTTTCGCACAGCCAGGGCAGGCCCACCTCCGCCCTGAAGTACGGCGATTCCGCTGCAATATCTAATAACGCCTCGCACTTGCGCCGGGCGTGCCGCGCCAAGCGCTTTTGGCCCTTGTCCGGGAGGTCGTACAAGTCCTCGAAGGCGTAGAGCTGCAAGAGCAACACCGACGCGACTTCCGGCGACAACCGGCCGAACAAGACCTCGGCGGGCTCCACACACGCTTCCAGCGAAGCCCAGCACGCCCGGTGGAGCTCGAGGGACGACACCAGATTTCTATACGCGGCCACCTTCATGCAGACGTGCGCGACCCACTCCAAATCGCTCCGGTGCCGCGCGTCGTTGACGGACCACACGGGCGGCGCGTCGCCGATCCGGATCTGCTCGAGGGTCGCCTGGTTGGGGTCCCCGAAGTCCTTGTAGGGCTCGCTGGCCGCGATGGCCGCGTGCAGGGCTTTCGCCGCCGCTTCCAGCTTCGTGGCGTCTTTTCGCGCGGGCCGCGCTACAATTGTATCAGCCAGCGGCAGGACCTCCGCCTCCGCCTGGCCCGGGAAGCGCACTGCGACCGTCTCGTCCTGCGGGTCCGCGACGACGACGCCGCGCCGGGACCCGTGGTGCACGACCGCGCCCTTTCTGACATCGTCCTGGTCCTCGGGCTCCGCGGGGAACTGGCCTTTCACCGCCTCCGAGTCGGTCACGAACCAGTGCGCGATGGGGTTGGGCTCGTCGGGCTGCGGCGCGTCGCCCTCAAAGGTTGCCATCGTACGATCAGAAGTTAAGCTGCCCTTGAGCACGCGTCTGGGCGCGATGCCAGACGCCGCAAGAGACAGGCTGCCCGGTGTGGTCTGCACCGGCGGTCGGGCTGCCCTACAAACGTTCGAGAATCGCAAGAGACACGCTGCCCGGCGTGGTCTGCACCGGGGGGCTGACTTGCAAACATTTTTGCAAACCGGTCGAGAATACCCGCACGCGGAAACCCGTCCAAAATTCACTTTCGCCCAAAAAACGCCGTCGGGGCAGCCTCCACGCCGTGCTAGTGGTGCCATGTTCCTGACGAAGTGCGCCGCCTGCGCCGCGGACCTGGCCGCCGGCGGCAAGCAGTGCGGCCGCTGCCGGACGGCCTACTGCAGTGTCGCGTGCCAGACCGAGCACTGGAAGGCGGGCCATTCATCGCTCTGCAAGATGATCAAGAAGAAGGGCGGCGCCGAGCAGGTGTACGCGGACCGCCAGTACAAGGCGGCCGTGGGCCTCGCGGTCGACCGGTGCGCGCTGGACTTCAAGCAAAGGAGCGTGCTGGACGCGGCCGCGTCCCTGGAGGACCTGTCCTTCTGCGATGCTGACCAACGGAAGCGGTTCCTCGAGCTGAGCTCGCTCGACGCGGAGGACGTAAATGACCGGGTCTGCTACATTTGTTTGGACGCATTTCATGAGAAGGAGGGCCTGGTCCGGGGCTGCGGCTGCAAGGGGACCTCCGGCTACGCGCATGTGACGTGCCTGGCGCGCCTCGCACAGACCTCTGTCGAGGAGGGCGAGGCCCACCACGCGGAGGACATGCCGGCGCGCTGGCGCAAATGGAGCGCGTGCACCCTGTGCGACTCTAGTTACCACGGCCGCGTGTCTTCGGCGCTGGGCTGGGCCTGCTGGAAGGCCTATTTAAGAAGGCCCAACGACGACCCCGCGAAACGGGCGGCTCTTACCACTCTGGGAAGTGCGTTGATCGACGGCGACCGCTGCCCGGAGGCGCTGATCGCCTTTCAGACGCAACTGCAGCACGCCCTGGCTGACGAGTCAGAGGAAGATATAGTAGCCGCAAAGCAGAACGTCGCCATGTGCTACTCGCGGCTGGGCCGGGACAAGGACGCCATCATTTTAAACAGGGAGCTCTACGCGAAGCAGCGCAAGGCCCACGGCCCGGACCACGTCGACGCGTTGGTCGCCGCGCTGGCGCTGGCCAACTCCTTCCGGGCGCTCAGTTTATTTAGCGACGCGCGAGCCTTGCTGCGGGAGGTCGTGCCGGCGGCCATGGCCACGCTCGGCGGGGACCACGGCGTGACCCTGGAGCTGAACGCCAATTTTGTCAGAGCCATGTCGTTGGACTTGAACGCCACGCCGGACCAGCTCAAGGCGGCGGTGGCGCTGGGGGACTCGACCTACCAGGCCGCGCGGCGCGTGTACGGGGAAAGCCACGAACTGACGAGCTACGCGCGGAGCGGGCTGGCGGACGCGCGCGTCGTGGCCCAGAACGCGGGGCTGGAGGAGCGGGGGTCGGAGGCGTACTAGGGGCGCGTAAGTTTATCCGGTGTACTTAACCGCTTACGCACTCGCCGACGGCGTCTCGCGGGCGGTGAGCGCTGCTCGCGCTCCTCGCAGGGCGGCCTCGATCCCTTTTGCAGTCGGGTGCTGAGTTCCGAGTACGCGCCGCGCGGTCCGTTCAGTCTCCTCGAACGTCGTCACTGCCTCGCGGAGATCATCGAGCGTGGCGTCGTTGTCCTTGTAGAGCGCCGTCGCGTAAATCCACCGCATTCTGAGCGTGAGCTCGTGACATTCTCCGAGAGCGCGTCGCGCCACGGGTATGGTTTTGCGCAGCAACACCTTGGCTTCTTCGAAGCGATGTGTTTCAAGAAGGCACAATGCGTAGTTATTGGCTGCTGCGAGGGTTTCCATTTTTTCCTCGCCGAATTGCTTCAAATATCCAGAGTATACATCTCGTCGCAGTGATATGGCCTCTCCAAACCTTCCAAGCTTGTGATACGAGTTCGCCAGATTGCCCTGCACGATGAGAATGTATTGTTCTGATGCGCCGAGGCGCCGCCGCATAGACAACTCGTTCTCTCTCACACACAACGCGTCCTCGTGGTGTTCTGCAGCGTATAAACCGTTCCCAAGCTGGCTTATCGCCATGCCCCAAGTCCTATCCGTCTCCTGCCGGCCCACGTACGTCTTCCAGCACGCCCATCCGAGCGCACAGTACACGACTCCATGATATCTTTGCTCGCACAGGCTGGACGTGTGCCACCAACGCCATCTCTCTTCACGAACCTTCGAACCCAAATTATTCTCCTCGGCCTCCTCACGTAACACCTTCGCCTGCTCCGCCAAGCACGACACGTGCGCGACGCCCAGTTCTGGAGAAGAAACGCCATCACGATCTCCACATGCGCATCCACGCACGAGGCCTTCTCCTGTACGCGGATGCACGGCCTTGAGACAGATGTAGCATTTTTGCCCCTTTGTGTCGTCCGCGCACTTTCCGACCGCCTCCGCGACGGCCTCCTTGTACATTTCTACGGCGTGGTATTGTTCCGCGTTGCCGCCGCGGTGTATTTTCTTGCAGATCTGCTTGTGCCCGCGGCGCCAGTGGTCGTGTTGGCATGTGGAGTTGCAGTATCTCGTTTTGCACCGCACGCATCGCGGCGCGTCGTGGGCCAGTGGCGCGGCGCAGGCGGCGCAGGTTGTGATGATCATCTTTACGTTGATCCTTTTTGTTTCAGAGAGTAGGTGAAGATGGGCGTGGCGGACGTGGGCGCGGGGCGGGCTATTCTAACCAAAACGGGTTTTGCTACGGAGCCCTCGCTACGATAACCGCCCACGAGTCCTAAGATCGGGTCTATTCACGTGTTTAGAGCACAGCCCCCCCCCGACATCTTCGTCGACGCCGCCGTTACAGCTGCCGCGGCGCGAGGCGGAATTAGATCACCGAGAAGACCTTCTTCAGCTTGATCACGAGCCGCCAGTCCGCGTCCTTCATGTCGTCCTTGAAGTACTTCTTCAGGGCGTCGATGGACGCCCGGTTGACCTTACTAAACAGTTGATGATTGTGGTCGAACTGCCGGCCATACGTCATGCCCGGATTCGAATGATTCACGATCTTCACGGCGCACTCCTGGCCCTTCCTAGCCGTGACCATGTCCTTGCCGTTCACCTCGATCGACTGCACGATACCGACATCTAAGAAGTCTAGATGGGGAATGCATAGGGGCGTCCCGACCTTGAGAACACCTTCCACAACCTCACCCCCAAGGATAATAGGTTCCTTGTTGTTGAAGACGTGCTGCTTGTTGATCTTGAACAAGGAGGGGAACACCGCAACATCTCTGGCTTCATCTCTTTTTCTCTCCATGATGTCGTCGAGATGTCTCGTGAAGTGCCCCTCCAAATGGTAAATGATGTCCGCCGTGAAGATCTTCACGCTGTTCTTGTCCGCGTAGGCCTGGGCCTCGGGGTCCACGGGGACGTCGAAGCCCAAAATGCACGAGAACTCCTCGGCGCCTTTTTGGGCCATGATCGCCGCCTTGATGACGTCCTTCTTGTGGATGGGGCCCACCGTGGCCGACGAGACGGGGATGGGCGGCCGTTCGTTGCCTTGGCGATCCTTGCCCGGGTTCCTTAAAAACTCTAACAAGGCTTCGAGCGCGCCCAACGTCGACGCTTGGACCGTGACGCCCTTCGCTTCGGTCGCTAAGGAGTTCGTCAAGTTGGCCACGTCCTTCATGCACTCTTCCTTCAGATCTTCCACATCATCATCTTGATGCGCGACGAGGATCCCGGTGCCCGGGACCACTTTCGTGAGCTCGGGGTCGCCCGTGATCTTGAGACCGATCGCCCCTTCTAGGGAATCGTGCTTCTGCAAGTCGGACTTGATTCTTGTCTCGCGAGACGGGGGCGGCGTGAGCAACGCCCGCGCCGTCGTCACAATCGGGCCGTCCTGCGTACACAAAACCATGGTGTCGCCCGCATGCAAGCACCCGTTCACCAAGATCACATCCAAGGTCGCGCCCATGCCCGGGACGACCTTCACTTCTAAGACGGTGCACTGCAAATTGTACCCGAACATCAATTTCTGCGCCAGCCGCTGCTGCGTCAGCGACAGGACCACTCTTAGTAAATCAGGAACACCTTCTCCAGTAATGGCGCTCGTCGGCACGACGGAGACCGTAGACCCGGGGTCGTCGTTCTCCCAGTACAGGGCCACGTTTAAGGATTGTTCGTTGAGCTCCGTGAACGCAGAAACTTTCTTCGCTTCGAACTCGGCTAAAGTATTGGGGGCCTGGTTCTTTAACGCCTCCCGCATCGAAACGCCCTCCCTGGCCTTCCAGTCGTAGCATCTATCTACTTTGTTCAGGGCGACGACGAACGGTGTCCGTTTTCGTTTGAGCATGGAGATGGATTCCAAGGTTTGGGGTTCCAGGCCGTGCATCAGATCCACCACTAGTATAGCCATGTCGCAGAGGGACGAGCCTCTGCTTCGCAAGTTGGAGAAGGCCTCGTGACCCGGCGTATCTATAACGAGCAATCCAGGCAGGTTCAATCTAGGCGCGTCCGGGTCCGGTCCCAGGATGGCGTCGACGTAGGACACGGCGTCTTCCTGGATCGCTTGTAGGTGGGCCGCCACGGGCCGGATTTTTTCCTCCAACGTCTTCCGGTCGAAGAACGTGGCTCCAATTTGTTGGGTAATGCCGCCCGCTTCCCCGTCCTGGACGTTGGTCTGCCTTATTTTATCGAGCAGCTTGGTCTTGCCCGTGTCCACGTGGCCCATGATGCAGCAGATCGGGCTTCGTAATCGAGACTCGCTCCGATCCGCATCTCTCCGCTTCTCCCGGGCGAGCCGCTTCTGGCGACATTCTAACTTCCTCTCTAGAGCCTCCCGCTTCACTTTATCCGCTTCCGCGGCCTCGGCTTCCAACAACTTCGCCGAGGCCTCCTCCTCCTCTTTTCTCTTCTTCTCGCGCTCTTTGAGCTTGCGGCCGGCTTCTTTCAGTTTCGCGGCTTCCGCGTTCACCTCGAGCTCGGCCTCGTCCTCGACCTCTTCATCAATGGCCTTCGAAGCCACGTTCAGCTTCTCTAGGTTCGCGCCGACGTCGCCGCTCTCCCAGTCGTCCACGGCCTCCCAGTCGTCGACCACCTCCTCCTCTTCTACGACCGGTTCGGGCTCCGGTTCCTGAACGACCTCCACGACCTTCTCCACGATGACCTTCCTCTTCTTTCTTTCGAACTCGGGTCTAGAAGGTTTACTATCGGTGGAAATCTGGCCGGACGCGAGCATGGACGCCCGTCTTCTTTCCGCCGCCAACCGGGCCTCCTTCTGCTTCTTCGTCTCGTACGTGCCGTTCTTCCGGGCTTCCTCGCGCGCCGCCGCCTTTCTTGCGAGTTTTTCTTCGCGTTTCCGCTGCTCCTCGTCGGCTTTGAGTTTTTCGGCGTCCTCCAATTCCCGGATCTCGAGCTCCTGGGCGGTCTTGGCCTTGGCGAGCTCGTCTTCCACGGCCTTCTGCTCCGCCAGGCGCGCGGCGATCTCCGCGCCGCGCTTGCTCGGCTTCTTTTCTTCGACGACAACGTCCTTCTTCGGCGGCGGCTTCTTGCCCTTCTTCTTCTTCTTCTTCTTCTTGTCGTCCTTTTTGGGAACGGCGTCGCCGCCGCCCATGCTCTTCAGGAAGGCGGCCGCGGCGTCGCCCGCGTCGTCGGCGGCCGCGGGCGGCGGCGGCGCGGCCGGCTCGGCCGCGGGCGGCGGCGGCGGCGCCTGCGTCGCCTGCTCGGCGTCGAGCAGGGCGTCCCAGTCCTCGTCGTCCTGCGCGGCGGCCTTCTTCTTCGCTTTACCCATGATGGCTAATTTGTAATTGCGGCTGGCTGCTGCAATGAAGCGGCATGCACGTCTGCTTCTGCGTTTCGCAGTTGCAGCGTCGTCGTGCGAATCGCTGCGAGTGTAGCGACGACAGCTTTGATTGCTGTTGCTGCCTCAGCTCGCCTGATCTCTGTTGCTGCCTCTCAGTCTTTAAATTTAATCGCCACGAAACCCGTTTTGAACTAACTAATGAACTAATGTAATGGATTCGCGATTCGCGTTGACGCGATGACGCGAGGACCGAGGACACAAAGGCAAGGTTTTTATATCTCGGCGTCGCGGGGGCTTGAAACTCGAATCCGCGAGCTGCTTGCTTGCGCGCCCCCCGGCCTTCGGCCCCGCGCATTGACACGGAGCGTGCGGGTGGCCCCTCTACTAGTCTTCACCCCGCGTTCCCAGGCATCCAAGGTATACATGACATTAGTCAGGGGGAGGGGGGGGGGGCGAGGGATGATAATGAACATTGATGATGTCATTGATGAAGGAGGAGTCGATGATGATGTGCTCTCACACAGGAGACGTCGGCTCCGAGATCGTGACTGTTGGGGTGCGCGGCGTGCGGGAGCCACTCGACCAGGGCGTCCGCGGAGACTGGATCGTCGGGAGCAAGTCGAGGAGGCTCATGCCCTTCTTCGCGACGCGCAGGATGTGACGCTGTGCGTTCGTGCCGGGGGAAAACCCTGTGAAGCGGGCGAGGTCCGTGCTATCATCATTTTGGCCGTCGTCGACAACCAGCCGCGCCGCGTCGATCAGGTCGCCGAACAGCGGCGCCCGCTCGGTGATGTCTCCGTCCAAGCCCGTGTGCGTCCAATCAAACGACCGCGGGTACAGCGTGTCGATGCGCGGCTCGAGCACAGCCCACGCGTCGCGCCGCGATCCGTGGCGCTCGCGGTAGATCTCGTGGAACAGCCCGAGCATCGGGCGCACCAGCGCCTCCCGGTCGCAGGGCATCGCGTCGGGGTGGCCCAAGCGGCAGCACGACAGATTGCCGCCGAACACATCGAGCGCATCCTTGAGAAGCGGGTCGTCCTCGCCTCCAGGGAACAGCTTGTCGATGCCGTGGTCCGTCGAGAAATACATTTGGTCGGACCCGTTGCGCGCCCAGCACCCCGCGATCTCCGCGCGGCATCAGCAGCGCGCGTGGAACGACGCCAGGTCGCAAGTCAGGTGCGTCGAGGTGTGAATCGTCGACGGCGCCACGACGACAAAGTAATCCTGGACGACAGACGTATCGACGCAGCCCGCGACGCGCTGCAGGCGATCCGCCGCCAGACGTCCGCTGAACTTCGCCACGAGGTTGCCGCCTGAGGCGTAGACCAACAGCTCGTCGTGCGGCGCATCAGAGACGAGGAAGTCGACGTCGAGCGCGACGCAGCCCGTAGGCGACCGGAGCGCCCAGACGCAATTGGTGCTCGAGTGATACGCGTTGAATCCTGATCGCTCGTCCGACCCGGAGAGCTTTTTGTCAATTTTTTGTGCGGCGGCGGATCTCGGCTGTTGTCGAGAGCTCCGGTTCTTTATCTCGGCGGCGGCGGCGTTGCGATAGCGCGAAGCGCGTCTGTAGTCACAGTCTTGCTGAGCTCAATTTCTTATTGCCCGACGACGCGTTATACTGAGAAAGAAACCCGCACGATCGACACCGTCTCTCACTCGGGAGAAGTTCCACTCTCCTCACAGGGTTTGGATTGCGACCGACACTCATGCGACGTCGGCTGGATTTGGTACGGGTTTCCGGTACACGCGCTAAACTTGGCCTGGGCTGCTTGAGCGCACACAACAGCACAGCTCGAACGGCTTGGGAGGACATCGTAGATATATACAAGTCAGCTACCATGCATGTCTTGTTGAACAACTACCCTTCGCAACAGACATTTTCCTACCACTGCCCACGGTTCCGAGCAAGCTTCCTGCAGCCGAGCCATCCAAGTCCACACCTTCACCTGGGTCGTCATCTAAGCGTACTCCAGCCGCTACCACCAAAAAAAAGCATGTCGCTACTTCCCAAGTCCGTAACCACGGCCGTAAAAGAAGGCGACCGTGCGGTCGTCGACGCATGGATCCAAGCGAACGACGACGTCGACGCATCTGACGCTGCAGGGTGGACGCTGCTGCATCACTGCACGTCTGGCAATCGTTACGGCGCGCTCAGCGACGCTCACCTCACGCTCGCCGAGAGGCTTCTCGCGCGGGGCGCCGCCGTCGACGCAAAGACGGCGTTGGGATTGACGCCGCTCAGACTCGCTTCGATGCGGAGGATAAATGACACGGCCTCGAAATTGGTCGCGGTGCTCGTCGCGCGCGGGGCGGCCGCCGCCGACATCCTCACCGAGACGCACTCCCCGACCATCGCCGCGGCCATGCTGCGCGCCGGCGCGGACCCGGACGCCCTCGCGCGCTGCCTGGAAAAGACCGAGCACCGCCACTTCCTCGCCACGCGCGCCTCCTTCAAGGAGTGCCGAGCGCTCGTGGACGGCGTGATAAAAGCCGGCTCATGGGCGAAGTTCATGCGGAGAGACCACATCGACCTGATGGCCTGGCGCGCACTGGCGCAGCGGGGCCGCGCCGCGACGGGCCTCGCGGCGCTGCCCGACGGCGTGGCCTGGGACGTGCTCTCGTACTGGAGGCCCGTGCGGTAGTAGTGTATTTGTGTAGGTCATGTTTCCCCACGGTATAACTCGGCGGCGGCGTCGACAACTGCGTCGACGCGTCGATTAATGCACGGGTTTTAAAAAAAAATTGTCGGCAGATCGAAAGGCAGGTGCAGCTGTGCCGGTGCATCGCTGGACACTGTGTCACCGCAGCCGCGTGCCTCTTAGTCATGGCGCTCCTGCGCGCCACCGCGCTGGCGCTGGCCGTCGGCCGCGCCAACGCGAACGCCTACCCGCCGCTCAGCAACGGCGCCGAGTACGTGCGCCTCACCGAGGGCACCTTCGACGCCTTCGTCGGGGACGCGCTGAAGGCGGGCAAGACGGCGATGATCCGCTGGATCGCGTCGAACGGCTGAGGCTGATGAGTCAAGCAGTCGTCGGGCTGGGGTGCGGCCCTCTCGGCGTTCAAAGGTAACGAGGATGTGGTCTTTGGCGACGTGTTGTTGAGCGAAGAATCCATTAGGGAGCGGAACGGGGTCTCGTTCAACCCCGGCGCCGGCGGCTGGCCGACGATCCGCTATTTCAATGCCGAAACGGGAATTGGAGGGGCTCCCTATGAAAAAAAGACGGACCAGGCCATGTGCTCGGAACTGAAGGACACGGACCACATGTTCGCTTATGTAGAAGGAGCCGCTTCCACGCTGCTCTGCAATACCGTCTCCGGCGCGGGCTGCACGGACGACGAGAACAAATACATAAAAAAGTGGGCGGGCCGGCGCGAGGCCGACTACGCGTCGCAGACCGCGCGCCTCGAGAAGATGATGGCCGGTGACGCCAAACTCACGGCCGAGTCCCTGGCGTGGATGAAGGCTCGTAAAAAATTGCTGGGCCAGCTCCGGAACTCTGCTACCAACGAACTCTAAGTGCGCCCTCGAGGTGTGCGTCGTTTCCCTGCGTCCGCGGGCCCCGCACGGCCCGTGGGCGCCTTGCGGCCGTCGATGACGCGCCGCGGGGGACCTCGTTCCGCCGCGGCGCCGACGTACGGCCGCGACGACGCGCGCTCGAGCTATGCCGCGCACGCATAAATTGTTAAGCTAGTCTATGGCGGCGGCGATGGCGTCGCAGTCGCCGCGCAGTCGTCTCGCGTCGTGAAGGGCACGGGTTTTTCAGCTCGCGCGCGCGCGCACGAACTGCAAAGCATACCAGCTTCTAGCGGGTGTACAGGTCAACAGCGTATACGCAATAAAGGACTGTAAGATCGCTGCGACGCGCTGCAGCATTGCCATAACAGCACCCGTGTGCACGCACAAGTAGAGCTCAGAGAGCATACCTGCTCAAATAAATCGCAGCAGCGAAGCACACACGGCGAACCGATCGCAAGGCGATCCGCGCACGCAGAGATCATGCCCAAGCCCCAGAAGAAGCGCCAGCACACGGCCACGGAGGAGCCCGTGACGGAGGGCGTTGCCCGGGACACGCTCGACGACAAGGGCCGCGAGGACGTGAAGCGTCGCCTGACGGCGTCGAGCGACGCGTTGTTAAGAGCCGGAATCAATGAAACGGGCGAGCCGAGTAATGAAGCTACTTTAGGAGCGGATGCGGCGCGGTGCATTGACGAGGCCGTGGCGTTTGTGCACATGGGCGCCTACGTAAAAGCGCGGGCGTCCCTCATGTTGTCGAAAAGAGCCTTTGAGAACAAGGGCTTCCTCACGAAGTTCGGTGCCCAACAGCACGCCATCGACGAAGTGCTGCGGGAATTACCGGCCGAAGACGCCAAGGTCGAGAACGTGGAGCCGAAGGCGGAGGAGGAGGTCGGAAGATTCGACCAGGAGCCGCATTCCTCGGACTGCTGCATGACTCTAACTGTGCCCGCTAGTACATCATCAAGTGACGTCACGGTCGTGATCAAGCGCGACTTTTTGTCTGTGCACGTTAAAGGACACGAGAAGCAGCCCCACGTGCTCTACGGGTACTTATCCGGTAATGTGGAAGTGGACGCCTGCGCCTGGACCCTGGAGGGGGGCGAGCTCGTGATCAACCTGGAGAAGGAGAGCGACCACCCGTGCTGGCCCCGGCTCATGCGGGAGCCCGTCAACTACTGGGAGGACCCGCGGGGCCTCGAGGGGGACCTCTCGCATTTGGACCTGGCGCCCGATTCTGCTACAACGGAGAAGGTGTGGGTGTCGAAGGAGGAGGCAATCCGGCTCGCGGGCCGGGAAGAGGCAGGCCAGGAACAGCAGTAAAATTGTTTAACACACATATCTTAATGAAGCCCCACGCGTCCAGTCACGGGGACGCCGGTAGGAAGACGCCCCGGAGGGCCCGCCAGAGCGCCGCGCGGCCTACGCCCTCTTTAGAAGATGTGGCGACGACCCGCGCGTCCGCGGCGGCCGCCCGCACCGCGGCGAGGACCTCGGCGGTCCGGCTCGACTTCTTGTCGACCTTCGTGAGGACCACTACAATATCCAGCGGGTCCAAGCCCGTTGATACACGCTCCGCGGCGACCTCGCGCACCACCGCGAACAATTCAAAATCCGTCTTCTGCAAACCAACTCTGGAATCGACGAGGTGGCAGACCGCGCCCAAGTTAGAGCGCGTCGCCAGATACACCTTGAGGAAGACGCGCCACTCGTCGCGCGCGCCCTCGCTTATTTTGGCGTAGCCGCTCCCCGGCACATCAACTAACCGGAACCGCCCGCTCGGCGCCCAGGGCCGTTGTTCGGCTTGGACGGTCTCCCTGACTCGCTTCGTGTCCGCGTTGCCCGAGTTCACGTCGAAGACGTTGAACTGGCGCGTCTTGCCGGGCTTCTTGGACACGTAGGCCGCTTTTGTGCGGCCCAGGAACATGTTGACTAAGGAACTCTTCCCGACGTTTGACCGGCCCACGAACGCGACCTCCCGCACCTCAGTATCTACGGGGAGCTGCGCTTGCACGGCGGCGCCCACAATAAAGCGGACGCTCCGCGCGAAGATGGTCGATAGCTCCCGGGAGAGGTCGGCGTGGTCGGCGCAGCCGGACGCGGCGAAGGCGTCAAGCACGAAATAGGCCGCGCGGAGGTCCTTGCGCCGCCGACAGGCTTGCAACGCGTTGGCGAAGGGGATGGCGGACGGCGCCTCGCACGTTTCTCCTATGGCAGCTTCGGCGCGAACCCAGTCCTCGAGCAGGTCGTACGGCCTTCGCCGCTTGTCGAGAAACGCGGCTACGATCGGTCCATAAACGCGCCCTGGGCGGGCGACGCCCTTACTGATAACGTCCTCCACCAGGCTGGTACAAGCCTCCGGCGCGCCCGCCCGACACAGCGCGTTGACGGCTGTGGTCAGGGCGCGCGGGTCCGCCGCGAGGCCTTGCAAGTCGACCTCCTTCGCCAGGTCGACGCGGTCCGCCCCGACCAACGACGCGACGCCGCTCGCGAGTGTGGGCGTGTCGACCTCCTTGGACCGGAGCGCCGCGAGCGTCGCCTCGGGCGTGTTTACAGAATCGCCGAGCAGCGCCGCCAGGGCCGGGTGGGCGCGCGCCGGCTTCGGTTTCGGCTCCACTGGGTCCGAAAAGTCGAGCGTGCGCTGCTCGTGGCGCTGGCGGCGGCCGCCGCGCTTGCCGCCGAATCGCCGGGTCAGGCGGCGCGTCGTGCTCGGCGCCCGGGGCACCAGCGCGCGGGCCGCGGCGAGCCAGAGCATGGCTGCGAGGCGCATGTGCTGCTCTGTACCAGCTCGCCGCTTTTTGACCGGAGCTGCCGCAGCGATGGCTGGAGCTGCTGCAGTTTGACTGGAGCTGCCGCAGCGATGGCTGGAGCTGCTGCAGTGATGAGTCGCCGTCTAAATCAAGACAAATAGCGCTTTACGCGATGCCTAGTGCCCCTTTTGTGCTCAACCAAGGTAGTAAAACCCGCGCGATAAATTCAAACAATTCGGGTTCTCGCCGTCGCGATTCGCGCGCCGCAGCCTCGTACAGGGCCGGCAGCTGCAATAACCAGGCCTCAAAGACTCGTAGGGGTGCCTCGGACGCCCACAGAACGGACGCGAAAGCGAGCACGCCGCCGCCGCGCTCCATCTCCAAGACCTGGGTTTAAACCAAAACCCCCATATTAACGATGCCGTCCGTCTTCAACAACGTGGGCTGCGCGGGCGCCGGCAAGAGCGGCTCGCTCCAGGTCCTCAACGGCGGCGCGACGTACACGTGCCGAGGGGGCCGGACCGACGGCAAAGTGACGACCGTCACTTCCATCAAGCGGGCCACGTGGGCCGTCTTCGGCAAATACGCTAGTATGAACCTACTGGACAAGAACGATGCGGTGCTCATGAAGCTCGAGAGCTTCACGGCCAAAAATCAAGACGCGCTGAAGAACGACCTCCAAGCGATCGGCGTCACTTTGGAGATCTTGGAGTTCGCCTCGTCCGGCGCCAACCGGGGCAAGCACTTCTTCGAGGCCGCCGGGAAGCGCTTTGTCGTGGAACAGACGCAGGACCAGAAGAAGGATGCGAAGGGCGAACCTTCCACGAGAAGACTCTTCGACTTGGACATGGGCCGCGTCAGCCAGTGCGTCGTGCCCACGAACACGCGCGCCGGCGCCGTGCCCAAGGAAGTTTCGATCCAGTTCAACGAGGACAAGTCCGCGGGCGCCCCCGAGCACCAACTGATCGAGCTACGCCTCTTCGCGCCGCCCGGTTCGGGTAGGGACGCGGAAGCCGAGGACGATGCGGAGGAGTCGGACGCTCTCAGGATCCAGCAAGCTATTACAAAAGCAGCCAACCTGAAAAGTGTTACCGGTTCTCTATTGGCGGAGTTCTCGCCTTCAGAAGGCGTCTTCGTGTTGCCGAGAGGCAGGTACGCCGTGGAGATGTACGCCGACTTCTTCCGCATGCACGGCAACATGTACGACTACAAGATCAGCTATTCAGATGTGGAGCGGTTCATATTATTACCTAGAACTGATGACGTCCATTACGCGTTTATTGTCGCGTTGGATAGACCCATTAGGCAGGGCCAGCAGCGTTATCCGCACCTAGTGTGGCAATTGAAGAAGACGGACGCCGACATTTTAGTAAAATTAACAGAAGAACAGATCAGTGAGAAGTTCGGCGCGAACTGCGGCCTCAAGCCCGAGCTCAGTGGCGCTCTCTACCAGTTAGTTGCTAGGGTGTTCAAGGTCCTGAGCGGCAAGAAGGTCTTCACGACGGGCAAGTTCCGGAGCGCCGACGGCAGACATGCCGTAAGTTGTTCGGTGAAGGCCTCCACGGGCCAGCTCTACCCCTTGGAACGCTCCCTGGCCTTCATCCACAAGCCCACGCTCATCATCAAGTTCGAGGACATTTCTGCCGTAGAATTCGAGCGCTTCACGGGCTACGGCCAAGGGAGCGCCACGAAGAATTTTGACCTCAAGATCTCGACGCGGGGCGACGGGCGGGAGCACACCTTCTCTTCGATCGACCGGAACGAGTACAAGGGGCTGTTGGAGTTCCTGACGGCCAAGGGCTTGAAAATTAGAAATCTCGTAGAAACCGCGGCGGCCGAGAACGAAGCCCGGAAGCGGGCGTTGGGCATGGGCGACTCGTCCGACGACGACCAACCCGCGCAGAGAGAGGCGGACCAGGACTCTCAGGACGAGGACTCGCCCGACGAGGACTTCGTGGCGCCGAAGGCGGAGTCCAGTGACGGCTCGTCCGAGGACGAGGAGGGCGACGGGAGCGGCAGCGACAAAGAGGAGGAGAAGCCCACGAAGAAGAAGAAGAAGGTGAAGGAGGCGTCTCCGGAAAAGAAGAAGAAGAAGAAGAAGAAGCGCAAGGCGGAACCGGCGGAGGAGAAGCCCAAGAAAAAAACGAAGAAGAAGAAGGACCCCAACGCGCCCAAGGGCAAGAGCTCGGCCTTCATCTTCTTCGGGTCCGCGACGCGGGCCGAGATCAAGGCGGCGCACCCGGACTTTTCCCTCGGAGACGTCGGCCGCGAGCTGGGCAAGCGCTGGAAGGAATTAGACGACGCGGCCAAAAAGCCCTTCCACGACCTGGCGGCCACGGACTCGGAGCGGCACAAGACGGAGCTGGCCGCCTACAAGGCGAAGCAGGCGGCCGAGGCGGGCGGCGAGGAGGAGTAGGGGAGCGGCTAACATTCCGCTTTAGGCAATCTCTGCGATGGTTTATCGGAACGAGGGGGTTACGCGGCGGACGCGCGCTAGGCTAGTAGGCCGCTACGGCGCGTGGGGGTACCACGGAGCGGATCACTCCTCCTTGGTGGCCGCCGCGCCGGTGTCGGCCACCACGAGCTCGGAGTGGTACAGGTCGCCGGCGATGTGCATGACGAAGGGGATGAGCGGGACCCAGTCCGAGGACGAGATGTCCCACTTGGCCAGGATGTCGCTGGCGACGCGGTCGTAGTCGACGAGGGCCCGCGCGGTCTTCTCTTTGCCAAACAGGCGGTCGCGCAGGGACTTCTGGTTGGGCCGGCCGCGAAACTGCGCGCGCAGGGAGGTCCGGCCGGGTCCCTCTTCCGAAAATGCACGCAGCCCCCGCGCCGAGTCCGTCGCGCCGGCCTCGACGTCGATGGCGAGGGCCGCCGCGTGAAGGAGCGCCCAGTCCGCCTTTAGGAGGCTCGTGAGCGCCGCCCGCGCGTGCGTCGGTGTGATGGCGTCGAGCCGGTCGGCGTCCTTCTTGAGGCCCTGGGGGCACGTCGCCGTCAGAGCATCCCTAACACGCTGGCCGAGCGCCGCCGCCTCGACGAGATCCGCGGCGCGCGCCGCGTTTGCGCGAAGCTAGACCCGGCAGGCTTGCTAAATGGGCCACGCGGCCGCCGTGGCGCCCGCCGCCTGGCCCAGCTGCTTCTTGTAGAGGCACTGCTTCCCCGAGGTGGTCAACAGGATGTTGTTCAGGTTATCGGGCACGTTGAAGAGCGTCCCCCAGCCGAAACAGATGCCGCAGGTGAAGAAGTCCAGCGCTTCACCAAGGCCCACCCCCACCCAGAACAGCACGCTCGCGAGGATGATAATAGGGAACTCGAGGATCGCGAACAGGAATGATAAGACAGAGACCCCCGCGGCCTCGGCCGGGCCCTGGAGTTCGCGCTCGCGGTAGAGAACAATCGCATTCTTGAACGGCGTAGTGATGGCGCCGGACAGATCATGGAAGACCGTGACGAAGGCCGTGGGCAAGGCGGAGACGAGGCGGTGGCCCATGTAGGACTGCGCGCAGGGTTTTCGACATGACTGACGACGGGCCTTGATTACGTGTAATGTGTACTTTATGTACGTAGATGCGTGGCCGTTTCAGTGCCCGCTATGGCACTACCCAGCTGTTCTCGTTCGTTCTCAGATTTTGTATTTCTCTGAAAACCCGTCCCAGTTTTTACGAGCCCTGCACACGTGCACACGTCCAGCACACGTCCACGTGTACACACCTGGACCAGGCCTGGGACTCACGAATAGGAAATATACGTAGTACCTACCCTTAGTCCCAGCGCCCCTCGACGAGCCGCGTGGGCCCGTCGTCCTCGTACTCCTTCCGCGAGAGCCACATCTGCTGGAAGCTGCCCAATGAGGACAGGATGGAGCCGCCGATCCACACGCCGAACTTGCGCTCGAACTCCGACGGCGAGATGACCTTGGCCTTGAACGGCGCGCACAACGACAAAGCCACGTCCGAGTGCAGCCGCTCGGCCGTGCCCGGCGCGCACGAGCCGCCGCCCGTGAGCACGATGTTCAATAACAGGTCCTTCCTCACATCGACATCGACCCGTTCTAAGGACCCCTTGACCATCTCCGGGAGTGTCGCTATTAAAGGATCGGCAATCAATGGCGTAATCTGCGGGGGCTGCAAGGCTCTATTCCCGACGCGCGCGTCCCGCACGACCTTCACCGTGGGTGCTTCTACTTTCTCCGGCTCCACTTCCCCTCTAACCACCTCCTCAAAGAGCTGCTCGGGCGCTCTTACTATATCGGTAGTAACGTCGACGACCGTCCCGTCCGGTAAATGAAACTGCTTCCGGTCCTTTTTGAGTCCGACCGCTAAGCCCCACTTCTTGGGAATCACCCCGTAACTTTCTTTGAGATCTCTGACGCATTCTCGGGCGCAGAAGGTGCGAAATTGGTCCGGCCAGGCGTCGTACGTCTTCTTCCCTTCCCTCCTCACCGCCGCCAACGGTAAGGGTGCCGTGCCGCCACACAACTTAGTTAAGAGTTCATAAGCGTGGGCGTCGACGTGGTCGCCGCCGCGTCTCGAAGTTCTTATACCTTTCGTGAGTACGTAACCGTCCACCACAGGTGATACAGAAGTGGTCCCGGCGCCACAGTCCACCACTAATGCCGAAGCACGACCCGCGGCGAACGCGGCTAGCGTGGCGTTCCTCGCTAGATAAGCGGCGTTGCAGCCAAAGGTCTCAAAAAGCAGCTCCAAGTACTGAGCTCTTGCTTTAGGTGACGCGTTGGACGGCGTCGCCGCCAGGACCGGTTGGTCCGAACCACTGGTCTTATTGAGAGCAAACGCCTCGCGCCACAACTCCTCCACGCAGTCCCAGTCGTCAATTTCTCCGTCCAGTATAGGCGACCGGACCACACACGACTCGCCCTTGGCAAAGTGTTGGGCGCCTAGACTCAAGACGTCGCCGTGGAGCCAACTCGACACGCACTGCTGGTTCTGGGGCGGCGAGCAGAAGGGCGACCGCGTGTGTAATCGAGCCGGGTAATCGTCAGGCACTTTGTAATCTTCAGCTGTTAACTCGCGTAGCAAGGGAACGCCGTTGGCGCCCTTGACGTACGCCTGGTTACTATCAAAAACGCAGCCCAGCCTGCTGCTAAGAACACCAGTGGGCGCGTCCTCGCCCCCAAAGCCGAACTTCGCCACGGCGGTCCCGATGTCGCCCACGAAGCCGCCGGTCTCGTCGCCGCCCATGGCGACGGCCATATTTGCTTGTTGCGGCTGCTCGCCGGCGCGGCGGCGCGTGAGCTTGTTGTGTTGGCGCGATGGCGCGTGTGCTTATGTTTGTTGCCTGCTTGCTTGTTGCCAGCGTGTTGCGGAGAAACAAGCGTGCTAAGACCAAGCGTTCAGAAGTGCCTGCCGCTGTTGCCGAATGTAGCTGTGCTAGGCCGCGCCAGGTCAAAAAGCCGAGCGCGAGAGGCTGGTAAAACCCGTACATGCAACCCGAACCCGGACATGCGCCTGGGAACGCGCTCGGGATCCGTGTTGGAGGGGCTCCACAATATGCGCACCTCTCTTTCTCTCTCTTTCGAACTAACTCTTTCCCTCTATCTCTCTCCGAGTCTCTCTCTCTCTCCCCTGGGCACTGCAAGCTCTGGATTGGGGCCGTCGGAAAGTCCGCCGGACGGAGCAATCGCCGGATAGCTCCCTCGGAGAGAAGGGTGACCCGCGACGTCTCGGCTCGTCGCTACCACGGATAACTCCCCTGACCCCCGGGCGGCGGCAACGGAGAGAGGCGAAACGAGGTTAAGAGCCACGCGCCGGCCGCCCTACTGCTCCACGTTGATGAAGAGGAAGGCCCCCGCGATCAAGGCCACGCTGAGCACGGCCCCGACGCCGATGGCCGCGAGCGAGCCGCCGCTGGCGCCCGCGTCCGAGTCCACGGACATTTTGGGCTCCACGGCCCAGATGTTGCTCTTGCCGTCCTGGTCGATGGAGCTGCCGAGGCGGCCCTTGCCCGTCATGGTCTCGGGCTGCGTGTCGTCGTCGCCGAAGAGCACGGTCTTCGGTCTTTGGGAGGACAGCGCCAGCGTTCGGCTCGGCGTCGCAAAGGCCGCGCAGGTTGCGGCCGCGGCGGCGGCGACGATGAAAGCGAAACGAGCCATCCTGTGAAAGACTTTTAGACTGTGAACGGCTTTAAGAGTGGCAGCGACGATCGAGGGGCGATCTGAGAGCAGCTTTGGTGTTGTTGCCGTCTTGTCAGAGTGTGCACGGGTTTTTGATCGGGTTCGTAAACCCGTACTTTAGCCCGTAGATGCGTACGCGTGCGATGAACATGAATGCATTGGTTGTGAGGACATTAGACACTTTAGACACCGACCTGTTGCTCACTCGTCGCTGAACAGATAACAGCTGTAGCAATCGACAGATGCATCGCTTGCTGCACAGAGGCTTGCTGCGCCGAGCTTTGTCAACACCGCCCTCCTTCACCGAGGCCGCCGCGAAACTCGCACGAGCCCAGGCGCCGCCCGACCGCGCGCGGCGACGGGATGCCCGCGCCGCCGCCGCGCGGCTGGCCGCGAAACCCCCACGGCCCGCGACGCACAAGCGCGCGGCGAGCGTCGTGCTCAAGAAGGCCGAGGCGCGCGTCGAGCACGCGCTCGCGCGGGTCATCACGGAGCGCCAGCGCCACAACACGTGGCGGCCGCCGCTCGACGCGGTGGAGGTGTCCAGTGTACGCCTCGCGCCGGACTTCCGCGAGGCCATGGTGACGTGGCGCCTCGCGGAGGCCCCGCTCCCGCCGCGGAGCCGCTTCTTCGCCGACGCGGGACCAGCGGCTCAAAGCCCGGACCGCATTGACGCCGTGGCCGCCGCCCTCGCGCGCGTCGCGGGGGGGCTCCGCATGGAGGTCGCGCGCCGCGTGCAGCTGCAGTTCGCGCCCGCGCTGGTCTTCCGGAACGACGTGCGAAAGAGCGCGGAGGGCTTCGAGCCGGAGCACCTCGCGGAGCTGGTCGCCGAGGACGGGCTCGGGCGGCTCTAGGGGCCTGTGGTGTCTAAGGTTGTTCGTTGTGGTTGGTTACGGTTTTAGGAAGGGTTGGTCGCGTCCATGGCGTGCTGGGGGGATCTGGACCACCTCCACGCACACAGCGCGGGCCGCGTCTCTCTTATGAACAGCCTACCGTCTGAGTAGTAGAACGGTATACTCCCCCGAACAGTGAGCAACGGCAAGTTTGCCAGCGTGAGCGGGCTTTTGTCAGGCCTCCAACTATCGCTAAGTTGCGCTCAACAGCGCTTGTCGCAGAGCCACGCCCCGACTCCTGTTCCTCCCTCGGAGGCCGCCGCTGCCCAAGGTTGTCACCAGTGGAGCGTCCAACGCGTGCTCGTGTTCCCGTGCCACGCCGCAACTAAATCCGCTCGCCTGATGGCGGCCCAGGGAGCTGCCCAGGCCACTGAGGCACCACCGCAGAGCGCTGACGCCGCCGCCGTCGAGCGCGGCACCAAGGAAGAACACCTGGAAGACGCCCAAGCACCCACGACACCGCCGAAGCCGCCGCGCACGTTCAAGTTCTCCTTAGATGAATTACCTCCTTCACCGTCCCAGCGCAAGAAGGGCCTCACATCGCCCAGGCCCCCGGAGAGCCCCGTGGTCAAGGCCTTCGAGGCCAACCTGGAGGAGATGCAGAAGTGGCGGAAGCGCGCCCTGGACGCGGAGTCGAAGCTCTGGGGCTCGGCCAAGGAGCAGTCGCTGGCCTACCAGGCCGCCAGCAAATGGAAGGGCTTCAAGACGAAGGCGCCCCGGAGCCGCTCGCCCAAGAAGACCGCGGGGACGCCGCCGCGGCCGAGCCGCTCGCCCGCCCGGAGTCGCTCGCCAGTGCGCTACTCGGAGGGCAACGCGCGCGAGGCCCGGCGGCTGGCCAAGCAACTGCTCGGCGAGTTGGAAGGCCTGGGGGCGGACCACGCATCTATTAGAGCATCGTTGCGGGGGGCGCTGGCGGAACTCACGGGCGAGAAGCGACCGCCGGCACCGTCGCCGCGCTCGGCCCGCGTCTTCACAAATTTCAAGGCGACACCGACGGCGCGACGCACGCCGCCGGTCCGGACGCCCTCTGATTATGTGATTAGTGGCAAACGCCGCTCGCACTACGAGAAGGCGATTGCTGCCGCGCGCACGGTTGGGACGCGGCGGAAAGAACGGGCGTCGTTCGGCAGTCCGCCCCACAAGCGCGGGACGAAGTCGCCGACGCCGCCGGTAAGTACATAATGAAGGTTCTAGTTTCCGCGTGGACCGCGTCGGTGGCGTCACCATCGGTTGCGTGCGTCGCGCATGTAATGTATGCGGAACGTAACGACAACAAAACATTACTCGGCAGGACTCGGCGGCGCCACGACCCGCCGGCTCCGCACGCGCTTCACGACCTCCAGGGTAGCGACGGCGCAGCGCCGCTCGAGTAGAGCCCGGTAGGGCACCGTCAGCCCCAAACACGCAAACACCCAAAAGCCGCCCGGCGTCCATAATGCCCCGGGCGCCCCGAGCGGCCGCCGCACGCCCAGCATGCGCTCGTCCAGGTCCCACCCCTTCAAGGAGAAGTGCTGTTCCAGCGACAGGTGCACGTCGCGGTGGCGGTGACCCCGGGCGAACGTCGCGAGTTGGTGGTGGTAGTCGTCCGCGCTTTCCGCATCGTCGAACACGAGCGACTTTCGCAGGCGGATCTTGACGAGGCTGGGCCGCGCCGCGCGGCCCGTGCAGCACGCGTCGCGCCATCTA
>Ga0114994_10000426_pt1 | contig 28227 bp, 46 predicted proteins | sample ArcticOcean_MG_C_9_FD_87043 | JGI IMG/M metagenome (GOLD analysis project Ga0114994, IMG submission 87043) | Marine microbial communities from western Arctic Ocean - ArcticOcean_MG_CB2_152 | ecosystem: Environmental > Aquatic > Marine > Oceanic | place: Arctic Ocean: Canada Basin | collected...
AATGATAACAATTCAAGTGTAAGAGATTTATTATTTAATAGCGGATACAGATACCATACCTCACTAAAGAGTGATGAGGTTTGGACTAAATTATGAGGGATATAGATATGGCATGGGATGACTTATTTGTAGAAATATACTACGAAATGGAGGAGCTAAAACTTAGGGAAGAGTTTGATGCTCAATTAAAAATGATGCAAGACCAACCAAAGCATAAATACAAGGAAACAAAAGACAGGTGGTCTTATGCAAGGGATAAGGTTATAAAAGATAACAAAGAGAAGAAGCAATGAAGGTAAATATTTGGATAAAGAGGGAAGAGGTAAAAGAAGTAATAGAAACTTTAACACTAACAAATTATTATGTAACTGAACCAGTAAGCAATCTAAAGGATCCGGACAAACATAAGACAGAATATGTACAGGTTACTATTACTGCTGATGAATTTGTCAGACTAGAAGATAGATTAGCAGAAAACATTAAAAATAAATGGTTGGTTAATCAATATAACAGAAATAGAGAACATGTTGATCAAGTTAATAGTATTAAAGATATAGATAGAAACACAGCTTAATATGTCAAGAAGAATTATTATATTAGAGGCAAAGATTAGAGAGGCTATGGAATATACCAAGTCTAATAAGCAAGCTGCCAGATACTGTAAGGTATCATATCCTACATATAAGAAGTGGGCTAAACTGTATATAGATAGTGATTCAGGCAAAACCTTATTTGATATACATCTTAATGAATATGGTAGAGGTATACCTAAGTATGCAGCAAGGGGCAAGAAGAATAAAGGCGGCGTGATCTACTCTCTTCAAGACATCTTCAATGGAGGCGCGGGCAGGTACTCTCTTAGAAAACTCCATCACCGGATGGTTACGGCGGGTCTCCTAGAGGAAGCTTGTAAGCAGTGTGGATTCGAAGAACGTAGAATATCGGATGGAACAGCTCCGTTAGTACTAGGTCAAATCGATGGTAACCCACTTAACTATTCTCAAGACAATTTGGAGTTAGTATGCTATAATTGCTACTATAATCAATATGGTAATTTATGGGGAAGACATAAGTATCAAAAGAATGCAGGAAACTCAATGGATGACATGAGAAAGAAAGATATGATTGAAGGAGTTGAGGTGGATGAAGATGGTCTACCAACAAACTTAGATACTATTAATCAGATCACGATGAATGAGGGTGAAATACAAATTAAAGATACAGAGATAAGTAATGAAGACATTAAGAAATATATACAAGAAAACTTTACAGATGATAAGTAAGTTTTGGAAGACTCATATAATAGATGAATTAGATCCAAGGGATCCAAACTTTTAATATAATGAGTATACTAACATACATGACAATAGGTTTAGTCTTTGGCTTTATAAGTAATGTTGCCTTAGATAAGCTACCAAGTAAATTTAAGAAGCCACCACAAATTCAAGGTGAATTTGGATGGGTAGACAACTTGATACTAATAATCTTTTGGCCACTATGTATATGCATAATAATTTATAGCTTTATAAAAGAGATAACAAAATGACAAAAATAACACATATGATGCTAATTAAAAAGAAAGGTTGTGACTTTTGTGATGAGGTAGTAGAACCTACTATTAAGCTTTGCAAAGAAAGAGGAATTGACTTAGCTATTAAGATGAAAGGTGAAGTACCAAGCTATATGATTAACGGTGCATATCCTTTTTGGTGGTTAGGAAGTGGAAAAGATGTTTGGGGCTTCCATCCAGATATGGAAGGTAGTATAGAACAATTAATAGATAAAATAGAAAGCCAATGAAACTTAGAAAAGGTAAATATAAAGAATTAGATAAACCGGTGACACTTAAAGTTTATACTAAATGTCCTAGTAAATGGACACTAATAGATAAAGAAACTAATCAAGTTTATACAGGTATGGAAGTTATACCGGATAAGCATAATGGTTGGAAATTAATAATAGATAATAAATAAACAATATGAAAAATCAAGGAAAAACAGATCAACAAAGAAAAGATAGCTCTTATTTTATAGCTATAGCAGCATTAGCCATATTTGGTATGATGTTTGTATTAACAGTTAAGGACGCATACTACTTTTACTTTGCAGAACCAGAACCTATAACTATTGATAGTTATTTAGATGGAACAGAAAAACATGCACTAGATACAATGAGAAGTATAATGCCTAATGGAAAAGGAATTATCCAGTATCCGGATGGTAGTTGTGATTCAATTAGATGGTTTAAAGAAAGCTCATTGAATATAAGCAATAATGATACAGTTAGTATAGAAGCAATTATAAAAAGACTTGTAATAGAAGAAGAAGGTGTTAGATGGTATAGTATAGATACAATATGGAGTGATATAGTAGACTTAGGTATGTTAGATATTATTGATGCTATTATACAGGTAGAGTCAACAGGTAATGATAATGCATATTGTAAACCAGAGGATGCAGTAGGTTGCTTACAAATAAGGAAAACTATGGTTGATGATGTTAACCGTATATTAGGTAGGCAAGGAGTAACTAATGATCTATTATATAGTTATAGTGATAGGTGGGATAGAGGACACTCAGTACAGATGCTAAAGATTTATTGTACACATTATAACTTAACAAGTGCTGAAGATATAGCTCGTTGTTGGAATGGTGGACCTAGAGGTAATAGTAAACTAGCAACTCTTGGCTACTGGTTAAAAGTTCAACAAGAACTGGTTGGCAACTTTAGAAATGACACTGCTTTAGCTAATGTATAAAGTGTATAACTCATACTTGCTTTATATTAGTATATATGTATATAGGGTAATGATAAGTGTATCAGATATACTATTCGACCATACACACTCGTTCCGTGCTACGATTCTCTTAGCTGCTGATACATTATCTAGAGAGGCTGTATGTATACAAAGTAATGCGTTCGAAGTGACTGGAGCGACTACAGTGAAGGCAGGGTACGATGACACATTGTCATACAAAACCTGACACATTGTCATACGAGAAATTTTTTTATATGGGTTTTTTTTGTTATATTTATACTATATAACCAATCAACCACATGACTTTAACCTGTATAATGTTAATAACTATGTTAAATTGTTCATAACTTTACGTTAAAAAGTTTAAGTCCTACGTCAGAATTGATTATATTTATATATAAATAAACAACAAACGTCCCACGAGGGGACACAACTAACAAATAATTAATAAAAAATGGTTACACAAACATTTCTAAGACCTGAATACAATGGCACTACCTATACTATGGTAGACTCATCAGGCAACACATTTAATAACTTAAATGCTATCCGTACTAATAAAGCTACTATTCAGAAAGCTATTAGGGAAGACAAAGCTATCAAACTAGTGATTGATGGTGATGATATTAAGATGACTACCACTCAACAGGTAGACAAAGACTTAAAAGGTCAAACTCCATTACCAATTGACTTACAGGAACAGGTAATCCCATCGGATATACCATTGGCACAACAGGAGTTAATGGCATTCATTAATCAAGCTCCAGATCTTAAACCAACTCTCATGAAAATGGGAGATCTTAAATGGAAATATCTAATTAGATCAGCAGTTCGTGGTAAAAATATTATGATGACTGGTGCTGCAGGTTGTGGAAAAACAATGGCTGCAAAATCACTTGTCAATGCGTTGGATAGACCGGAATTTTACTTTAACTTAGGGGCTACACAAGATCCAAGATCTACTCTAATTGGTAATACGCACTTCAACAAAGAGGACGGAACATACTTTTCGGAATCAACCTTTGTTAAGGCAATCAAAACACCTAATGCGGTGATACTAATGGACGAACTATCAAGGGCTCATCCAGATGCTTGGAACATCTTAATGACGGTATTAGATCAAGGTCAACGGTACCTACGATTGGATGAAGCTGAAGGCTCTCCAACCATAGCAGTCGCACCAGGGGTATGCTTTGTAGCTACCGCCAATATAGGTAACGAATATACATCAACAAGAGTTATGGATAAGGCCCTAATGGATAGATTCATTATAGTTGAAATGGACTTACTAGATAAGCAAGATGAGGTTGATCTATTAAAAGAGTTATACCCAAACCTTGAAGTAAAGATGATAGATAATATAGCTTCTATAGCGGAGGCATCAAGAAAGGAAATGGCAACTGATACACCAAGAATTAGTTCAGCCATTAGTACAAGAACTACAGTGGAAATGGCATCTATTATGTATGATGGATTTGAACTACAGGATGCAGCCACTGTTACAGTATACCCACAATATGATTCAAGTGGTGGGGTGGACAGTGAAAGGACCTTTATCAAGCAAATAGTTCAGAAGTTTGTGGACGATGGTAGTGATGAGGATCTATTTAACTCGGAGTTAACAGACGAGGAAGACCTAAGTAACCAAACTACTTGAACAGTAGCAAATTAGTTGTTAGTTGAAGTAAGGAGGCCCAGGTGTTGTGGCTTGGGTCTCTAATTACTTGTAACCAACTTTGAAAAAAGTTATTAACAACTCGCTTCGGGCGACATCCATATCATCGAAGCAGACTACACTGTATGGACGTTTAATACTAACATATGTATACACATATAAAAACAAAGACAATAGCAATATGGCAAAGAACATGAATGACTACGTAATGGTAGAGGTATATAACCTAGGACAATGGAGTACAGTTTGGAGAAAGAAAATTCAAACTCAAGAAAAAAGCAAAGAACTAGAAAAGATAAAAAATAACTAGAGAAAATTTTTTTATCTGGGGAAAAATGATTATATTAACTAATAACAAATAAATAAATAGATATGGCAGTAAAATTAAAAAGAGGTAGTAGAGTAGTAGCGGACGTATGGTGTCTAAGAACACCTATGTTAGACAAAGATGGTGTACAAAGGCAAGGATGGAAAGGGCCACTAATTAAGTATGGTTATACTAAGATGGCAGGTACAATAACAAACTTTGGTAACAAGATGTTTGGAGGGGAAGAAGCAATTATGGTTAGGTTCGATGAATATGGATTTGATCATAAACTTAAACCTGAAGAACCAAAAGGAAGTTGTGCACACACTCACCGACCAGGTAGTATTAAGCTAGAAACAGAACAAGATATCTGCGACATGGCACAAATACCTTCAGAACAAGACTTAGGATTAGTATGAGACAAAGTAACTTAGCAGGCTTTAACATTAACAGAGCTCAACACCCAGCTAAAAGGTGGAGGTATGATATGGCTTACATGAAAATGGCTGTTGAATGGAGTAAGTTATCTCATTGTACTAGAGCCAAGGTTGGCAGTCTTATAGTTAAAGGTAAGATGATTATTAGTGATGGGTACAATGGTATGCCTAGTGGTATGGATAATACATGCGAAATTAATACTCAAGTAGATGGAGTTGAAGGTGCTACACAAGAAAAAACAGACTGGAAAGTAATTCACGCGGAGGCCAATGCCATACTTAAGTGTGCTAGACATGGTACAAGCTGTGAAGGTGCTACACTATATGTGACATTAGCTCCTTGCCCTGAATGTTGTAAACTTATATTGCAAGCAGGAATCACTCGCGTAGTATACTTGGACAATGAACTACCTAGAGACTTGTCTGGCTTAGAAATATTAAACAATGTAGTTAAAATGAAAAGAGAAGATATATTATGATAGACTGGATAGCAGGATTAGTAATGTTTGGTGTAGGCTTTGCTGCCGGCATGTATGTTACAACTCAATTAGATGATTGGATAAATAAAAAGACAAAATGATGATACTAATAGGAGTTATATTAGCAATAGTATTGCTAGCTAAGTATGCATATGCTGAAGGGCGTAAAGTTGAAAGGCAAAAAGAAATGTTACAAAGAATGGAAGACTTAGATACTAAAAAGAAAGAGAAAAATGGATAAATTAATTAAAAATGTGCACGATTGGGCAGATGCAAAAGGTCTTATTGACCCTGAAAATAGCCATGCACAAATGTTAAAAGTTATAGAAGAGGTTGGAGAAACAGCTGGAGCTATACTTAAGAAAAATGGCCCAGAAGTTATAGATGGACTAGGTGACAGCTTTGTTACTCTAATAATTCTTTGCTACCAACTAAACTTGGAGCCAAAACATTGCTTGCAAACTGCTTGGGATGAAATTAAAGATCGTAAAGGTGAAACAGTTGATGGTACCTTTATAAGAGAAACAGCTAACAAAGGAGGAGTAAGATGACAAAAGAAAAGAAAGAAAAAGTGTTTACTTGTGCACCAAAATATAGAAATGACAAAAGCCAAGAGATGGTACATAGTGGTGCTGGAAAAACTGTTGTTGTAGAATATACTAATCAAACAATAGAATATCCTGGAGTATTTTCACCTAAACACTACATGCAAAAGATTGTAGATCATAACAAAGGAAATGTAATAGCTACTTGGGTCAAAGATAATATGGATGACACTATAATAAGATTAGCCCGATGATTAATAGTGGGCGTGAATGGGACTTTATGAGTGATGAACAACAAATAGAAGAAATTTTAGAAGAAGCTAATGCTTATGGACTACGCATTCAAGTAAAAGAATGGGCTGAAAAGTTTATGATTGCTAATGATGTACAACTAAATAAGTTAGAGGTTTATTCTTATGCTTATGATAGATGGATAAAAAATCGCCATACGCGCCAGTTAGAGGGATGAGAGTAGTGCCGCCGATTCAATAAACAACCTGTTCCAAAAATGAACCAGTAGCTCAGTTGGATAGAGCAATTGCCTTCTAAGCAATAGGTCATAGGTTCGACTCCTATCTGGTTCACCATATGAAAAAGTTAATTTACTTACTAGCCCTTTGGGCACCGGCTACTTACGCCCAATGTAACCAACATGTATTCACATCAGTTGGAGCTACACAATACACTCAATACCAATACCAAGACTGTGAAGGTCTTCTACATTGGTTTGATTTGCCAATTGGTGGTTATACCATCATACTATGTGCCGACATTGGTACAGCATTTGTTCTAAATGGAGATGGGTTTGCCTATCCATTACTTACAGAACACCCTGCATATGCTTCCTGTATTCAAATAGAATGCCCAACTGATATAGATCAGAATGGTACTACTGATTTGAATGACCTATTATTAATCTTACAAAATTATGGAACACAATGCGAAAACTAATTTACTTACTAGCCCTTTGGGCACCTATTACATCTGCACAATGTGATGTAGAGATCAGTAGCTGGAATGCAGCAACTGGAGATATTACTATTGAAGCTATCAATACTGAAAACTGTGGCTGCAATGAATTTACAAATGTCGGCAATGCTTGTGACAACAGTGCTAGCCCTCATATAAATAATAACACAACTGTTAGCCATATAGTTTTAGGACTGCACTCACCAGGCCTAGATTATAATTGGGGATGCACTGGAACAACTAATCATCCAGGTTGGACATTTAAGGTGTTTACTCTATTTGGAAATCAAGTCTTAGAGGATGGAGACAGTTGGAGTGCCAATGTGTATGATTCAGGATCTAACACAAATGATTGTTGGGCCGAAATGCTTGCCAATGATACTCTATGTATGGAGCTTGCTATATGGCAGATTAATTTATCTCAAACGGCTACAACAGATGTCGGTGGTTGGGCAGTAAACCCGAATATCGGAAATCAAACTCAAAATTATCCTGATGTTAACTTAGATAACAATACAGTTATTACTTGTGCACTACCTGCATGTGATACTGTTTATGTTGATGTGCCTACTTATATTACAGACACTATTACATTAGTTGAAGTTGAATATATTGTTATAGTAGACACAATAATATATTATGTTACAGATACAATATACAATGAGCTAGTAGTATATGAATTCATATATCAGGTAGATACAATTACACAATTTCACACACTAACTCAGTATATGGATTGTGAAACAGGACTACCTTGTGCACAAAGCACTTGTGATGAGACATCTATATATGCTCCAAATGCTGTGACTCCAAATGGAGATGGATGGAATGATACTTGGCAAGTGCTAGCGGACAATTGTTGGGATGGATGGGAAGTTAGAATATACAATAGGTGGGGTGGCTTGGTTTGGATTAGTGCTAGTTCAAATGATGTGTGGGATGCAGATGTAGCTAATGGAGTATATGTATATACAATTAAAGCTATAAAATATAACCCAACTGAAGTCTATGAGGTAAATGGATATGTGACAGTTTTTTATTAATAAAAGTTTTCATATATCAATAAAATTTGTTATATTATAAGTAAATAATTAAATACAAAATGAACAAACTAAAATGGGTCACACTGACCATACAAGAGATTTGGGAGGCATTGAAGACTCCTACTCCTGTAAAAAATAAGAAGAAGTATAATCGTAAGTCAAAACATAAAAGCAAAAGATATGAGTAGACTAATATATGATTTATATTACGCAGACAAGATTACGATTGAGGTTTGCGAACAGCTATTAGCTCAATTGAGCAAATCAAAAGAACGAAGAAGATATTATTAACAAAAACAAAAAGAAAAACAATATGTATTATTTAGCAAAAGTAAAGATTGCAACAGACACCGGCAAAGGTGTAAAGTGGATTAGAGAAGTTTATTTAATAGAAGGTGTATCAGTAACAGATGCAGAAGCTATCATCAATAAAGAGTTTGAAGGTGACACTACAGAATTTGAAGTAACAGAAGTTAAGAAGTCTGATGTAGTTAAAGTACTTTAATTTAACCAAAAGTTAACACTAAGTTAACCATCAATAGTATGCACACAGTTATTTATTAATATGGAAACAAAAGCTAAGAAAGACATTTCGAATGTTTTATATATCTTGTTAATGGTAACTGTGTTCTTACTTAGTACCATATAGTTATTGTTAATAACTTTGTTAATAACAATCTAGATTTGTACGTGAGAAATTTTTTTTCTTGCGTATTTTTGATTATATTTATATATAAATAATAACAACTAACAAATAACTAATATATAAAAATATGGACATTTACCAAGAAACAACAATCAAGATCAATTTCGATAGAGGAATGGATATTACTCCAATTATAGTCTTCGAAGGAGTTGAAATAGAAGACAAGGCTGAATCATTTAATAAGGACACCCATGAGATAGAGGAGGTTCTTAATCATATTACAGAATGGGAGAACTCAGGATGTGATGTATTTGTCTAGACATAGTATATGGAAAGGAAATACAAATTAGTACACCAGTTCGCACCATGCTTTACAACTATTAATGGCCAGAAATATCTTATGCCTGGCTGGACACCAGTAGAGGATCATATATCATTTGATGATGTAGAACATATTAACCCAATGGCTAGTATAAAGACTCTAACGTATCATGCTATTGGTTCTAGAGGTGATACATATACCATTACCAAAAGGGGAAATACATTAAGCTGTGATTGTCCAGGTGGTAGATTCAGGGGCTCATGTAAGCACTCTAAAAAGCTCCAAGAGGAACTTAGCATTGCAGATTGTTAATAACTTTCTAAAAATAACGCGAAATAAATTTAAGTCCTACGGGAGAATTGATTATATTTATATATAAATAATAACAACTAACAAATAACAAAATGGCTAAACTAAGCAAAAAGGCTCCAACCTTTCAATATGGAATCCAAATTACTAAACCTCATTCATCTGCAATGTATGATCACAACGATAAGGTTGCTGAGGTATTAAAATCAACCATCTTAAGTATCTGGGAAAAGGCACTAAAGAATGCTTCTATCACATGGGAAAATAACCTAGAGGAAGACCAAAAAGGTCTAAGCTTTTTCCATGATGCATCATTTACCTCAGAGGATGACTCCCACCTTGCTAAATTATCTAAAGCTATTAGCTTCACAGGTTATGGATCCGGTTTTACTATAGAAGATGTTAATGATGACTTTAAGAATGATCTGGAAAATATGCCTAATTGGCAACTACATGAATGTTATGGGGAAATGAAACATGATGGACTTGTTCCTCAAATGGAAGAAAATATCTCTTATGGAGCTAGTTGTGGTGCTATGATGGTTGGCTTCCCTAACGAATATTATTATGGTTCAGTATATAACACATATGATTGCTATGAGGATCAACTAACTGATGAACTTGAAAAGGTAGCTAATCCTAACTATTCAAACCCTAAATACAAGAAAGCAACACCAGAACCAGTTATAGTTACATCGTATTTATCTCCATTCACAGGATCAACTGTTGAATGCTCTAAGGCTCTAGACAATGAAATGGCTAATGAATCTGAAAACATACAATAATATGCGGATACATTTTTCAACACTAAGAGAAATAGACAAGGAACTAGGACCTATAGAGATCGGAGCTCAAACAAGAGATCAATTGACAATTCGATTTGGATACTGGAACTCTGTTGATCTAGAAAAATTACACTCATTGCTACCTCACTACATACAAGCTATTGAAAACCTTGTTGATGAGGATGATGATACTGGTTCATTATGGGACTACACACTTAGAAGATCTCACATTAAAATATAATACTTATGACAAACGCTAAAGACAAATTAACTATATTTATAGACATGGATGGTGTCCTTGCCAACTTTGAAAAGGCAGCTAAAACACTAAAGGAAAAGTTACCAATGGACTTAGGTAATATTAAACCAGATGAAGTCTTAGACTTTAGCACCTTCGAGGTGATGCCAGGAGCAAAGGATGCAGTTGCAAAGTTTATAGAAGTTGGATACGATGTATTTATTGCTACTACTCCACCCTGGAATAATCCAGATGCTTGGGGTCAAAAAAGAAACTGGATTGAAGAACACTTCCCAGCTCTTAAAAGAAAGATGTTCTTAACTCATAGAAAGGATCTTCTTATGGGAGATGTACTCATTGATGACACTACATACAGAGGTCAAAAGGACTTCAAAGGACACTTCTTTCACTTTGGCCAAAAGGATCTAGATTGGAATGCTATAGTTGAAATACTAACTACAAATACTGTTGTACAAAAAATTATAAAAAAGTAATATGAATATACTAAGAATGATTGCTGAGTTTCAACAAGAGATGCAGGCAACAACAAGTGGAAATGCTAAAAAAGAAATACTAGAAATGTATAAGGATTCTTCTGCAATCCAATTAGCATTACATTACACATATAGCCCCTTTAAGCAATTTGGTGTCTCATCAAAGCAATGTGCCAAGAGGCATGATTTATTTATGGAGCATAAATATGATATTATAGATGTTCTAGAGATGCTAGCATCAAAAAAGGCTACTGGACACGATGCAATAAGACTTGTAAATGGGCTTATTCTTAATAATGAAAAGGAGGCCTTAATAATTTACTGTATGATTGATAAGGATCTAAAACTTAGGGCTAACACAAGCACAATAAATAAAGTCATTCCATTTTGTATACCTACATTTGAGGTTGCACTTGCAGAAAAGTTTGATCCAAAGTATTGTGACTTTGAAAATGATCAATGGTTAGGATCAAGAAAGCTAGATGGTGTAAGGTGTATCATAAGGAAAGAACATGATGAAATATCTGCTCACTCTAGACAAGGCAAGGAGTTTCACACACTACAAAGAGTATTGGATGAAGTTGCAAAAATTCCAGGAGACTTTGTTCTTGATGGAGAAATTTGCATGATGGACAAGGATGGCAATGAGGACTTTCAAGGTATAATGAAGCAAATTAGAAAGAAAAATCATACAATAGATAATCCAAAATTTGTTATATTTGACTACCTAACACTAGAAGAGTTTGATACTAGGATTGGAACAAAATCTTTTGAGGATAGATATATTAATCTTCAAGGATGTGATCTAGAATCTACAAAGACACTAACACTACTAGAACAAACACCAGTTGATAATGAAACTGAATTTCAAAGTATGGTTGATGAGGCCGAGTCACTTGGCTATGAGGGCATAATGCTAAGAAAGAATTCACACTACAGAGGTAAAAGATCTAGAGATATTCTAAAGGTTAAGAAGATGCATGATGCAGAATACGTAGTCACTGGAGCAACCAATGGAGACATCAGGGTGGTAGAAGAAGGTGTTGAGAAAACAATCAACTGTCTTAGTAGTATATCTGTTGAACATAAAGGCAATCTTGTTGGTGTTGGTTCTGGCTTCTCCCTAGACCAAAGAAAGGAATTTGGAGATGACCACTCAAAGATAGTTGGCAAGACAATTACAGTACAATACTTTGAGGAGAGTAAAAATCAAGATGGAAAGTACTCATTAAGATTCCCAGTAATTAAACATGTATTTGAAAATGGAAGAAATTTATAGTAAAATAAAACGCAATAAATTTTTTTATTAAGCAGAAATTGATTATATTAAACTATATTAAAAAATAACAAATGGCAAAAAAGAAAAAACATACTTACAAAATTGGACAAACTGTTAGATTCAAATTCTTTGATGGTAGTATATACAAAGGTGAAATTGTAGAATTAACTTATATGGGAGATGTAGTAGGAGATAAAATCTACTATGAATGCCCACAGTATATAATACATGTACCTAGTAATCTATACCCAAGAGGTTATATGATCTATTCATCTATAACAGATGAAAGGATTAAAGGGGCAACAGAAGATAAAATAACATTTAATAATACGGAAAGTGAAAGACCAGCCAACGTAAGTAAAAGCGGTTACAATATACAAGATGAAAAGTCCATGTCGGAATTAGATATGGCAATATACAAACAAAAAGAATTTATTAATAAACACTAAAAGCTTGTGGCTTAACCACTAAAACAAAATGGCTAGAAATTATAAGAAATTTCAAAAAAGTAAACCAACTATTCATAATCAAAAGAGGGAATTTAATGGAGACAAATATGGGAAACTATGGACGTCTATTGGATTCAGACTTACAGATAATGAACATGTTCAGGAACCACAAACACAGACAACAATTGGTTGGCTAATGATTGATGGTAGAAGGCATGATGTAACATTTACAGAGGCAAATAAAATCATAGAAGTATTAAGTGATGCAAAACATCAATTTAATGTTGCTTCTAGATTAGGTATGATTGGTAAAAATGTCGGAACATACTACGGCGATTAAAGAAAGGAGTACAAAAACATGATTATTATAGACAGTATATTATTAGTTCTAGCGTTAGGAGTTTACACTACGCTTCACATGAGAAGTGAAAGGAGAATTGCTAACCTAGAACAACTTCTACGAACAAGTCAGCTTAAGAATAGGCTACTATCGGAGGAGACTAGAAAAAACAAAAATGGACAAAGAGCTAAGAAAAAAGCTACAACAAATGGGAAATGGTCTTCTAAAAAAGGATCAACAAACCCAAAAGTTAAAGAAACTAGGGAGGACATCAAGTCTTAACCATAGTGAATTCTTTAGTAGTATAAACAATCAATTAAGCTCTAGTGCCGGCCAGAGTATTAATGATAATATATTAATAAAGATAGATAAAGTCTTAAGTTTAATTAAGATTAATACTAAGTTAGCAAAAGGGCATGTTAACTTTGATACTAAAGAGTACGTAAATGAAAAGAATACTGTTTTTAACATAAAATCAAAATATCAATCAACTGGCATTAAACCGGCAGCTAAATGCTTGAAAGATATCAATAAGATTTACAGTAATCATAAAAGAATTAGTAAGTTATTAACTAATAAGTAATATATTATATATTTATTATAAATAGTATTAAGTAAATAAAATCAAAGATATGGATAAAGATATGGAAAACTTTTTTAAGGATGATAAATTTGAAACTGATGAGGTTGAGCTAGTTAATGATGCAATGAATAATGCATTCAATATACTTACAGGAAAATCAGAGTTCAAAACCTTATTTGTAGATAATGCTGATAGAATAGCTTTACCTTTTGATCCTTATAATAAGAAAGTTACTCATGGTAAGATTATAGACTTATTAATACTCCATTATACAGAATGTGAATGGTATGAAAGATGTGCTGAATTAGTTAAATTAAAGGAGACAGAATGAATGATAAAGTGAAACTATTTTTAATGGCACCTAAAGACTTAATTAGCTGTGTACCTTATATTAAAGATTCTAAGCTAAGTAACTGTATGCATACCTTTACTAGTAATATGGATAACTATTCAGAATATTCTAGTGAAGATGACTATGGTGATAATGGATATTATAATGATAATTATAGTCAGGAATATACTCAGACAACTAATAATGAAAAGTATCAGGACTATATAATCAATAAAAGATTTGAAAATGTATTAGATGACTTTATATCAGGCTTATTAGATATGAATTCAGACCAAAAGTCTGACTTTCTAAAAACATTAGAAAGTATGATGGTACCTATTAAGCCAAAAAATATAATTAGTGATACAGATAGCATATATAATATATTCAGTAAAATTGTTGATGTAAATTCAGACAATGATATATTTAATTCTATTAAGGTATCATATTTAGAAAAGACAAAGACAATTGCTTTGAGTTCATATAACCTCAAAAATATTGAAGATGTAAAATTAAAATTAATCAAGGAAGGTGTTGGAGATATAAGATATAAAATTATCAACAACCCATTTAATAACAAAAAAATTCATACTATAATGTATGATAGAAACGGAGAGAAATAGTTATGGGACAAGTTTGGACAGCAATGAAATTTAAGGATGAAGTGGAGCAACTTTCACAAAATCTAGAAATGCAAGTTAAGAAAGTTGAAGAGATGATGTTAAAGTCTGCTTCTGATAATATACATGTTAGTGAAATCAGAAAAGAGCTAAATGTCATTCATAAAATTAATGAAAAGATTAGGTATTATATTGGCCTAGAAAGATAGATGAAGAGAAGGCTATTCCCTTTATTAATAGCTATATCAGCACTTTCAGTATCAGCATCTGCAGCTCTTTACTCAGTCTTAGGACTAAGTAAGTTGTTTGCTGGTGCTAGTATTGAAGTAATGATTATGGCTGGTACACTTGAGGTTGCAAAATTAATTGTGGCCTCATTGTTGTATCAATACTGGGACATAATCAATAAGTGGCTAAGATCATATTTGGTGTTGGCTGTATTTATACTAATGGCAATAACTTCAGGTGGTATATACGGATTCTTATCTGGTGCATTTCAAGAGACCAGTACTCAATCTGAATTTTTAGATAAGCAAGTCCAGATAATTGATGCTAAGAGGATTAGATTTATAGAGTCTAGAGATGACTATAAATTAATTGTTAAGGAGCTAACTACCTCTCTTGCAAATCCAACAATGATACAATATGTTGATAGAGAATCTGGCCAATTAGTTACTACAACCTCATCAAGGGTTAGAAAGCTAAAGCAATCTGAATTATCAGAGGCTAAGCTTAACCTAAGCTCAGTAACTGATTCAATAGCACTATATGACACTAAGATATTAGAGCAACAAATTGGTAATGAGTCTGCTAGAGAACTTGGACCACTAAAGTATATGTCACAGCTAACTGAGCAACCAATGGAGAGTATTGTTAATTGGTTTATGTTACTTATTATATTTGTATTTGATCCACTAGCAATAGCAATGGTTATAGCTGCTAATGTGGCATTTGCTCAAATTAAGACTACTACAAAGGTTGTGATGTCTAAGCCAGATGGATTAGAGTTTAACACACCTTATACAATGGATGAGGTTATATCTGCATTCCCAGAGGACGTTCAATCTTCTATTGTCGAAGAAAAAACTTTACAAGGTGATATATATGGAGAAAAGGGACTTAAGGACCTACAAATTGAAAGAGACAAGTTAACCAAAAGAATAAAGAACTATGGAAGAATCTAAAGAAGTATCATACAAGGTTGAGTATAGACCTGGAACAGCATGGAACCAAAGAGAAGGTGCTATGTATAAATACATGGAATGCAGACAGTGTGGTCAGTTTACTTGTGTCTCTGAGGATACTATAGCATCTACATGTTATCAATGTGTATCAGATATATATAAAGAAGAGTTTGGTGAAAGTGACAAGCAATCAAACAAACCATCAGGCTTCCATAGGGGCTGGAGATGGATGAAGGAATTTGTTCATGTTGATGGAAGGGTATTCCATAAAGGTGAAGAGCAAATAGAACTTAAAGGTACTTTATCAGCAACTGAGATAAAAGAAAGACTTAGGTTAAAGTCTAAGCAAAAAGAGGATCTAAAAAGAATTGCAGGTGCTAATCTACATAAGCTTAAAAAGACTCTAGATAAGACGAGGTGGAAGAAAGATAAGAAGCCTATTATGAGAGATATAAGATACTACTCTAGACTGCTAAAAGGTAAGTTTTCTCAAGAAGATATCCAAAAATACCTTGATGGATATTTTTATTCTTCATAAATTTTTGTTATATTACTATATACACTAATAACACACGAAGGAGAGTAATATGGATAAGCTAACTTATGTTAGGGGTAACACAACAAAAGAACCTTCTAAAATTGAATTGGAATTTAGCAATGGCTTAACTACATTTGAATTTAGAAATATATGCGTTAGAATGGCAAAGTCACTAGGCTATGCAGACAAAAGCGTTGAGAATGCATTCCCTACACCAAAGAATAATGAACACGAAATTGACAAAGATCAATTAAAACTTTTATTTGATTAACATGAAAGAAATTTACGGCGACAAGCCACTAGCAACAGATACAACAGAAAGTATCACTACAGACTCAGGGACAGACAAGTTTTCTGAGATAACTCACGGATTAGATATTAATGATAGTATCATCTACATTATAGGTGATATAAAAGAATTCACATTCTATGATCTATGCACAAAGTGTAGAACACTACTTAGAGAAAGACCAGACTCTAAAGATGCTGAGCCAATAACAATTGTTATGAACTCTACGGGAGGTTGTATGTTTGAGATGTTTGGCATTATTGACTATATACAGTCACTTAAAGTTAAGGTAAATGTAATTGTAAGAGGCCAAGCCATGAGTGCAGCTGCAATGATACTAGCTTGTGCAACAGGTTCAAGAATCTGTAGTAGACACTCAACAATAATGTTACACCAAGCTTCAGGTAATCAGTCTGGAAAGAATTCTGATATGCAAGCTTCTGCAAAGCAATATAAAAAGATGGAAGAAGATGCCTTAAGGCTACTTGCAGACTCTACAAAAAAAGATATAGACTGGTGGAGGGAAAACACTAAGACTGATATGTTTGTATCTGCAGATGAGGCATTGGAGTTAGGTTTAATAGATCTAATAGGATAGTATATAGTAATAAAATAAGAATTATAAAGAGAATACAAATGATACCAAAAAACAGCAAAGATCTTTCAGCAGAATTACTAACTAGTAACTGGAATGATCTAACAAATAATATTAAAGATAACTTTAGTGGTGAAAGGCAAGAAGCTTTACTAGATTTATATACAAAGATGCAAGAACAAATTATGATGGCACCTGCATCTGGAATAGAACACTTCCATAACTCATTCATAGGTGGATATGTCTCTCATGTATTAAATGTTATGAATTGTGCAGAACGATTATATAATATGTGGAGAGAAATGGGTGCATATATGGATAATTATACACGAGAGGAGCTAATGTTTGTAGCACTTAATCATGATCTAGGTAAGGTTGGTGATATTGAAAATGAGTATTACATTCCAAACCCAAGTGAATGGCATAGAAAGAATCAAGGGAAGATTTATACAAACAACCCTGATATAACTCACATGTCTGTACCCCACAGAAGTCTTTGGTTATTACAAGAGTTCGGAATTAAGGTTTCTCAGAATGAAATGATTGGTATACTTACTCATGACGGAGTCTATGATGGCTCTAATGACACTTACTTAAAGTCTTACCTACCTGAAAGAGGCCTTAAGGCAAACTTACCAATTGTTATGCACCATGCCGATCATATGGCATCAAGGATTGAATTTGAAAACTGGAAATACAGAAAAGAATCTAGTCCAAAAAATGATAAGTCAAAGTTATTTGATGAACTATTCGGAGCTAAATAATGGATATACATATATACATATATATAATACTTTCAACTTCAATACTAGTGTTAGCTTTTGTGGCATGGAACATACTAAGGAAATATGAGACTGTTGTAGATCAAATTCTAGAATCAGAAGACAGAATCATTACTCTTGAAGAGGCAATTACTAAGACCTATGACACAATGCAAGGAATAGACTCTAAGAATATGTTTGCAGAGGATGATGAGGTTGGACAGACATTTAAGCAGTTGAATGACACAATTAAAGAGCTTAAGGGAGAGATTAATTGAAAAGTGCAGTCGATAAGTTCTATGATGAGCTACAAGCAAAGAAGATTGAGGAGGCAAGAATAGCAGCACTGGGACCTCAAAAGAGAAAGAGAGGAAGGCCTAGATCAAAGAAACAATACTTTACAGAGACAACACAAGCTGCAATTATAGCATATAATAATGAGCCAGATCCAATAAAGAGAAATAGACTATATGCTGAGCATATGGACTACCCATTCATGAAGCTCACTGAGAATCTTATTCACAGGTTTAAGTTTTATTACTTTGACTACCCAACTAGGGAAGTACAACATGAGGTGATAGTACACCTTTTAGAAAAATTAAATAAATTTACAGCAGACAAAGGCAAAGCCTTTTCATACTTTAGTATAGTAGCAAAAAATTGGCTAATCTTGCATAACAATAATAACTACAAGAAGATGATTCAGAAGAGAAGTGTAGACTTAATTGATAAGACAAGAAATGTTACTAATGAGATACTAAAAGACAAGGAGCAGTCTGAGCTATCTGAATTTATGGACCAATTTACAAACTGGATGGAAAAGAACCCTGAGAAGGTTGTAACTAAGGAACGAGACATAAAGATACTTCATTCAATTGTTGAGATATTTAAGAGGCGTGAAGATATTGAAAACTTTAACAAGAAGGCTATATACATTATGATAAGAGAGATGTCAGATGTAAAGACTCAATATATAACAAGAGTTGTAAATGCTATTAAGGTTCACTTCATGGAAAAGTATGAAACATACAAGTCTGGTAGTAGGTTTTAGACTAACTGATATTTATTATTATGGATGGAAATTTAGAACTATTTAAGGGTAAGACCTTTTCAAACTTATTAGAAGACATTTATTTGAACTCTAAATCAAAAGACCGACAAATAAAACTACTAATATCAGACTTACAACCTCTAATTAAGAACTCAGGTGATGCAACTCTAATTGTACCTTTAATAAAGGAGTACCTAGAGGCTTCAGTAAAGAATGATGAACATCTAGTTAAGATGGCTGCAATTGTTCAAAGAGCTATGGCTAGACCTGAAAATAAAAATAATGACTCTCCACTACTTACGGATGCCGAAAAGAAACAGCTATTAGAAGCTGTAGCTGATATAGGTAGGTCTGACAGGGATAAGAAAAATGTCAAAATATAAAACAGGAAATATGAGAACCCCACCTCCACAATCATCTGGTGATGAGAATGCAGGGTCTTCTATATCTAGTGAAACAGTATTTATTGGTAGTGTAATGGCTGCCTCTGGTAGGAGAGAGGATGATCAATTTTATGGAGCTGACGTAGTTCAAGTAACACCAGTAAGTGGAATTAAAGCTGCTGGCCAAGGTGCCCCACAAAGCCACGTAGTATCCCCTCTAAACCCATACTTTAGATCTGTACCACTTCCAGGTGAACAGGTGCTAGTTATAAAAGGTGAAGATTCAAAATACTATTACTCAGATGTTATTAATACAAGAGGGAAGATTGGTGACAATATTCAAGTAAAGGGTGCATCAATTCTTCCAGATGCAACAGACTTCTTTACTGGACTATTTGCAAAGCCCAGGCCTGCAAAAAAGATGGACCCAACAGAAGGTGATGTAATAGTTGAAGGCAGGGCAGGCCAAACAATCAGGTTAACTTCAACATCAGAGGAAAGCTTTCTTGGAAAGCTATTTGGTGGTAAGTCAGAGAACAAACCAGTGATCATGATAACATGTCACACAGATGAAGAGGAAGGCTTAGGCAATGAAGATATAGTTGGTGATGATAACTCAATATATCTATGCTCAGAAACTCCTCTTGTAACATTAAAGCTAGAATCAAGCTTAGATAAAGACTACGAACAAGTTGATAGATACGGTGGAAATCAAATAATAATGAGATCAGACAGACTAATACTAAGTTCAAGGAAGGACTCAGTACTAATATCATCTGGAGATAAGGTAGGTATATCAACAAAAAAGTGGAAGGTTGATATAGATAAGTTAATGGATATAATTGAAGGTATGAGTAATGAGCTAAAAGCTCTTACTAGTGCCACTGCAACATTTAATACTGGGGTAGGCCCCACGTTCCCAGCAACGAACGCATCAAAAGTTGTAAAAATAACGAGTGATGTTGCTAAGCTTAAACAATAAAACAATATATTAGATATTTATATATAGATAGGAGTTAATAATATGGCAAATGCTAAGAACAAATTATCAAAGGTTATAAGAGAGATTGTACAACAGGAGGTTGAGAAACAGCTTGTTGAAATCTTTGGTAATAAGAATAAAAATAATGCACAAGATGCTCAAAATGAAATGATGGAAAGCTACGGTGCAACACAAACTAATTACACAAAGAATTCTTCTCTTAATGCTGCCCTCAATGAGACAGCAAATGAAGACTACAAGACAGTAAAGTCCTTTGACTCAGGAGATGCTAGGGCTGGTTTTGCATCAATGCAAGATATGATAGGCGGAGGTAAGCCAACAGTTCAGCAGATGGTACCTCGGGATATGCAAGGTAGAGATATTGACCCTGCAGTAGGCAAAGCACTAACAAGAGACTACTCTGAATTAGTAAAGGCAATGTCTAAAAAGAAGAAGTAATATAAAATGGCTAGGACACCACAACTTAAAAACTACACAGGGAAGACATCTGTAAATGCTAGATTCTCAAAGAGAACTTCTATACCAGATACGACTCTGATAAATCCCGCAGACTTAGATGAAAGCAAAGCAATTGGTATACTATTGCCTTTTGGATCAGACTCAAATTCTAAGTCTGGATATTCTGATGGTGAGACAAGTTCAACTGGTCTACAAACAGGTACTGACCCTGTTAAGGAAGGTACATCACTATTTAAGCTATCCTATCTAACAAAAGATCAAGTTATAAGTAATGTAAGAAATTTAATACTAACCAATAAAGGTGAAAGGTTAATGAACCCAGACTTTGGCACAGATATATACAACTTACTATTTGAAAATAATGTTGCAGAATTAGACGAAACAATTAGAACTTCTATTAGAAATGCATTTGATAGATATATGCCTTTAGCTAGAATTGAAAATCTAGAAGTTGAACAAAAAGAACACAAAATACATATAGTATTAGGCTTTTCAGTTAAGGAATACAACATAAGCGAAGTCTTAGAAATAACAAGTGGAGTTGCATAATGGCACAAAAAAATATAAATTATTTAACTAAAGACTTTGATGACTATAAAAAGTCAATTATTGAGTATGCTAAAACATACTTTCCAAATACATACAATGACTTTAGTGAGTCCTCACCTGGAATGATGTTTATTGAGATGGCAGCATATGTAGGTGATGTATTGTCAATGTACACAGACTACTCAATGAAAGAGACTCTTTTAGATAGAGCTCAAGAATCAAAAAACGTATATTCAATAGCCCAAACATTTGGTTACACACCTAGAGTAACATCACCAGCAACATGCAGAGTTGCAATATATCAATTAATACCAGCAATAAATACTGGTGCGTCATCAAGGCCAGACTTTTCATACTGTATGCTAATTAACTCTGATGCTGTATTAAAGACTTCATCTGGTGTTGCATTCCAAACAATGGAACAAGTAGACTTTGCAGCATCATCTTCTGCCTCTCCAACTGATGTTAGTGTGTATCAGATCAATCAAACAACTGGTACACCAGAATACTACCTACTAAAAAAGTATGTAGACACAGAACACGGAGATAGAAAGACTCAAGACATATCATTTGGAACTGGAAAGGCTAATGACTCATTTACACTAATTGAAGATAACATAATCTCAATTGATAGTGTTGTAGACTCAGATGGAAATATATGGTATGAGGTTGACAACTTAGCACAAGACACTATATTTAAGGAGGATGTAAACTCATGGGAATTTGATCCACAACTATCTGAATATAAGACTCAAACACCTAAGATATTAAGTATGCTAACTACACCAAGAAGGTTTAAGACAAGCATAACTGAACAGAATAATTTTAAGCTACACTTTGGGTCTGGAATATCATCTTATAGTGATGAACATCTATTACCTAACTCTGAAAACCTTGCAACAGGTTTACCAGGTGAAAGAAATAAGATAGATAAGGCATTTGACCCTTCTAACTTTTTATATTCTAGAACCTATGGACTAGCACCAACAAACACAACATTAACAATAACATACAGAGTTGGAAGTGGCATCTCAAGTAATGTTAACTCAAAAGAGATTAATGCTGTAGATTCAATGACAAAACAATTAGATGATCAAGGGCTAAATGCTGCAACTACAGCAATAGTGAAGGCATCAGTTGCTGTTATAAATGAGGAACCTGCAACTGGAGGCTCAGGACCTGAGTCTATAGAAGATGTTAAAAGAAATGCACTGGCATACTTCTCTGCTCAAAAAAGAATAGTTACTAAAGATGATTATATGCTTAGGGCAATGTCTCTACCACAAAGATTCGGCCATATATCCAAAGCATATGTAATACAAGATCAACAGCTTAATGCTCAATCTGCTGATGAGGTAAAAAATCCATTAGCAGTTAATTTATACACACTAGGTGAAGACATTAGAGGTAATCTAACAGAAATAAATTCAGCAACAAAGCTAAATCTTAAAAACTACTTATCACAATACAGAATGCTAACTGATGCAGTAAATATAAAGGATGGTTACATTATTAACTTTGGTATATTCTTTGATATTGTTGTACTACCTTCATTTAACTCAAATGAAGTTTTACTTAGGGCAATAGAAAAGCTAAAGGTTAGATTTGACACACAAAAGCAGCACTTTGGAAAGCCAATTATTAAGAAGGATATAGTATTAGACTTAGCATCAATTGAAGGTGTACAATCTGTTATAGATGTAAGATATCAAAATAAGTGGAGATCAAGTGATGGATACTCTGGTAATAAATATGATATGGATGAAGCTACTAGACAAGGTATGATATACCCATCACTTGACCCTAGTGTCTTTGAAATAAAATATCCTTCAAAGGATATTATAGGAAGAGTAGTTAACTACTAGGGATAAATTATGATAACTATAAAGAAAATAGATAGAGCAACATCAATATATGAATGGAATAACACTCTAAACTCTGGTGTAGATGAGATACTAGAGCTAGGAGTTAGGAAGGCAAGTGATTGGGGTATGGAGACAAATCAAGCTTCTAGAATTCTAATATCATGGAATAAGCACACAAATAATTATAATAGCGCAAGTGTAAGATTGTTTGCTGCAAATGTGGAGAATCAGATAGGTGACTATAGTACAACTATTCAGGCAAACCAAATAAAAGAAAGTTGGGTTGAAGGTACAGATAAGTACTTTAGTAGCCCACAAGTTCCTTCAAATGGTGGGGGAGTAAGCTGGGCTAATAGATTAGTGACAATTCCACATAATATAGGAGCAGCAGATGAGGCAACTCTAAGAGCTGCAGGGACAACTCAAAGCTACCAATATCAATCATCAGCACCAGGCCCTATTTTCTATACAGGTAGTAATAGTGGTAGCACAGAAATACAATACCCTAGCTCTACATCTTATAAAGATGCTGATAAGTGGGACTTAACAATTGACGTAACTGTATTACAGGGTATAATTACTGAGTCTGGTGAAACAGTGCATGGAGAATCTGACATAAATGGTTTAATGATTATGCATACTCCAACAGCTGAAAAGGGAGACCTTGTCACAACATTTGCGGGCCCAAAGAGGTTTTTCTCAAATGACACAAACACAATATACCAGCCTAGACTAGAGCTTAAATATAATGACTACACTTGGTCAACATCTAAGCAAACAATTGGATCAGTTCAAGCAACAGTATATTATAAGGGAAATTCAGGGAAGTATGATAGTAGGTCTACAATAAGATTAAGGCCTGTTGTTAGAGAATCATTCCCAACAGCATCTTACTCCACTTCTCCACAAGCTGATAATATTAAAACATTTACAGAGGCAAGATCAATATACTCAATTGTTGATGTAAAGACAGATGAGGAGATAATAGGCTTTGATGACACATTTACTAAGGTGTCTGCAGACGGTGAAGGTATGTACTTTGATTTACCACTTGAAGGCTTCCCAAAAGATAGAATATATAGACCAATAATCAAAGTATACAACAGAGTTGCAGAAGGTTCAATTGAATTCTTTGATAGTAAAGACCACTTTGAGGTAGTGTAATATGAGAATTAAGGTACAAGAAGAAAAGAAGACTACAGGGGGCAAGTGGATACTTGCACCAACAGATGAGAACGCAATTGCAAACCAGATTGCTGTTATTGAGAAAGATGAGAAGCTTGTTACAAGTATTCGACTTCAAGGCCAAAGTCTAAGAGATGCTGCACAAGCATTAATAGAGACTGAGAATGCAGAAATGCCACAATTCACTAATCAATCTGGATTCGGAAATATACCAGGCATCTTTGAAGATGAATCTGATGTACTATATAAATTTGATAACCAAGGCAGGTTTTTAATTGATAAAGAGGCTGATGGATATCCAATTATAGAAGTACCACCTAATAATATAGAGTTTGAATCTCAAACATTTAGGGATAAGATTGATTGTAAAATCACTGATGAATTACTTGCAGACAATCCCCTTCCAGATTCTAAGCCAGTACAAATAAAAATAGGTGCAAGAAACTTTAGGGATGTAACTGACCAGGCAGGTCAAAAGATACCTGATTCTGACTATTGGGTACACCCCGACTCTCCCTCTCCAGAAGCAGAAAACCTAACAGACTTTATCTATGAATTCTCAGGTGATAGCCATGCACTATTCTTTATATTTGATGCAGTTAATTATATTGACGTTGACACAAAAAAGGGTGTCTCAACTGGCCTAAAGTATAAGTTTTACTTAGATGGAGATGTTATCAAGGAAGGCAACTACGGAGGAAATGAATACGTCCAGCTATTTAATGCAGGTCGAGGAAAAGATAAGGTAATACAAACATTAACTGCAGAAGTTTATAATGACTTAGGCAGTATATCAGTAAATAGAAGATTCAGGGTATCAGAGAAATTTACAGCATACAGAAGTCAAAAGCAATACTTTTGGGCTTGGGATGATCTAATGACTAGGCCAAGTACTAGGCATGGAGGCTTATTTGTAGTAGACAAGGCAAAGACAAACTCTACAGGCCGAAGGTCTGGCTACTGGGCTCACCACAGATTTATGCTACACTTTGAGTGTTTAGAATATGAATCAATACCTGAGTACTATAAAGACACATGGAAGATAGAGGTTGACCTATTTGCATCTCAATTTGGCCACACAACAAAAGCAAAGTACGGAAAGTTTGGGTTTAAGAAAGATGCTGAAGGTGTTAATTATAGAGAGAGAAAGAGAACATATACCCTTAGAGAGCTACATGAAACCAACTTTTATAGTTGGTCAAGTATGTTATTCCCACCAACAATAGAACTGACAAAGCTTGGAAGAACTGCAGGTGGAAAAATTACACCAAACTATAATACTGGCCCAACTTCAATTGCAATAGCTAACAAGAACGATATAAGAAAGATACACATTAAGTTTAGGGTATTTGAAAATGAAATTAGATTTGAAAGTACATCCGGAACAAACTTTGATGACTACAGGGAGATACAAAAATGAAGCTATTCTTAGATGATGGTGTAAAAGATCCTAGATATACATTTGATGAAAGGGTAGTTTCTCTACCACACCAAATTTGGCATCAAACACTCTCAAGATTTACAGATGAGTCTATGATATTAGGCCCAGACACTGATGACTTTTTTATACTAAAGTTCTATCAAGACAATGAAATACAATTTATATATACTGGGGACTCAGAGGAGCAATACACTGGTTTCTCAGAGAATAAATTTAAGATAGATTTATATGGCTTAGTTGCAGATGAATTTCAAATAACACATGGTGAATATGCAATCGTAGGTAATTTCTATCAAAGGATATTTAATACAGATGCAACATTTATAATGTCTCAAATATCTGCAGACAGAAGAGAGGTAAGAGTAGAATTAGCATATACAGATGACGAAGTGTCTGTTGCAAAGTTTAAGCAATGGTCGGATGCTGGGGAATATGCACATGAAGATATAATACAACAAACTGCTCTTGCTTGGTTTAATGCAACATACGAATGCATGGTTGTATCTTGGGCAAGAGATAAATATGGCAAAGGCAACTCTACTATATTAAGACTAGCACAACCACTCCCAGAAGAGCTTGATGAAGGAAGTATACTAAATCTTTATCATCAAAAGCTACTACCATTCACTACAACAATAAATGTACAACTTCAAGAGGAGCAAGAAGAAGAACATAACAGGCTTAGACAGCCAGCATTTAGATACAACTATAATGAATTACCACAAGCTGGAACTGTAGAATATAAAAATCAAGATTCACTGTTAAATGCAACTGGTAGTGTTACTCAAAGTATAAAGAACTCTATATTAAGCTCAAGTAATGTAAATGCAACACTTAATGTAGACTATAGAAACTATGAAAACTTTGTATGCTTTAGTTCTGCAAAAGAAAGGCTAAATAACTTTAAGCTAAAAGCACAACAAATAGAATACTATCAGTCACAAGTTGAATTTGTATCTTCTCAGCTTGCAGGCCTATTACATGGAGGAGCTTCTGGCTCAGTTGAATTCTTACAGAATAAAGCAATATATGAGACAAAGCTAAATGACATTAAAGTAAGTTTTGATGGATATGAAAAGTACTTATACTACTCATCCCACTCTGCTGGTGAAGACAAAAATAGGCTTGACACAGATGAAAACAGATCTAATGTTGGGTATGTATCATACTATAATTCTACTTGGCCAAAGACAAATAGCTTAAAGCCATATACACTTGCATCATCTACATCACCAGAAGCAACAGCTTGGATGACAAGACAGCTTGCAACTGCAAGCCTGCATGACAATGATAACCCACACACACTTAAAGAGCAAATACCTGACCATATAAAGTTAGATGAAAATAATTCTGACTATTTATTATTTGTTGACATGATAGGGCACCACTTTGATTCTATATATACATATATAAAGCACATTGCAAAAATAAATAATAGAGATGAAAGCTTATATGATGGCATGTCTAAAGATTTAATATATGAAGCTGCAAAAAGTATGGGCTGGACACTACAACCGGGATTCGATCTATCAGAGCTATGGGAATATGTAGAAGGCTCAGACTCAAGTGGTAGCTATATACCAGAAACTGAAATTGAATCATATTATAATGACCTATTATTAAGGGTAGGATATGAAAACTCTGACGGAGCATACTCATATAGTGACAGTAGTAAGTATAAAAGAAAATATGTATCACAAACAAAAGATATAGCTGGAGGAGATCATGTTAATATGGCTGCCCTTGAGGTACAAAATACAGTACCAGGAGCATTCGGCCTTGCAACAAGATTTACATCAACATCTGAGTCATTTCAAAATTATGCTGTTAATACAAATATAGATGGATATAATGACAAATGGTTAGGTTCTGGAAGTTTTGCACTATCTTACTGGGCTAAGTTTGATGAGTGGACTGATGCACCAAAAGAGATGTATATATGTGATGGGAGGTCTCACGGAGACTCAGATAATGATGGGACTGATGAAACTTTTTGTGGGTTTGCTGTAGTTAAACTAGTTGGCCAGTCTAGCCAAAGATTATACTTTCACAAAAGGGATGGATCATCAAATTATATTGAACATACAATGACAAACTCAGAAGCAACTGGGTCACTAAATCATTATGTGTATACTGTAGACAAAACAAAAACTACTGATGCTATCCAGCTTTGGAGGAACGGAGTACAAGTTGAGACAAAAGATTATGATACCGGACTAGATGCATCATATGATATGAATCAGTCTGGTTCACAAGCTTGGGGCCCAACAATACACGGAGTTGACTTTCCAGGACAAGGCTTTACAATTGGAGGT
>Ga0114994_10000430_pt1 | contig 28164 bp, 22 predicted proteins | sample ArcticOcean_MG_C_9_FD_87043 | JGI IMG/M metagenome (GOLD analysis project Ga0114994, IMG submission 87043) | Marine microbial communities from western Arctic Ocean - ArcticOcean_MG_CB2_152 | ecosystem: Environmental > Aquatic > Marine > Oceanic | place: Arctic Ocean: Canada Basin | collected...
AAAATAATATTTGAAAACTATCTCTGAATACACCGCTAGCTCCGAAATTTTCTTTAAATCTTCCTAAGCCCATATTCGCTGTACCATCAACCGTAAAGGTACCAAAATCATATACTTTTATTTTTTGTTTAGTAGCCCATTTAAAGACATTAAAAAACAAAAGGTTTAAAGGCCTTAATTCCTGATACTCATTTTTATGGCTAATGTAAAAAGCTAACGCGACATCTTCTTTAACAATGAAATTTAAAACACCCGCTATCATCTGATCTTCATAAAAAGCCCCGAAAATATTGATTGAATTAGGGAAAATTCTCATTAATGATTCTAATTCATCAATCGTATGTGTTGGTGAAGCACCATGTCTTATTTTTAAATTTTTTTCAAGAATCGAAAAAAACTCTCCAACGCGATCTGTTATTTTTATTTCAACACCTAAATTTTCAGATTTTCTTACTGCTCTTGAGTGTGACGATTTGAATTTTTTTAGTATCTGTTCTTCATTTTTTTCAATGAAAAGAGTACTTGTTACTTCCCTATTAAAATAATTAAACCCGTTTGACAACAATGCATACTCTATATAGTTTGATAATCTTTTAGAATAGAAGGCTGGAGGAATTTTCAACTGAATTCCGTCAAAACCTTCTTTTCGGGTCCACTCAATAATTTTTTCTACAATCTCTAAAGAATCTTTAATTGAAAGGTCTTCTTTCGTGACAAATGAAGCAAATGATGTTCCCGGATGAGAAATTAATAATTTCTTATTGTTTTTTATTACCTCTGCCGCTGGGAGAACAGATAAAAGGCTATTGGCCTTGTAAAGTTCTAAGCTGTAATCTTTAAATTTATTTTTAGGATGGTAGTTTAGAAAATCTCTCAAATGAAAAATTGTTCCATTATTTGCTCCAAGAACAAATGCATCCCAGGCAGCATAATTACTTTTTAATAGCTTTTTAACTTTAATCATGAATCATTTTAACAGAATAGCAGATTAAAAGTTCCTGCTCTGAATTGCAAGTTTATATTGTTTGTTTCTCAAAGTCCCTCAAATTTAATTTCAAACAATCAAAATCATGGATTAATTAATGAAATCAAATATAAAAAATATTAGTGCTAGAGAGATATTAGACTCTAGAGGTAACCCTACTGTAGAAGTTGACGTTTTTCTAGAAAATGGAGTTTCTGGTAGGTCTTCTGTGCCATCTGGTGCATCAACCGGTGAATTTGAAGCAGTCGAGTTAAGAGATGGCGATAAAAGTAGATATAATGGAAAAGGTGTATTAAAAGCTGTTAACAATGTAAATGATAAAATAAATAAAGCATTAAAAGGACTTGACATAGATGATCAATCAAAAATTGATAGCACTATGATCGAACTTGATGGAACTGAAAATAAATCTATTTTAGGTGCAAACGCAATTCTCGGAGTTTCGCTTGCTTCAATTAGAGCAGCATCAAATGTAAAAAACATTCCATTATATAAACACCTTGGCATAGCTGATAATTTTAAAATGCCGGTCCCTATGATGAACATTTTAAATGGCGGTAGCCATGCAAATAATACCGTAGATATTCAAGAATTTATGATTTTCCCGTTTGGTGCTAGTACTTTTTCACACGCTCTTCGTATTGGGGCAGAAATTTTTCATAGCCTAAAATCAGAACTACATAAAAAAGGATTAAATACTGCAGTTGGAGACGAAGGTGGTTTTGCACCAAACCTTAACTCAAATGAGGAGGCTATAGATATAATATTAAACTCAATCGAAATAGCAGGATATAAACCCGGAGAGGAAGTTTTTATTGCCCTAGATGTTGCAGCAAGTGAATTATTTGATGAGGGTAAATACAATTTAGATTCAGAAAATAAAGCATTCTCATCTGACGAAATGATTGAATACTTAGCTTCTTTAGTCAGCAAATACCCTATAATATCAATTGAAGATGGACTAGACGAAAATGATTGGGAAGGATGGACAAATCTCAATAAAAGACTCGGCAAAGATATCCAAATCGTAGGGGATGACTTAACCGTAACAAACATCGAGCGGTTACAAAAAGCGATTGATAAAAAATCAATGAATTCAATACTAATAAAGTTAAATCAAATTGGGACTGTTTCTGAAACAATCCAAGCTGTAAATCTAGCTAAAAAAGTCGGTTACGGAGCTATTATATCACATAGGTCTGGTGAGACAGAAGATACTTTTATAGCTGACTTTTCAGTTGCAATGGGCATGGGCCAAATTAAGACGGGATCTGTATCTAGAAGCGATAGAGTTGCCAAATATAATCAGTTGCTTAGAATTGAAGAAGAACTCAAAGGCTCAGCTTCTTTTCCATCAATGGATTGTCTTGGTAAAAATGCATGAGGAGAAGCTTTTCAAGAAAAAATATTAAAAGATCAAAGCCTGGATCTATAACTATATTTCAAAAACAGTTTTTTCAAGGACTAGTTTTTTTAATATGTCTCAGCCTAATAATTGTATTTGTTTTCGGTGATCATGGGTTATTAAAACTTTATAAAATAAAAAGTGAGCGAAAATTGATTCAGAACAAAATTGTTAATTTGCGAGCAGAACGAGAAACTTTAAAAACTGAAAAAAATAAAATAGAAAACGATTTGAAATATATTGAAAAAATTGCCAGAGAAAAATATAAAATGGTGAAGCCGGGAGAAAAGATTTTCAAAGTCGTAGATAATTAAAAACTTTGCTTAAAAAATACTGTGTCAGCAGATAATGCCATAGTTGACTTACAAACTATGTTAACCTCTTTTGGTGGGGAATCAAAATTATAAACTAATTCTACCCCAACTTTTTCTTCATTCTCTATGCCATATTTTACCGTATTTTTCCCTCTGTAAGGGTCAATTTGACCAAGCTTATTTTCTTCGTTTTTGACAGAAATCAACGTAAACGCTGCAAAATCAAATGGCCAGTTTTGCTGGTTGGTTATTTCTAAATCTATATAAACTTTATTATCTTTATTACTTGCCCTCATCAATTCATATTTTACATCACTAGCAACACCAACATTTTTTTTACAAGTAACTAAAACTGTATCTTTATCTTCGCAATAAAGTTGATTATCGTTTGCACTCAAGATAAATGTAAATATTTTATCTTGTTTTAAATTCCTTGGATATAAAAAATGCGGTGATTCTTTTTTAGACTCACTTATGTCTAGAAATATATCATTATTAAGGACACTCCAGCTATATGAAATCTTACTATCTTTATCACTCGAACCAGAACCATCAAGAAACACTTTTTCGTCAATTGGTGCAATGAAATCAGTACCTGCATCTACAATAGGTGGCATGTCATTTATAATATTTATTACTATAGTATCATTATCATTTAAACCTGTTATATCTGTTACCGTCAAAACAAAAATCAATTCTCTATCTGTAAAAGAGTCAGAAAAAGTATAATTTACAATAGACGTGTCAAATACTACTGGGTTAACCTGATTTAACAGCTCCCATTTAAATATTAATTCGTCATTATCTGCGTCCCAAGATTTAGTCCCATCAAGTGTAAAATTAGTATTGCATCCATCGCTAATTTTCAAATCATCACCAGCAATAGCAACAGGTGAATCTTTTACTGGAGATACATTGATTCCAAAATCAAAATTTGTTGAGTCTTTACTGTCTAAAACAGTTAAAGATATTTTAAGATACCCAAAATAATCTTTTACTGGTTTAATAATAAGTCGATCATTAAATATTTCAGTATTAGTGTTTTTATTTACTTTTGATTTAAACATGTAACGATCACCTTCTATGTCCTTAGCAGTAAGTTTTAATATAAGTTCTGAATCTTCTTCCATAAACTGAGGTGCTATAGCTAAAACCCCAGGTAAGGGATTAATAAGCGTAATATTCGTGTCTACTGAACTAGCACCATCAAATGCTTTTAGTGTTAATGAGGCGGTTCCTTCATAATCTTTATTTGGCTTAACTGTTAATAAATTGTTTTTCATCGTTACTTTAGCACTAGCTCCAGTGCTTGCACTATAAAATAAACTATCTCCATCAATATCAGTGGCTATCATCTGAATATTTATTTTATCTTGTTTTTCATCTGGAATAATTGAAGTAAGAACAGGAGCGTCATTTATTGGTGTTACTTTTAAAAGAAAATTTATTTTTTCCTTTGATGTCCCATCATCAACATAAACAAGCACGTCTATTTCGCCATTAAAATTATTTTTTGGTGTAACAAATAATTGCCTGCCTTCTATTTTTACTTCCGCATTTTTACCAGCGTCAGCGCTATAAATAAGAGAGTCTCCATCAACATCAGTCGCTGAAAGTAATAATCGCAATGAGCTATCTTCCTCTATAGATTTAGGACCTATTCCTGCTAGTTTCGGAGCATCTTTTATTGGCGTGACCTTTAGAAAGAAATTTAATGAATCACTTGAAAAATTATCAGTAACCTTAACCAAAACATCAATTATTCCGTTAAAATTATTTTTTGGTGTAACAAATAATTGCCTGCCTTCTATTTTTACTTCCGCATTTTTACCAGCGTCAGCGCTATAAAAAAGAGGATCTCCATCAACATCAATTGCTGAAAGTAATAACTGCAATGAACTATCTTCTTCTATAGATCTAGAATCTATTGAATCAAGTACTGGCGGATCATTTATTGGCATAACTTGGATATTAAATTCAGATTCCTCAGTATCTTTACCATCTGAAACAGCAACTGCAACATAGATGAGGCCATTATAATTCTGGTTTGGAATAATAGTCAGCATATCCCCTTCAGCCTCGACGGTACCATTCCCATCTATTGTAGCTCCATAGGTTAAATCATCTCCATCCATGTCCATTGCAAATAAATTTAAATATAGTTCCGAATCTTCCTCGATAGACTGATGTTCTATTTCTGCAAGCATTGGCTTATCATTTACTGGAATTACTTTTAATATAAAACTAAGGTTAAGTTTTAAATCAACAAAGATATAGCCATGAAAATCTTCTTCTGGAGTAATAATAAGTTGATTATTTTCTCTTTTCAAAGTTGCATTACTGTCAACTATGGCTTCGTAAGTCACAGAGGATTCTGATAATGGGATGTTAAGGATAAATTTTGTGTCTTCAAGAGTACTATGGGAACCCTTTGTGAGAGCAGTCACCCATTTGGGCGCTGAAGCTTCGCCGAAAATCCAATCCTGAGTGCGATCATCAATACCTTCAAGTACGTTCTGTGCTAAAATTTTATGTAATAAAAATACATAGCTAACAAAAAATATATAAAAAAAAATTCTAAATATTCTCAATGTGTTTCATTTTTTGATTTTATGAAAGCATCAAAATATATTTCAACTCTTCTGTTTTGAGCCCTTGCTTCTTCTATTTCAGCTCTATTTTTAATATTACGTAAACTAATTTTTGGACGAAATTCACCATAACCAAGTGCAGAGAAATAGTGCTGATCCATTTCTGCAAGTTCACTCAATCTTTGCACTAAATTTAAGGCTCTGGCAGAACTTAATTCCCAATTGTTTCTGAATTTAGAATTCATAGGGATTGGTTTATCATCTGTATGCCCCTCGGCTCTTATTTCTACATTTAAAGTATCTTCTCCTGCACTTATTCTGTTTAGAAGCGGTTTCCAACGTTTTTGCTTATATATATTCATTAATGTAGATGTCCGTATTAATCCACCAATTTGAACTAAAATTGGATCTGCCTCTGGATTTACGTCTGCAGACAAAGATTTAAATAATTTGGAGCTAGTTAAAGTGATTTTTATACCTTTAGTAACCCTCTCGATTTCTACCAAATTATTTTGTTGAAGTGTTCTTAGTTCTTTTTCTGTCTCATCTAAAATAACATTTACTAATCGATCAACATGAGCTTCAGCATCATTTAAAATCACAAGTAATAGTACAAAAAAAGTTAACAAAAGGGTTGTAAGGTCGGCAAACGTTAAAGCCCATGCTGTGGTTTTAGCTCTAGCTAACTCTTGTGATAACTTATTGTTTTGCAATGTTATTTTTTGGGGTTTTAAGAATTTTTCTTTCTGACATCGCTACAAAAGTCATTAATTTTTCTCTAATTAGAATTGGATGTTCTCTTCCATGAATACTTATAATGCCTTCTAAAACTATGTTTTTTAACATGATTTCATTTTCAGACCTTCTTTTTAGTTTACCACCTAAAGGTAAAAAAACCATATTTGCTAAAAATACACCATAAAATGTAGTGATCAGGGCTGTACCCATCCCGACTAATAGAGATTGAAATTGATCAGCCACATTGAAATCAACAGATGATGTTTCACCAGACATTTGAAATTTATTCATCATAATAATCAGACCTAATACCGTGCCAAGCATACCAAATGCCGGAGCATAAGCTGCCATGTATAATATGATTTCCTGTGCACTAGCGTGACGAGTTGATATATTATTTAAATCCATTGTAAGAAAAGTTCTTAGTCTCTTAGTGTCTCGTTCATTGATAGCTAACTCAACACCATTTCTTAAAAAAACACTATCTATATCATTTAAATCGCTCTCTAAAGATAATAGACCATCTTTCCGTGCCTTTTCAGCAAGAACTACAATTTTATCAATTGTAGATGAAAAATTAAATTTTTCAGATAAAAAAACATTTTTAAAAACATTACCCATATTAATGACAGCCTTAATAGGATAATTAACTAAGGTAGCAGATATAACGCCTCCAAGAACAATGAAAACAGCCTGAGGCTGAAAGAACCAGGATAACTGCTCAAACCTCCAACCACCATCGGTAGTTAAAGTAATTTCAGCGCGTTCAACTTCTGGCCAAATCATTGAAACAAATACACATATTAACCCAGCTACTAGCCCAATAATTGTACCAAAATCAAATTGTGATTTCATTTTTCATCTCGCTTATTTAAGTCTAAAATTTTAATCTTTTTGTCCATCTTTTGACAAATTCTTACTGACTTCATATAATTTACTTTGCTCTTCATTTGATAGTCCACTAAAACCAACATCTTTTATCTTTTCTAAAATCATATCAACATCTTTATTTATAATTTTTTTCTTTAAAACTCTATCTTCTTTGCTCTGTACTTGAAATTCAACAGTCTTTTTTCTAATCGCAAATATAATATCTGCAAGTCGCCATTTCTTTTTAAGCAAAACATATCCAATAAACATTCCTGAAATATGAGTCACATGACTAATCCCATCAGCTCTACCTAATAATCCAAAAAAAGCAATAGAACCCATAATAACAACCAGCCAAATTGAGCGTACAGGGATTAAGCCCCAAATGTATAGCATCCTATTCGGAAATGATATACCGTAAGCTAATAGTATACCATAAACAGCTCCACTAGCACCAATAACTGGGTTATCAGAGTTTATTTGAAATAAATATGTAATTAGCCCAGAGCCAATACCTGTTAAAAAATAATATTTCAAAAATTTATTTTTTCCCCACGCCTGTTCTAATTCTCTTCCAAAAACCCATAACCCCAACATATTTAATAATATATGAGATATACCAACACTAGAATAATATGGTGCATGGAAAAACATATATGTAAATGGTTGCCAGAGCATTAGTTCAGAAATAAAAGCATTTGGAACTAATCCAAACAATCTAAAAAAAACATCTTCTTTACCCGCTAAAGACTGAAGCATGTATATAACAAAATTGATAGAAATTAATATTTTTATCGCTTTAGTAAATATCTGAGGCTTGTAAGCGACCTCTCCTGAGTTAAACTGCAATCTATATTTCATGAATTCATTTGAATATAATATAATAAAACAGAGATAATCTGTATAAGAATATTAGGTTAACCTTTGTAAAAAATATCTTTAATCACTCTAAAAGAATTTAATCTTTCAAACCCTTCAAAATAGTAACATAATTTTTGATATAAAAACTTTGAAATATTTTTTTTATCTATTTTTGAAATATTATCGAAATCAATATCAAAAATATTACCACCTATTAACATTGATAAAACCTTGAAACTATTATCAGTTTTTCCTAAAAAAACTAAATCTTGCCTATTTGTATTTCTATCTTGCATATCAATCATAAAACCCATTTCAGAAAGAAGTTTGCTTTCGTAAAACCAAAAACAAATATTTTCATCAAGGTCGCCGGTTTCAAAGTGCTGAAATGTTTCAATTAATATTTTAAATAATTTTGGATAGGGATCGTTGTTTTCTAACGTAAAATCGGATATTTCGAGAATAGATTGTGAAAGAGTCATTTTTTTTAGAGATAAAGGAATTTTTGTCCATATTTTTTCAAAGGATACTTTCGAGACTATCTGCAATTCTCTTTTTTCATTTTCATTGAAAATAATATTTACAAAACTAAGTGGCTGAAAATAAGGGGCAACTAAATTTTTTTTTGATTTTGCGCCTTTAATAATAAATGAAACTTTACCTTTGTCCTTAGTAAAGCATCTTGAAATCAAGCTAGTTTCACCGTAGGAAAATGTTTTTAATACGATCGCCGAGGTGTTGACAATCATCTAATACCCATAAGAATCAGTAGGCTTTAGCATAGATGACTTCGTGCTTTGCTGTTTTACCAGAGTAAACACATGCTAACCCTTTAGGGTTTTCATTAAAAGGAATACACCTTATTGTTGCTTTTGTTTCCTCTTTAATTTTCAATTCAGTTTCTGCATCACCATCCCACCCGCATCTAACAAAACCACCATTGGTTATTATATTTTTAAACTCATCATAGGTTTTGACATCATGTGTGTTTTCATTTCTGAAATCTTTTGCTTGATTAAATAAGTTATTTTGAATTTCTTCAAGTATAATTTCTATTTTGCTGCCTAATTCATTTTTAGATATAGAAGATTTTTCTCCATTATCTCTACGAGCTATTACTAATTTTTTAGACTCGACGTCTCTTGGGCCAATCTCAATTCGAACAGGAACACCTTTTAATTCCCATTCATTAAATTTGAACCCTGGAGAAGAATCACTCCAGTCAATAAAATATCGAATACCAATAGATTTCAACTCATCTTCTAATGGCAAAATATATTTTTTTATCTCGTCTTTTTGGTCTTCACTTCTAAAAATAGGAATTAGGACAGTTTGAATTGGTGCAATTTTAGGAGGGATTCTTAAACCGTTTTTATCACCATGAGCTAAAATTATTCCCCCTATAAGGCGTGTGCTAATACCCCAACTAGTTGCCCAAACAAACTCTTCACTATTATTCTCTGTTTGAAATTTGACATCAAAAGCTTTAGCAAAATTCTGTCCTAAATTATGAGATGTACCTGCTTGCAATGCTCTTTTATCTAGCATCATAGCTTCAATACAGTAAGTTTTATCTGCCCCTGCAAACTTTTCAGCTTCAGTTTTTAAACCGGTAAAAACAGGAATAGCTAAATATTCCTCCAATAATTTCTTGTATAATTCTAGGATATCTAAAGTTTCTTTCTGTGCCTCTTCTTTTGTTTCGTGTGCAGTGTGTCCCTCTTGCCACAAAAATTCAGTTGTCCTTAAAAAAAGCCTAGTCCTCATTTCCCATCTTACGACATTCGCCCATTGATTTATTAATATTGGTAAATCTCGATAAGATTGTATCCATTTTTTGTACATAGACCAAATAACTGTTTCTGAAGTAGGCCTTATAATTACTTCTTCCTCTAAACGAGAATCTGGATCAACAACTATTTTTCCATTTTCGGACTTAAGTCTCGTATGCGTTACTATTGCACACTCCTTTGCAAATCCCTCGATATGTTCCGCTTCTTTTGCAAGAAATGATTTTGGAATTAAAAGGGGAAAGTAAGCATTAGTATGTCCTGTTTTTTTAATCATGTGATCAAAAATTTCTTTTACATTTTCCCACAGCTGAAACCCATATGGCTTAATAACCATAGTTCCTTTTACTGGACCATAATCTGCGAGGCCAGCTTTCGTAACTACTTCTGTATACCAATTAGATATATCAGAATCAATATTTGGAAGTTTTTTACTCATTATACTTTTGTAATTCTATTTATTGAGACAAAATTACCGGCTAATGATGATATGGCCAAGTGCTTTGCCAGTTTTTTTCTTTTTCTTTTAAAAGTTAGTTGAATAAAATTCTATATATGCTTAGTGCCAATAGATCAAAACAAATTCAATCTTTAAAAACAAAAAAAGGAAGAATTAAAGAAAACTTGTTTTTAATTGAAGGTAAAAGGTCACTGAGAGAATATTTGAATGAAAGCAATTTATTAGATGAAGTAATCATTACAGATTCTGAAGCTAGCTTAAATAGATCTTTAATGAATTTATGTAGCGAAAAAAAAATCAAGATTACTATTATACAAAACAAATTATTAAAGAAATTATCAGATACTAAAGCACCATCTGGATTAATTGGTGTCTGCAAAATACATGCAAATATTAAAAAAGATTTCAATTCAGATAGATGGATTTACTTACATAAAGTTAAAGACCCTGGAAATCTTGGGACAATTCTAAGAACCGCAGCTTGGTTCAATATTAAAAATATCGGTTTATCAAAAGAATGTGTAGACCAGCATAATGCAAAAGTTGTCAGGTCAGCAATGGGTGCTCATGTGTATCTAAACATACATCAAGATTTAACCTTAGAGGATTTTAGTAAAAATCATTTTCAGCTATTTGGAGCAGATCAGAATGGGCAAGACAGCTTAGAAAAATCTGATTATGATAAAAAAATAGTTCTTTGCCTTGGTGGAGAATCAGAAGGGTTCGATGAATTAGTAAAAGAAAAATTTGATAAAATCATTTCAATAAAAAAAATTGGATATGGAGAATCTTTAAACGTTGCAATAGCTGGCTCAATATTGATGAAAGACATATCAAAAAAATAAAAAAAGAGCATTCAAAAAAGATGCCCCTTTGCTAATACTGGTTAATTTTTACATAATTAGATAATATGTTATACTAATCTTCTTTAGTCGACAAAATAACCTTAATTTTATTTTTTTGGTAGAAATCATCTTTTTTTTATAAAACCCTGCTAACGTAAATTCAATCAAAATCAATCATCTGGAATTAATTTATTATGAACAATATAGTTGGAATTGGCGGCGTAGTTGGCGTTGTCATAATATCTGTTATTTCAGCATTTTTTGTTGGTGGAATCATCATGGGGGTTTTTGCGTCTTCACCTGATCAGGTTGATAAAATATATCTATACATATCCTTTTTTTTAGGGCAAGGAATAATAATATTGCCCCCAATTTATTATTTAAACATAAAGAAAAAGCCTATTCTAAATGCATTTAGAATAAAGAGGATCTCAACCAACACCTTAAAATCCTCTGTAATTTTTAGCCTTGGTGTATTGATTATTTCTGATGCTTTAGATCGTATTGTTCATCGGCTCGTAACAACTCCAGAGTATATAATTGATTTAGGGCAAATTATGCAGCCTGATTCGACTATGGGATATATTTTCTTATTTCTAGCAGTAGTAATTATGGCTCCAATAGGAGAAGAAATGGTTTTTCGTGGGTTTTTGCAGAAATTTCTCGAGCAACATTGGAAGGATATCACTAGAGCTGTATTAGTTAGTAGTTTATTATTTGCAATGATTCACTTTAACCCTTTTTGGACTATTCAAATATATTTACTTGGTGTAATTCTTGGTTTCTTATCTTGGAAGACCAACTCTATAATACCTAGTATTATTTTACACAGTATGAATAATGGAATCGCTTTTATACTTACTATATTCGAGGACTCTGATCTTAGCATATATCTGTATAATGAAAATGTATCCCCTGTTTTTATATGCTTGGCAGCATATTTTATCTACAAGGGGCTAAAAGGTATTAACCTAATTAAGGCTTAATATGCGAAAAGAAATGTTTAACCATGAAATAAATATTCTTAGAGATACTTATCGACGCTTGTTAAGAAGAAATGCAAAAACTAATCTGATAAAATTAACAGGTAAAACTCACCCCGCAGACCTAGCAGTAGTATTTAGACATTTTTCTGAAGAAGAACAAATTGAAATATTTTCTTTAATGAAAGGGAATGAACACACTTCAGAATTTTTAACAGAATTAGATGATGCATTAGTGAACGATTTATTGACTGACGAAAGCTTTGAAAGAATTGCTTCAATCATTGAAAAATCACCTACAAATGATCAAAGTGGAATATTAAATGCTTTAGATAATGATAAAGCCCAGTCAGTCATTGAGCTACTTAAGGTAGAAGAGCAAGAAGAGATAGCAGAAATAATGGGCTATCCTGACGATAGTGCCGGTGCATTAATGAATACTGAAGTATTTACATTACATGAAAGTATTACTGCTGGTGAAGCCATAAAGACCTTACAAGATCAAGAAAATGCTGAAATGGTATTCTATCTATACATTACAGATAATGATGATAGATTAGTTGGGGTTATTTCTTTACGGGCTTTAACCACAACTCCTTCCTCTACGAACCTAAAAGATATAATGATAAAAAAGGTCCATTCAATAAGACCTGAAACAGATCAAGAGGATGTAGCTAGAATTGTAGCACAATATAATTTCTTAGCAGTTCCAGTATTAGACTCTGATTCAAAATTACTAGGTATTGTAACGGTAGATGATGTGGTGGATGTAATAAGAGAAGAAGCAACAGAGGATTTTTTACAAATGGCAGGTGCGGGTAAAGATAGAGAAATACTTCTTAAATCCAGTTGGGAAAATGCAAAAGCAAGGTTACCATGGTTATTCGCTAGTTGGATTGGTGGCGTAATAGCCGCTTCACTAATTGGCGTTTTTGAAAATATGTTAGAAAATATTATAGCACTTGCTGCATTTATTCCTGTCATTTTAGGAATGGGTGGAAATATAGCCACACAATCTTCTACCATCATAGTAAGAGGAATGGCTACTGGTAGAGTAAATGAAGGTGGAGAAATAAAATTAATTTTAAAAGAGGTTCAAGTCGGAATTATCCTTGGGATACTTTACGGCATATTACTTGGGGTTTTTGCTAGGTTTACTTTTTCTAGTGCACCTAAAAACCTAGGGATTGTAGTTGGACTCAGTATATGTGTCTCAATGATTGTAGCTGCGACTGTAGGTACTGTAATTCCACTGATACTAAGAAAACTTGATATAGATCCCGCTATAGCCACGGGGCCGTTTGTTACAACAAGTATCGATATTTTAGGTGTTCTATTCTATTTTATGATTGCTGGTTTTTTTCTATCAGTATAATATGGATTTATTTCTATTAGTTGGGTCTAGTCCATATTTTTGTTTTGTTGTCATCATTATTTCCGGATTGCTTTTTAGACAAAAACAAACTAACGACCTTAGTTCAGATATACCTTTTGTTTCCGTTGTTATTGCCGCAAGAAATGAAGAAAATAATATTGCAAACTTATTAGATGACCTAATAAAGCAAAATATAAATAAAAATAATTTTGAAATAATAGTTTCAAATGATAGATCGGAAGATCAGACAAAAAAAATAATAGATCATTATGCTGAGAAAAACTCTTTTATAAAAACAATTCATATTACTAAAAAAAATGATATGGCCTCAAAAAAATATGCTCTAGAAAAAGCAATAGCCAATTCAAAAGGTGAAATTATTTTAGCTACAGATGCTGATTGCAGGGTACCTAAAAACTGGGCTGCTTCAATGGCGAAACTTGTAGTTACAGAAAATAAGGTCGTTATTGGGTATTCAAAAATAGAAAGTGAAAACAAACTAATTAATGAAATACAAAAAATAGACTTCCTAGGAATAATGGCTGCAAATGGTGGGTTATTAACAACCGGGATTGTTTGTTCTGGCTCGGGGCAAAACCTTGGCTATAAAAAAGAAGATTTTTATAAAGTAGGAGGGTTTGAACCAGTCAAAGATAAAGAATCAGGCGATGATATGTACATTGTCCAGGCAATCTCCAAAATAAAAGGGGCTGTGTTTAACTATGATGAAAACAGTTTTGTATCTACTCTACCAAAAAAAACACTATTAGGCTACATTAATCAAAGAATACGGTGGTCATCAAATTCAAGATTTACAATGTTTACGAGTCCATTGTTTTTTTGTTTTTTAACTTCAGCTTTTTTAGTGAATTTGAATATTTTACTAGCTATCATATTTTTATTAGATATTTCAATAATATTATTATTTATAAAGTTTTTTCTTGAAGCACTTGTCTTTTATATCGGAGGAAAACTGTTTCTAACTAGGATTTCAGCCACTTCCTATTTTATCTGGAACTTAACTCAACCTTTTTATATCCCGATAGTTGCTATCGGAGGCTTAATTGGGAAATTTAAATGGAAACAATAACGTGAGTAGTTAGAAGCTTAAAAATCATATTTAAATTAAAATGAGAAGTCTTTTTATAATTCATTTTTTTGTTTTCATACCTTGCTCTTTTTTATGAAAATCAATTTGGTGTCTATGCAATTAAAAGAAGGATAAGTTAATAACTTATCAAAAAATAGAACTGTGACATTAGCTCTATTGGTTGGTATCATCATTGGATATATATTAGGGAACCTAATCCCGCTAAATAAATGACAATTTTAATTTTATATGGACCTAACCTAAACTTACTAGGGTTAAAGGCTTCAAAGCTCAAAACGAGACTGACTTTAGATAAAGTTAATCGTGGAATACGTAGACATGTTAGAGGTAAGGGTATTAATCTAAAAATTATACAAACACATAAAGAATACCTTGCAATTAACTTCATACAACGAAATAGAAAATCAGCTGATGGCTTAGTCATAATACCTACTTCTTGGGCTAAATATAATCAGACGATCCTTGAAACAATCAATATAACTGAGCTAGAAACTGCTTCTGTTTATTTTGATGATTCATATAGTTTTGGTACTAATGACAAAGACTCTATTCTCGTTTCTAATACTATTAAATCTTTTTCAGGTGAACCTTTGGAAACAATAATATCAGCGATAGATTATCTAGCTAATAAAAAATGATTACGCGTTTATTTTTTTTGCTTTCTATACAAATGTTATTTAGTCAAAACTTTGAAAACCCAAATACATCCCCAATTCATGTTCTTAGCAAAATAACAAAAAAAAACGAATTTGTTTTAGAGTCTAATGCTTTTAAAACTAAATGGGTAAAAGACTTAAAACTCTTGCTGCCGTGTAAAAATGTGAACCTCCCTACAAAATCTAGTAGGCTACCAAATGCATCTCGTAGTTATAGAAATGGGACTCATCGGGGCATTGATTTTTTTGCAAACTGGGGAACAGACATAAGGGCGGTCGCACCAGGTTTAGTTGTTAGAGCAGATCATAATTATAAAGAATATCCTGCGGATTTTAGAGTTAAAATGCTACGCTCATCAGGAACTGTAGGCCATACACCATCCGACATCTTTAATAGCGTACTCTTAGGGAGAGCTGTATTTTTAGATCACGGTTTTGATCTTATCCCTGGATTCAGAACAATTTCAATATATGCACACATGTCAAGCATTGATAAAAAAATAATGGGTGGGGCAAAGGTTGAGGCGGGTCAGTTTATTGGAAAAACTGGTAATTCCGGCACTAAACCAAGTACACTAGGAACAAGAAGAGATGCTCACTTGCACTGGGAAATGATTCTACAAAAAGATTCCGAAGAGATATACCTTGGAAAAGATCTTCCGCATGAAGAGCTGTATAACATGCTCAAAAATATATTTATTACTAATTAGGTTGCGATAAAGAATTAAGTATTCTCTCTAGTATATAGTCAATATCACTTTGATTAATTTGACCATCATTATTAAAATCTATTTTCTGTAAATATCCATTTAAGAAAAATATTTCTACAGCCATTAATAAATCATATATATTTATTTGATTATCAATGTAGATATCTCCCATTATATTATTTAAATAATCAATCTCATATTTTTTTGCCCTAGTAGTATATCCAACTTGATTATGATTTGTATCTAAATCATAATCCCATATTTTATTTCCTAAACTATCAATTTCAAAAATTATCTTTTCCTGTGTTGAAGTAATAAGTGTATTACCGTTTTTTAATCTGTAAGCGCCAGATTGAAAATGGGAAAAAAAAGTATTATTAGCACCATAAACCCACGCATAATTATCTGGTCCAAATGCGATACTATCATTAATGATATAATTTCCTTCAACATTTAATGGAGGTGTTATTTCAACAACGCTAGAATTCCCAAACTCATTATTGGCGCCCGTTGTATCGGTTGGGTTATTATTAAAAATTAGAATATTTCCTGCTCCAGGGCTATCATTTGAAATCCAATGTGCGCCATGCTGTGCGTTTAATTTTTTTTCATTAGAAGTTCCTCTACCATAATTGATTGGGTTACCCCACCTATATAGTATATCACCCCCTTTATTACTATTACCTCCAGTATGTTGACTCGCTTCTTCTGATGTAGTACTGTGATCAATGATTAATATCTCATTTAAGTGCTTAGAAGAAATAATAATTTGATCAAGTTGTTCGTTATAAGCGATTGCGTTTGTATGAAGCCAATCACCTTCGTTTGGATTGGTAAAACCACCAATATTTATATTTATTAATTCTGGATGATTCTTAATAGTACCATAATTATTTAAAGTAGAATCTTGATCTTGAATAAGGTGATCCCATATGTGCCACTTCCATATTATTTCAAAATCACCGCTAGTTGGCGGTTTAATTTCGTGAATAACTAAAGGCCAAATTTCATTTTCAATATTTACCCTTCCTGCACTTATTCCATCAGAATACGATTTTTTTTCCCAGCCAATAGTTAAAATATTACCATTTGGTAATATTTCAAAATCATGATGAGGATGAAAATTTTCATTAAAAAAATTAAACTCCCATTTTATATCACCAGTATAAGCTAATTTTTCGAATATCCCTCCTACTGGTCCACGTGTATTTCCAAAATAATGATCAGATGATTTAAGTTGTAAAATAATGGAACCATCACGGTTCATGTATGGAACACCAATTGCACTTTTAGTATGATTCCATATATTAACTTGTTGAGACCAGTTGTTTATCAGGATAGTTTTTGACGGCCCCTGCCCTTGGCTTTGAGAAAATAAAACTAACCCCGAAGAAGCTTCACAAAACAAAAGAGATTGTAAAACTAAAATAAATAATATGTAGGCTATAAAATTTTGCATAAAAAAAGGGCAGAAATATCTGCCCTTTTATAAGAATAAATAGTACTAATATTTACTAAAAAGCTACTCTAAGTGCTAATACAGAATTAGTACCAAAGTCGCCCATTGGAAGCATAGAGTAATCTACACTCATATTCATTCCAACAAATCTAGACATATCGACCGAAGCACCAAATGAAACACCGTCTGAAGGGTTTGTGTACCAATCACTATCTGCAGCATCTATTTCTTGAGCAGCACCAGAAGTTTGTAAACCAACACCGATAGAACCGATACCTAACATTTGATAGCCAACTGTAAGCTTTAACTCATCTGTTGAGTAGTAGTTACTCGTATAAGTAGCTCCAACGTCTGCTCCTGCAACTTTGTAAGAAATAGCCATATCAAAAGTGAAAGGAAGATCGAAAGCTGCCGCATCAAGTTTATAATATTCAGTTGGACGATCCGCGTCTGAAGGTTCTGCAAATACACCTAGTCCAGGACCATCATATTTAACAGGGCTTCCAAAGTTTTTTAGAGTAAAGCCAACATCTAAGTTTTCTCTGCCAAGTAGTCCTTTATATTGAACTCCCAAGTCAAAGGCCATCCCAGAAGCAGTAACCCTACCAAAACCCTCTCTAATGTAATTAACGTTCATACCAACACTTGTGTTGTCTGAAAGTTTCTTAGAAATAGTACCTCCTAAAATAGAAAAGTTAGGCGTAAACACCTGACCAGTTCCATCAGGGAAGAAAACGGTTGTCTCATTAATATCACCCATATTAAAAGATCTTACTGTTACACCCATCTTGTACGAACCTATATCAGTAGCAACTCCAAAGAAGCTGTTCTCGATATCTGCAAAATACTGGCGATTGGAAAAAATAGCATCAATACTATTTTCGCTCATAGCAAGTCCAGCAGGGTTCCAAAATGTAGCATCCATTCCAGTAGCTGTTGCTGCAGCGCCACCACCAGATAGGTGTTTAGCACTAGGCACAACAAGTAGCTGGGTAGAAGAAGCAGAACCCATACGAGAGCTCTGTCCTAAACCTAAGGAGCTAATTGCTATAATTATTACACTTGTAATTATATATTTTTTCATTTTTCTCTCCGTTTAAATGATGATTAATAATATTTCAGGACTTGTGTTTCTTGCACAAGAGCCATCTTTAAGATTTTTTCTTCACCACCTGATTTAATTCGCGCTACATACATTCCACTTGCGACAGGATAACCATACTGGTTTTTTAAATCCCATTTTGCAAATTGTGTTGCATCATCTTTATCTATGCTTCTAACAAATACTCCACCAATAGAGTAGATATCTATTTTTGCTTCAACCGGTAAGTGGTTGAACGAAACATATTTGTCAGCACGACTTCCTTCTAATTCATGTGTTCCATAGTAAGGGTTTGGATATACACTTACTTCAGAAACATCATTAGAAGCAGCAGTCATGCTTGCTTTTGTGGTAAAACTAAATTCATCAACACCAGCTTGGATAGGGTTAGCATATTTAAACTTAACTACATCACCTTGGTTAAATTGCGCATCCCACCAAACAACGTTCCATGTTAACCAATCAGCTGGTAATCCGGTTGGTCCATCTACGTACTGTCCATCTAGTTGATATGCATGTTGTAGAAAATGAGTATACATACGATCAAATGGGTTAAATACATAAACAGTATCACCATCATCATAACTTTGTAACCTATCATAGATGAACATATCAATTTGCTGTGGACCATCTGGATGTTCTATATCCCAGACTTCGAAAGGAACCGCGACTCTAAATGGAGTACCATCTCCTGGGTTTCCAGCATCTGGGTGATCTTCTATAGCACCTGATCTTGTTCCATCTAACCAAGCGTAAGAGTGAGGTAAATTAGTATCAGCACCATAATAGACAACACCAGCATCTGTTGTAGTCGGCTCGTCAACAAATTCACCAACCCATCTAACTTCAATATCACGTTGTAAATAATCAACAGATGTTAGACCATTTCCATAGGTATCAGTCGCTTTTGCAGTTAAACCCCAACCTTGCTGCATATAAGAAGTCATGTCCCAAGTAGACGCACCATAAAGTGCTGCGTTGTCAGCATCTCTTACAATATCATATCCAAAAAAGTCTGTAGGTGAATCGTAACCACCTTCAACGTTGACTTGGAATCCATCAATTGTAACAGCAGCTGCTGTGTTGTAATGTAGAGAAGATTTACTATCTACGCTAGCACCACCATAAAGGTCTGCGCCACCAAGAAAAGTTTGATCTACTAACAAAACACTACCTGAAGCGGTAGAAAGATTCCAATGGTATTCTGTTTTCTGTTCAAAGTTTTGGCCAGACGCTATCGCCGTACCAATGCCATCTGAATTCACGTCTGTATAATAATCATCGTAAATTACAAAACCAATATCCATTGGTAGGTCCCATGTCCCAGCGTCTGAAGGAGTATAATTTACAGTGAACGTATTATTAGATTCGAACGCACCAAAACCAGTGCGTTTATCATGACCATACAATAAAACATCGCCTGTCCAAGAACCCTCACTATTCTCACAATCCTGACCTGAGGCAGCACCATAAGAACAAATGTTTCCAACACCAGTGACAGCATAGCTGTTTACCATAGATGCGAATCCTGTAGGAAATGTCATTTGAATACCATCAATCCATGCACCATCTGCACAAGCTAAGGTGAAATCTAATACTAGGTCAATTGTACCTACTGTTGATGAAGCATAGGCTGTTGCCATAATTGTAGAACCTCCACAATCTGTCGCATCAGAAACACTTGCGGCACTTCTAGAAACTACTTTATTCCAAACTCCATTAATATCACGAGCAAATACTTGAGTATCAAAAGTTACCTTATATGATTCATCTTTTAATGCAGATGGATTAAGAACGGTAACTCCTACAGATGCATTTGCAGTTCCACCATGAACTATGTCAATATCTGAGCTCATTTCACTATATACCGTTTCACCAGGATTACTTGTTCTCGGTGTAACAGCGATTCTAGTTTCGCCAGACTCTAGTGTTTTAAACGGACTTCCATCGTTTGCAGACAAATAACTGTAAGCGGTAACTGCAAAATGATATGTAATACCATTCGACAAAGGACGTCCACGAACTTCATCATAGTCTGTTTCAAAGAATCTTTGGACTCCTGAATCTGTACCTGTTTGCTTAGGCGCATCTACAACCAAACCTGTAGTTGGATCAATAGATGGGTCTAAAATATTTTGGATTAAATTAACCTTATCATATGTCGCAACTTTAACTGCCTCACTTAAAGGCGAAGACGCAGAAGGCAATTGATAAACAACATAACCTTCAAACTCAAATCCTGCACTAATAGTCTCTTCTGTAGATGACACAGAAGCACTAGAAGAACCCCAGTCTAAACCAACCATACCATCCATTTCAATTGTAGAAACTGAAGGTGAGGAAGGCGCACTAGGCAAGCTAAAACCTTGATCATAGGCATACTGACCATATTGATCATGAAATTTTGCAACAGAAACTGAAGAAACATTATCAAGTCCCATACCACCAGCAATACCTAAAACAACTTTTGCTTCGTCTCCAACTTTTAATTGAAAAGGACCGGTATTCATAACCATTCTTCTATCCCCAGGAGGAAGCTGTACACCATCAATCCAGCCAGAACCACTGGTTGGGTCTCCTGAAAGCGCATATTTAGTTTCTAAACCTGTTGATGGATCAGAAAATGGAATCTGTGTTGGATATGCAGGTCTAGGTAAAAAACCTTCCATTAAATTATACCATTGTAAAGTACCCTCGTAAGAAGACAGGTCTGGATCGCTAATTGCTGAACCCGCTCCAAAGTAAGCGAAAGAAGTCATTCCTAAAAATTCCGTTGAATCTCCGTCTTCATTAATATCCATATTATCAGCAGGACCTTGTAAGAAATCATATCCACCAGCTGGTACAGGTAAGTTGAAAATGCCATTGAACACTCCATCTAGCCTATTACCATTGTAAACATACCCGAATGAAAGATCAACATCAGAACCAACATAATCATCAGTATAAGTACCTAAATCTGGATCTGACCACTGAGTAAAATATAGAGAATCCAGAATAGCACCAGCAGTTGTACCTGTAAAACCAGAAACGCCAACTTGTGTGCTGTCCATCGCAGGAAGACCCATATACTTCATTTTAGCTTCTTTAAAAATATTATTACCTAATGGATCACTAGCACCAAAAGCGTAACCCCACATTGTAATTTGCAATTCTATACCAATTGGATCAGAACCATATAAATTCGGAGCAGTTGATAAAAAACCAGTACTATCTCCAGCTTCATTTACTATGAGTGGTACATCGTTTGCAACTGTCCACATTGTTTGGTCAGCCCCAGGATAACCTGGAACATCAATAGCAGCATCATAACTAAGATTGCCATCCATATCATGATATGGAGCTCCCCACGCTGCAGGCCAATTCATCCAATCATACTCATACTGCCCTTTAACAACAGCAACTTGAGCAGCCGAAACATCAGCAACTGCAAGACCATAATAATTTGCTGCATCAACAGATAAGTCTGCTGTTGCCCAATCTGTTCTTACACGCCAGACATGGTTGTTTGCTGGGTCATCTGAACCTAAAACATTTCCTGATGCATCGGTGATAATTCTACCAGCCTTCATTCCATGATTGTAAGTAGAACCACCTACTCTAACTTCATCACCAAGACCATCGCCTTTTACTTTAGCACCCCACAACATTCCATCAGCATATATAAAGCCACCTGTGAAAATAGGATAGTCAGCCATAGTACCATTTGGACTACCAGCAGTCGTATATGCACCGTCCTTACCAATCCAGTAAGCCATATTATTAATGTTTAACACTGAGATTCCTGGACTTTGATTTTCCATTACTCTCATCGTTGATTTTGCACTTGCATTGCCTGGGACTAATTCTTTTGCAAATAAGCCCGAAACAAGAAATACAGAACTAGCAACTATTAGTTTTAGATTCTTCTTTTTCATGGTTTCTATACCCTTTTCTTTATTTTTAATTATTTTCTATCCAATCAACAGATTAGAAATTAACGGAAACACCCATTTTAACAATTTGTGGTGTTGCGAAAACGTCATAACCAAAGTCTGTCATGTAGTGCTGTCTGTTTTCAAGATTTACATTACGATATAGATCAACATACGTTTGTCCGTTCGCAGCTACAATCTCAGAGCTTAATGCTGGATCTGTTAAGAAACCATCATCATACGCATTACCAGACCTAGAGTAGACATTAATTACATTTTTAGTATCAAATAAATTATCTACATAGGCAAAAAGCGTAACGCCAACTCCGCCAAGAGACATTTTATAATCAACTTTCAAGTTAGAATAATATTGCCAAGGAGTGGTAGACCCACCAACTGACTCTTGAGGCTCACGAGAACGAGCATCTTCTAAAATAGCTCCACCATCTGCAGCTCTCTGGCCCATGCCACCATCACTTAACGTATAAGGATGTCCACTATTAAACTTGTATTCTAAATTCACGCCAAGACCACTTAAAATACCTTCATCTGCACCAAAGCGATAATCTAAGGCAACTGCACCACGATGTTTATTATGGTAGTAAAGTGGCGATATCATTAATGGCGGAGGACTCAATAAATCCTGTGCAAGGTTACCAGCTCCAGTGTTTGGATCTGAGTTAATTCCCCTAGCGTCAGACCAGGTGTAAGATGCATATGTTTGCAAATTACTAACTCTTCTAGTTCTAAGAGTAAACTCAAAACCATTAACAGTTGTAAAGTCACCATTTTTATAGTAAAAAGCATCTTGAACTACACCATAAGTATTGTTGATCTCAACAGCATCGTTTTTCCCAACAACAATCTGCCCTGTAGTGTTTTTAGCAAACGCCGTTACATCTATAGCAGCAGAAGGCAAGAACTGATAGCTCATACCAACTTCATATTGTGTTGTTTCAATTGGATCAAGATCAAACCCCATTGGATCAGGAGTGTAGTTCTGACCACCAAAGACCAAATGCATATACCTAGTAGAAGCATACGGAAGGTCTAGTTCTGGCATCTGAGCAAATTTACCATACTGCAAATGGAAAACCATTTGATCAGACACAGGGAACGCTAAACCAATACGTGGCTGCAAAACGCTCTTTGTTTCTGACTCTTCGAACTGATCTGCTATAATTCCTTGATTAGATTGATCCCAACCTGGATTTGCAGGGTCTTTCATTTTGAAATCATCCATCATAAAATTATCAAGACGAACACCGGCGCTGATTACCAAGTCACCAGATTCAAATTTATCATTAATATAAAGTGAATTCACTGTTGGTTCACGAGGACCATCAAAACCGTTATCGGATTCGTTACCGTAGTCATCATAACCTATTTGCCCATTTCTATTGTAAAGAGAAAGTGCATTCGTTACCGTTACATTATCTCCGCTAGCAGCTTGTTCACGAGTGTAATTACCATCAGCAATACCTTTGTTTATGTTGTACATAGCTGAAGTACTTAATTGGTATTTACGATATGTATATTTTTTGTAGTCAAAACCAGCGCGGATCTCATGATCCCCTCTTTGCCAAGTCAATCCAGCATCAAAGCCAAAAGACGTGCGCTCATTTTTATTCCAACCAGTTGTGATATCACCAGGCCGAGCAAATGCAAATGTATTTGCTACATAATATTCACCTGGAGAATTATAGGTTGCCCCAGGAGTAGCATATTCAGTATTTCCTCCAGCCCAATAAGAAGCATCAAGACCAGCAGCAGCAATTGAAGTTGAATCATAATAACCTAAAGCATCTCCAAGTCCACCTGGTTTTCCCATGCCATCATCATAAGATTCAAAGGTCCGAGTAAACGTACTAACACCAGCAGATAATAGCATGTTAGGGTTGAGAAAATAATTTGCTCTTGCATTATACATTGAAAGCTTGCGCTCAGATTTTGGAAGTCTTGCATTGTTAAACATATAGTAAATTGGAAGACTATTACTTTCATAAGTATTATTATCAACGACTGTTGATAAACGAAGATTTAATGGCCCAAGGTCAACTGTCGCCGTTGCATTAATCTGTAGAATATCTTGCGCACGGTGAGCAACACCATCTTTACCGCCTGAATTAAAATTTACAGCAATTGAATCACCATCTGGTGTACTTCCAGAAACTGTGCTTTCAAGTTTTTGACCATTATTGATTGAAAAGTCTTTATAGTAAGTAGGATTCCAATCATCAACATGATTACTACGAAGCGCAATAAACGTTTTGATTTTATCACCAATTGGTACGCCAACAGTTGCAGTAAGATCGGTATGACCATAGTCACCCGTTTCAAAACGAGCAGAACCTACAACTTCGCTACCACCAGTTTTTAAAGTTTGTCTTACTACACCTGAATTTGCACCACCAATATGAGCGCCAAAACCACCAGACTCAACAGATATTTCTGCAAGAGCTTCAGGAATAGCTGAAACATCTCTTCCAGTATTAACTACGTCAGTAATGGAAGCACCATCAAGTGTATATGCAACCTCTTCAGCCCTACTACCACGAATAGACAACCTTCCGTTTGTGATATTAACACCTGCCTGCATGTCCAACATACCAGTAACACTTCTAGACGCAGAATTTTGAATTTCTTCAGAACTTACAGAGCGAACGGAATTTGTAGCACTTGGCTCTATTAATCTTTTTTCTCCTATAATAGTTACAACTTCACCCTCTACTGCTGAGGTTTGCATTGCGAAACTCAGAGGAGTAGTTAAATTAACCTTAATAGAAATATTAGATTCAGAACTACTCTGATAACCAATATATGTTGCGGTAACACTATATGTCCCAGCCTCAACGTTCAAGATTGTATAACTACCGTCACCATCAGTAGCAGCACCTTTTGTTGTACCATCCACGATAACGTTAGCACCAGCAAGTGGTTGACCATCTGCTGAAGTTACTTTCCCTCTTATCTTACCAGTCGTTTGCGAAATCGCAAAAGACATTAACAAAGAGATTGCGACTATTTTTGAGATTTTTCTCATTTTTCTGTCTCCAATTTACATTTAAAAAAAAATTTTATTTCTTAGAGGACTAGAGCATAAAAGCTTTAACTATAAAACTTTTTTATCTCCTATTATTGTACAGATAATGAATATCTGACCACATCACCCCAAGAACATGTACAATAAACATAACCGGTGCAGACAATCATTGTCAAGGTTAATTTTGTATTTTTTTTGACCTTTTTTACACAATTATATATGTAGAGGATAAAATTAGCTTAAAAGCTTCAACACATTTTCAGGTGGCCTGCCAATAACAGCTCCCTTATCTGAAACCACAATTGGTCTTTCGATGACTTTCGGGAACTCACTCATTAGCCGGAACATCTCTTTGTTATCATTAAGCTTATCTGATAGTCCATTTTCTTTAAACTCAGCCTCGTTTTTTCTAACAAACCCCTTTGGTTCTAAACCGAGTAGCTTAGATATTTTTTGTAATTCATCTTCTGTCGGTGGTTTTTTTAAATATTCGATTACCTCTGGCTCAATTCCGCGATCTCTTATGATTTGCAAAGTTTTTTTACTTTTGCTACACCTCGGATTATGATATATCCTTACATCATTCATCTTATGTCCTCAAATACACCGGTTTCTTTGTTTTTTATTACGTTATCATACGTAAAAACTCTACCGTTCATTGCTACATAGACACCATGTGACAATGTTTGGACATACGCTAAAGCGCTAGCAATGTTAAATAAACCGTCAGATGTCCCAAACTTATAAGGTATCATTGCTCCAGTCAGGACAATTGTTTTATTAAGATTTTTTTCTCCAAGTTTATTTGCAGTTTCGGTCATAGTATCCGTACCATGTGTGATTATAATGTTTTTTTCAATAGAGGCTTTGCAACTATCGATGATTAATTTTCGATCACTGTCTTTCATGTCTAGGCTATCAATCATCATTAGGGTTTTGATATTAACTTCAACTTTTGATCGCCCAAGGTTTAGTATTTCGCTCATGTGCGTATCTTTAAAATATAGTTTTCCGTTTTTTTCATCATAGTCCTTATCAAACGTTCCACCAGTAACAAAAATTTTTATCATGTTAGTAAACCCTCACCGTATCTTTATATGATCGCTTTTTTAAAATTGGGACCTGGGTATTTGGTTCAGGATATCCCACTGGAATAAGTAAAAAAGCTTTTTCATTAGTTGGTCTATCAAGAATTTTCTCTAAAAAACCCATCGGGCTTGGTGTGTGAGTCAAAGAGACTAGCCCTGCATTGTGTAAAGCTGTAATTAAAAATCCTGATGCGATTCCTACAGATTCCCCAACGTAGTAGTTCTTCCTTTTCGCTCTTCCACTATTATCATAACTTTGCCTAAAAACAACTATTAACGCTGGTGCTTTCTCAAGAAAGGGCTTTCTCCAATCCGTTGCAAATTTATTTAAATCCTTAAGCCATTCTTCTGTTGCTCTTTCTTTATAAAATTTTTTTTCTTCTACTTCTGCAGCTTTTCTAATCTTACTTTTTATATTTTTATCTTTAACAATAGCAAATTGCCAGGGCTCTTTGTTTGCTCCAGAAGGTGCGCTCATTGCTGTTCTCATAACATTTTCTAAAACTATATCGGGAATATTTTCACTAGAAAAACCGCGAACACTCCTCCTACTCATCATAACATTCAAAAGTTGAGCAGAAAGGCCTATCATCTCTTGAGCCTTCTTTTTCTTATATTTTAATCTGTGAAACCCCATTGTGTTTTATCTTTATTTTTATTAGCTCGAATATAACTATATGGTTAAAAATTGCTTAGCAAGAAAACAAGAGCACGAGGTTAATAAGTAAATTTTTATTAATTTCATCTAATAATTAACTGGTTGAAATCTATGAAGCACACATTTCGTATTGCCCTAGGGATTATATTAGTTCTCATTGGAGCAATTGGTGGATTGATTCCAATTTTCCAAGGATGGCTTTTCGGCATTCCCGGTTTAATAATTCTTGCTGACTATTTCCCCCCAATTAAAAGGCTATTAAATTGGGCAAAAAAAAAGGCTGGTTATGATAAAGAATCTCAAAAACCACATTAATAGAACTTTAATTGATGTTTCAGTTTGATTAATCTTCAATGATGTTTTAACAAAAATTTCATAATTTTTATAACATAACAATAAAACACTTAGAAATATTATGCCCATTAAATCCTCAAAAATAACGGTTATTGTTGGCGCTCAATGGGGCGATGAAGGCAAGGGGAAAATAACTGATTTCTTTGCTGGGGAGGCCGATTATGTTGTGCGCTTTCATGGTGGAAACAATGCTGGCCATACCGTCATAGTTGAAGGCGATACCTATAAATTACATTTAATCCCTTCTGGCGTTTTGTATGATCACCCCATTAGTATTATAGGCAATGGTGTTGTTGTTGACCCAGCCGCTTTGATAAAAGAGATAAAATATTTACAAGAAAAAGGGGTTAACCCAAATCTAAAAGTAAGTGACAGAGCACATGTAATTATGCCTTACCATATTGAAATGGATATTGCACTAACCGAATATCAAGGAAAGCTCGCTGCGGGAAGTACCAAGCGCGGAATTGCTCCCGTCTATGGTGATAAAATGTACCGCCATGGCATCAGAATTATTGATATTTTGGAGCCAGATATTTTCAGGGAAAAACTTGAAAAAGCTTTTGCTTTCAATCAAACAATTATCAAAGCATTTGGGCACTCTTCTGAACTTGATAAAGAAAAAATATATAGAGACTATATTGATTTTGGAAAGTTTTTAGCTCCTTACATTTCGGATATTTCTGTTGACCTCTACAATGCACACAAAAAGGGTGAATCGATTTTATTTGAAGGTGCGCAGGGCATAAGTCTTGATGTTGATCACGGTATATATCCGCATACTACTAGTAGCAATACTGTTGCTGGACATATATCTTCAGGGTCTGGAGTTAGTTTTCGTATAATAAATAG
>Ga0114994_10000434_pt1 | contig 28047 bp, 19 predicted proteins | sample ArcticOcean_MG_C_9_FD_87043 | JGI IMG/M metagenome (GOLD analysis project Ga0114994, IMG submission 87043) | Marine microbial communities from western Arctic Ocean - ArcticOcean_MG_CB2_152 | ecosystem: Environmental > Aquatic > Marine > Oceanic | place: Arctic Ocean: Canada Basin | collected...
ACGTCCACGGCCATCGCCGGCGCCGACGGGTAGAACTCGATGCGCACGCGCGCCGCAATGATCTTGAGCGTCATCAATTCCTCGGAGGGCGCCTCCGAGAGCGCCGCGGCGCTCGCGTCTGTCGCCACGACGTCCAGGAGCGCCGGCAGGGCGTCTAGCGGGCCTGGTGCCATCATGATGATGTCTATGCTGTCTCGTCCTCCGGCGCCCGGCGGGCGGTAGAGCGGCGGCGCCAGGGTGCTTTTTTGACGGCGAAGCTTCGAGGATCCGCGCTCGTTCAGGGGGCGACGCGCCGGCCTCACGGCTCCCGAGCGCGGACCTATGATACCAAAGATGATCCGCGCGAGTCCTGACGACCAATAAGGCCCGAGAGTGCGTCGAAAAGTGGGCCAAACGACGATGCGGCAGCGGCCAAAAAGACGCCAAACCGTTGAATCCCCCGGGAGCTGTCTCGTGGATAGGAGGCCTACCGACCACTCGCCGGACGGCTAGCGATCCTGGGCGGGCGAAATGGAAGGTCGGTAAAACGGGTTTTTCGCACAGCTCTGCGCTGCGCTGAACAACAGAGTGTACAACGGGCTTTGGTAGCTGGCTACTCAGCATAGTTAGCATCGCTCACAGCGCTCCAGCAGTCATACACCGAATCTCTGAAAAGGACGCGCTCTGCCTGCTCTCACAACAAAATTCGAAGGGGACAAATTTGCAGCAACATCACCGCGGCCTGCGCCTCAACATAACTCTCACAGATGCACGAGACGCAGTGCTATGACGTGGGCGACGACGTAGACGGCGTGGAGGAGGCGAAGGACGAGGAGAAAACGATCGACGCGGAGGGCGTCGAGGTGGCGTTTGAGGCTGCGCCGACCGACGACGCGGTGGCGCCGGCGGAGACGCCCTTCGCCGAGCCGCCCTTTGACGAGCCGCCTTACGACGAGCCAGCAGCGATGCCATTCGACGAGCCAGCAGCGACACCGTTCGACGACGAGGATGACGCAGCGCCACTGACGCAGACGACGCCGGTCGGCAATCCGTTCAACGAGCCAATATCACCGTTCGACGAGCCGACCTCGCCGTTCGACGAGCCGACGACGCCGACGGCGATCCAGCCGCTTGCCGAGGTGCCGACGCCATGCCGGCGCGACTCCGAGATCGCGCGGCAGCTTCACGAGGAGGACGCGGCGCGCGCGCGAGAGGCCGACGCATCAAGACGGCGCGATGAGGCGCTCGCGGCGGAGCTCTTCGAGAACGATGAACACGAGGTGGCGGAGCGGCGCCGCAGCGCCGCGACGAGGGACGAGGCGCTCGCGGCCGAACTCCTGGAGGAGGAGGAGCGCACGGCCTCCCGGAAGCAGGCGGACGAGGCCCTCTCGGCGGCGGCGGCGGCGCGCATCGCCTCCGAGATGGCCGACGCGGAGCGCGTCCTGGAAGCGCGGTCGGCCGACGACGCGGCCGTCGCGCGGCGCCTCGCCGGCCAGGCGTACACGCGGCCCACGCGCGGAAGCTCGGACGAGGCCTACGCGCGCGCCGTGGCGCTGGCGCTCGAGGACGAGGAGGAGGTGGACGAGGCGCAGACGCGGGACGACGCGCTTCTCGCGCGGGCGCTGCACCACCAGGAGGAGGACGACTCGGAACGGGCGCCGCGGCGGCGCGGCGACGTCGAGGACGCGGACTTGGGCCTGGCGATCACGCTCGACGAAGAGGAGGCCGCGGATCACGCCCGCCGGAGGCGTGCCGGTTCCGACGACCTGGCCCTGGCGATGACGCTCACGGAGGAGGACACCGCGCGACCCGACGCGGGCTCGGACGACGAGATGCTGGCGCGCGCGCTGCAATGCCAGGAGGACGACCACGGGCGCGACGCGGCGCTCGCGCGCCGGCTCGCGGAGGACGCGACCCTAGAGACCGTGCGCGCGCTGCAGTCCCAGGAGGACGGCCGCGGGTATGACGACGAGGCGTTCGCGCGGCGGCTCGAGGAGGACGCGAACCTCGAGGCCGTGCGGCGCATCACGCAGCGCGACCAGCGCAACGACACGCAGCTGGCCTTCGAGCTCCAGCAGCAGCAGCACGAGACGGCGCGCCGAGCCGAGGACGACTTCTCGGTCGCGGCGCGCGTGCAGCGGGAGCTCGGGGCCCAGGAGGAGGACGAGGCCTTACGGCGGCGGCGCCTCGAGCTCGAGCCACCGTCGCGCCTGACGCGGCCCGTGGAGGCGGGGCCGACGGAGAACCGGAAGGAGCGGCGCGCGCGCCAGCTGCTGGAGGAGGCGCGCGCCATCGAGGCCCAGGCGGCGCGCAGTTTGGGTCGGGACCTGTCCCTCGACGAGCTGGGCGACCAGGCGGCGCGTGACATCGATACGGGCGCGACCGTCGGCGCCCCCACGTCCGCCGCGCGCGCGATCGCCGCGCAGCGCGGCTACGTGGACCCGACCGACGCCGACCAGGCGCTCGGCCGCGCCGCGGACGCGGAGCGCCTCGCGGCGGACCGGACCTTCGCGTCGCGGCGCGACGTGCAGGCGCGGGCCTCGCGCCGGCCGGACGACCCGCACCGCCTCCGCGCCGAGGCGCTGGGGAAGCGCGCGCGGAAGCAGAGCGACCGCGCGGCCGGGCTCTACTTCGCGGCGAACAACGGCCATCTGTTAAGGGCGACGCGCGACGTGGAGCGGGCGCGGAACCTGGGGCTCGAGGGCGTGCTGAACGAGGCCCTCACGCACCTCGCCACCGCCCTGGCGAATGGCGAGCGCATCCAGATCGATCTTCACTGGCTGTTGCTGCCTGTGTGGAAAACAACTAGCGAGCGACCTTCGTGAACCTCCACGCCATCGAGCAGACGCAGTGATGGGACGCGTCGATGGCATGGGGCGTCCTGAAATTTGATTTCCACACAGGTCGCAGCGCGACGCGACCTTCGTAGTGGACGAGGCCCTGGACGTGCTGCAGCGGACGGCCTCGCTGAACGACCCGGAATTGTATTTCCAGGTCGGCCAGGGCCGGCACTCTGAAGGGAAGAAGCCCGTGCTCAAGGGCGCCGTCTGCGCCTGCCTCGAGAAGGACGCGCGATCGTCGCTTCGCGCCCACGAGAACATCGACAACGTGCACGTCTGGCACCGCTCGGGGCGGAACAGGTATCCCTCTAGTCCGCGAGCGTCTTAGTAAGTAGTGTGATGTCACGATGGCACGGTCATCTCCCGAGGTCTCTAGTGTATTATACTAAGTACGTTAAGGTCAGATCAGGGGGAAAGGGACTTAGAACTGGTAGGTGATCTTCCGCGCCTTCAGGTTCGCCCATCTGAAACGCTTGGTGTACCCGGCCACGAGCGCCGCGACAGCCAGCGCGGTGATCCACTGGAAGCCGCCCTTCTTACGCTCGTCATGCTCGGGCTCGGATACCCACGCCAGGAACGTGGCGACATCTTTCGACATTTGCGAAACAGTGGCCGGCGTGCCGTCGGGGAACTCGACCTGCTCGTCCATGAGCGGTGCGGGCATGCCGATGGCGCCGCCCGCGAAGTAGGGGTTGTAGTAGAGCCCGGGCAGCATGGCCTTGCCGGCCGGCGCCTCGCAGTAGCCCGACAACAATGCGAAGATGTAGTCGGCCCCACCATGTCTGGATTTGACGATGAGCGAGAGGTCGGGCGGCAGCGCGCCGTTGTTCGCCGCCCTACCCGCTTCTTCATTAGCGTAGGGCCCCGGCATGTAGTCCGAGAGCTTGCCCGGCCGCTCAAACATCTCGCCCTCGTCGTTGGGGCCGTCCACGATCTCCACCTCTTCGGCCATCATCTTGACCTCGTCCTCGCTCCAGGCGCCGAACTCGACGAGGTTGCGGAAAGCCAATCGCTCGACCGAGTGGCACGACGCGCAGACCTCCTTGTACACCTGGAAGCCGCGTCTGACGGACTTGGCGTCCAAGGCGGCCAATGCGCCGTGGTTCGACCAGTGCAATTCCTGGGCCCCGATGTGGTCCTCATTACACGAGGCGACGGCGGCGGCGGCGACGGCGGTCGCGGCGGCGGCGGCTGGCCTCGCGGCCTGAGCCAGCTGCCTCGCGGCGGCGCGGGCGGTCCACATTGTTTTGAAGGTGAGGTGCGGCGGTGCGAGCGCGGCGACGTCGAGCACTCGACCGGCGGATGAGCTGCAAGGCTGGCGACTTAAGGCCGCGACGCAAGTCCAGCGAGGGAGCGAGGCTCAGAGGACTACCGCGGCGTCTTCTGGAGAGACTACGGAGCTGCTACGTCCGTCTGGACGTGCGGCTGCGGCGTTTGAGCTTCAGCTGTTTTGTACGGCGCAGAAAGTTGCCTAAGGCTGGCGTCAGGAACGGTGCGGGCGCTCGCCAACCCTGTGCAAGCCTCTTCCAGGTCATCTCGAGCCGCAAACGGAAAGGAGGACACCGTATATGCACGGGTTTTCTGCACGGGTTTTCCCCTCATCCGGGTCATAAACTGAGCTGCACGGGACAGTGCGCTGCCTGGCTGGCACAACAGTGCAAAACGAGCGAATCGCATACCAGCCACTCTCTCGACACACATCGAGCGATGGCAGAGATTGCTGAACCATGGGTGTGTCCTGCCTGCACGTTTCGCCACGAAGGCACCGAAGCCGGGTTCCTTTCCTGTGCCATGTGTGGCGGTAGCAAAGAAGAACCAGCCGCGCCAGCGCCGGCACCGCGGCCCTCACCGAAGAAACGCCCGTCGCCGTCGCCCAAGAAACCCGCGAAGCGGCGGCGCTCGTCGCCGGCCGCTTCGCCGCAGAAGGGCCCGACGATCGCCGACTACTTCCGACGGCCGCCGAAAGGGCCACCGGATGCCGCGTCAGCCGCAGTGATGGCTGCAGCTCCGGCCGCCGCGCCGGCCACACCAGCAGCCGAGGCGCCGGTCGCGGGGTCGCCGCGCAGCGAGCACGTCGTCGTCGACCTGCGCGGGTCCAGCGATGACGACGACGCCGCCGCAGTGCCGCCGCGGCCCGCCGCGCTGACGCCGGCGATCGACCTCACGCAAGCGGAGGACCGCAGCGCCGCGCCGCCGCCGCCTGCGCCGACCGTCGAGCCCGCGTCCGTCGACGAAGCGCTACCGGCCTTCGACCCGACACTCGGCCTCGACGCCGTCCTCGCGGCGGACGGCCGGCCCGCCTACGCGATCGTCGCGCGCGCGCTCGACAGCGTCTCCGCGACGCGGAGTCGCCTGGCCAAGGAAGTGGCCCTGACGAACGCGCTACGCTGGGCGCTGGCCGTGCCGGCGACGAATGCTCGGGACCTGGCGGCGTTGTGTTACCTGCTCGCACCGACCAGAGACTCGCAGGGCGGCGGCCACCGTTTGGAACCTGACTGGCAGCACGTGGCGCTGGGCCTTTCTTCGAAGGCGATCGCGTCGGGCTGCGCCGCAGGCTGCGGCGCCTCGCCCGACGGGCTCAAAGCAGCGGCGCGACGAACTGGCGGCCTCGCCGACGCCGTGGTGGCCCTCCGCGCCGGCCCGCCGTCGTTCTTTAAGCAGAAGCAGCGCGCGCCGGAGGTCACGCGCTCGAGGGCGGCCGCGGACATCCGCGCGAGCCTCCGTGCGCTTGGCCGGTCCCAGGGCCACGGCTCGGACCGAAGCAAAGTCGACGGCATCGCCGCGCTCGTCCGCATGACCAGAGGCCGCGAAGCGAAGTGGCTCGTCAAGACGCTCCCGCCGGCCATGCAGGGCGTCGGCATTTCGCTCGAGGCGACAGTGCTGCCGTGCTTGGGGCGCGCGGCGCTGGTCCGCTGCAAGGGCCCGCGCGTCGCCAAGGCCGATTTGCAAAAGGCCGGCAAAACAGTTCGCGAGGCCTACGCGCGGAGAGGAGATGTCGAGGTGATCGCGGACGCGGTGCTCGGCGTCGTGCGTGGTGGTGAATCGGACTTCCACGGCGCGCTCGTCGAGGCGTTAGGACGGGCCTGCAAGCTCGCCCCGGGCGTGCCGCCGGCGCCCATGCTCGCCAACGCCGCGAACTCTGTCAAGGACGCCGTCGCGCGCCTCCTCAAGTACAAGAAAGGCGAGAAAGGGAATCCGTCCATCGCGGTCGAACGGAAGTACGACGGCCAGCGCGCGGCGATCCACGGCACGGCCGCGGGCGAGGTGCGCATCTTCTCGCGCAAGAACGACGACATGACCCTTAAGTTCCCCGATGTCGTTCGATTCGTGAACGCCGCCGCGCCGAGCGGCGTAGCCTTTTGCCTGGACGCCGAGATCGTGCCCGTCGGCGAGGACAATAAGCCAAAAGCGTTCCAGGAGCTGTCCAGCCGGAAGCGCGAGAACGTCGATGCGGCGTGCGTCGGGGTCCGCGTGCGCGTTTGCCTCTTCGACTTGCTATGGCTGAGCGCCGAGGACATTACGGGACGACCGCTCGTCGAACGACGAAAAGCGCTGAAGGCGGCGTTCGGACCGTCGTCGCGCGATGTTTGCTATGCTGACGATGGCGCATGCGGCGACATGACTATCGATGACGACGACGTCGAGGAGACGCTCATGAGCGCTTTACACGACGCCGTCGACGCCGGGACCGAGGGTTTGATGCTGAAACGGCTCGACGCGCCCTACGAGTTCTCCGCTGGCCCCCGCTCCAACGCCTGGGTGAAGCTGAAGAAGGACTACCTCGACGGGCTTGGCGATTCGTTCGACCTCGTCGTCATCGGCGGGTGGCGCGGCCAGGGCCGCAAGAACAAGTGGGTGTCGCCGGTGCTGGTTGCTGCCCGAGACCCGGCGACGGGCGCCCTGGGCAGCGTGTGCCGCGTCATGTCGGGACTCAACGACGTGTTCTACCGGGAGTTCACGACGAGAGTGTTGGGAGGCGAGATCTCGGGCGACAAAAGCCCGAGCGGTGGCTTGTTACGCAATGGGCCGGCGCCGGGCGTCGTGACGGGCGAGAGCTGCAAGTACTGGTTTACGCCCGAGATCGTCTGGGAGGTGAAGGGCGCTGATCTCTCCCTGTCGCCGGTCCACAAGGCCGCGGCGGGCTTAGTGTCCGAACGGGGCATCTCGTTGCGCTTCCCGCGCTTCCTGCGGGAGCGGCCGGACAAGGCCGTCACCCAGGCCGCGACATTCGCCGAGGTCGCGGACCGCTACCGCGCGCAGAGCAATATTTGACGCGCCGACACCCACGCCCCCGACGCGGGCAGAGCAGTACTTGACGCGCCGACACCCACGCCCTCGACGCGACGCCGTTCCTGTAGTTGTTGAATATATGTCTAAGATATACAATGTGACTTTACGACACCTCACAATCAGACCTTCCGCCACCCGTCCGCCAGCGCCCGGCGCCCCGTGTCGATCGCGTCCAGCACGACGACCATGCTCGGCCGCGCCTCCGCGTCGGGCGCCCAGGCCCCTTTTAGGATCTCACAAAGCGCCTCGGGCGCGCCCCGGCCCCGGCACGCTTCTAGATCCGGCCGCGACCCGCCGTCCAGCGCCCGCAAAAAACGCTTCATGTCGTTGCCGTACTCTAAGTAGGGCTTGGCGTCCCAGGCCAACAACTGCCACAGAATCAGCGCGTACGAGTACACGTCCGCCCCGAACGAATAAGGTCGGCCAAAAACCACTTCCGGCGCCATCCAGCGCGGCGTCCCGCACACGCTCTGGTCGGCTCCGTCACCGACGACGGCACTCGAGTAGCCAAAGTCCGCGAGCTTGGCCCGGTTGCCGTCCAAGAGGACGTTCGCCGGCTTGAGGTCGCGGTGCAATATGCCCACACCATGTAGATGCGCCAGCCCCGCCGCGATGCCGTCGGCTAACTGCAAGGCGACATCATCAACGGTCGGCAGGTGCGGCCGCTCCAACCGTTGCTGGAGCGAGCCATCTCTTAAAAACTCCATGACGAGGCCATGTGCCCCGTACTTCGGGTCACCGAAAGTTCCGAAGAACGCCACGCAATTTATATGAGCTACTCTTCGTAACATAGCTACCTCCCGGTCGAACTCGGTCCGCAGCTCGGACGGCCCCTGCTGCTTTGAGACTAAAGCTTCCGAAAAGACGAGCTTCACGGCAACATCTCTACCTCGATAGACGCCTCGCCTCACCAAACCGCCGCGGCCCTGGCCGATCTCCTCCCTCAACTTGATCTCTTCTGCGTCGAAGTCCTTCTCCTCGGTTACGGCCAAAGCAGGATTGCTCTCGTCGTGGGCGCTCTTGGGCCGGCCGACGATGCGGGGCGGTGCAACTAGTTTTTCCTTCCGGAAGAGGTCTAGTAACGATCGCTTCACAGGCGGCGCTGAAGCAGGGGCGAGGACCGCCGCCTCGAGCTCCAGCCCCAGCGCGTACAGGTCGTCGATCCAGCCCGTCATGAGCTTCATGAACCGCCGCGCTCTTCTCCTCCCGGCGGCGGCGCCGCCGTGCGACGACGGCGTCGCGCGCAGGAGCAGGCGCGCCTGCAAGGCCTCGAGCTCCTTCGGCGGCGCCAATAAACGCGCCAGCTCGTCCGCGTCGACCGTGCGCGGCGCGCACAGCACGCAGCTCTCGGCCTTGGCCGCGAAGGCCGCGCCCGCCACCAGCATGGCGCCCCGCGCCTCGCCCACCAACTCTCGCGCAACGAGTGCGCCGATGCCGTGGGCCCGCTGCGCCATCGCCGCCTCCTTGGCCTTCAGGAACAACAGGTGGAAGACCACGGCCTTGGGCAGCTCGGCGAAGGCCCGCTTCGCCGCGGCCGTGAGCGCGCCCAGCAGGCGGTCGTGCACCGCCGAAAAGGCCTGGATGATGCCGTAGGCGTCGCGCGGGCCCCGGTGGTGGTCCACGCGGTACCGCTCCGTCTCCAGCGCCGCGCGCGCCCGCCGGCACGCGTCGTCCCACGCGGCGCCGGCACTTGTCGCGGCCGCGGCCCACACGTCGTCGCTCGTGTCCCGCACGGCCTGGAGCTTGGGCCGATCGAAGACCTCGTCGTCGCTCGCCTCGTCGGCCGGCGCGTCGCCGAGCCTGGGGTCGATGCCGAGCGGCGACGGCGAGACGGGCGGCGGCGTCGGCGGCCGCGCGATGAAAGTGGTCTGCGTCGACCGCTCGACCTCGGGGCCCGCGGCCGCGGCGACGTAGCCCGTCGAGGCCGCGCGCTCGACGCCCGTCGCGTGGATGATCGCGCTAACGCCGCTAAAGAGCGGGACCAGCGCCTGGGGCAGGTGGCGCGTCGGGGTGTCCATCGCTTTGGTTTGCTGCAGTGTTGCTGCCTCTGTTGCCTCTGATGCCTCTGTTGCCTCTGTGCTTTTGACGGCTCTGAGAGAGCTCTTTGGTCTTGCACGCGACTGCGAGGATGCAGAAATTAGTCGTACGCGTTTTCTGACCAATGTGCGCTGCGTTGAGCCTGCTGTCTAGCGGCACGCGCCTCGATGTCCCGGATCTCTAAAAAACCCGTGCGGGACGGGTTTTTCGAATTATTTTTGGTGGCTCTTTTGAGCAGGCAGGTGGCCGGCCGCTTAGCGTTCTCGCCTGGTCCAGGGTCCACGCTCCGACGATCGACGCGCAAGAACCGACGGACCACACGCCTGGTAACATAAAGCGAAACTTGTAGCCGCATCCTTTCGCCGTTTTCTGCGCCGACGATGGGCTGCGCCGCCAGCCAGACTCTAGAGGAGAAAAAGAACGACTCCCAGGACCGCAAGCGGCGCCGTAAGAAGTGCGCGCATGAAGCCGGCACGGCGGACTGGTCGCAGCTTCCGTCTTGCTGAAAGCAATCCTCGACGCTGACGGCCGAGGAGCGCGCGGAGGTGCAGGAAATGTACCACCAATACCTCGAACAGGAGTGTAAAGCCTGGGCGAGTGCCGACGCCGAGTGTCGGCGGCTGTCCCCGTGGGGCCGCGGCGACCGGCGGCCGAGCGGCGGCTGCGACTGCTCAGCACCGAGCGCGTTGCGACGTCAGCCGTGCCGCTCGCGGGGACTGACGGTGCGCTTCACCGACGACGTGAGCGTGGCGTTCACGCCGGCCCTGGAGGACTACGGTCCGCGCCTGCACAACGAGGTCTACTTCCAGCAGGAGGAGTTCAACCGCATGTTCCAGGAGCGGCGGAACCTCGCGATCAAGGCGGCCAAGCAGCGGCTCCAGGGCATCCCGATCGCGCAGAAGCCGGACCCCGACGAGTCGCGGCGGGGTCTGGGCATTGATCCCCTCGAGGTACGGATTTTGGGGAAACGCAGGGCGCTGAAAAAACGGCAAAAGGAGGAGCGCGAGCAGGTCTTGGCTATTCAGCAACAGGCTTCTCGCGACGGCGAGGACTGGAGCGACGTCTACGACCAGGTGGCCAGTGCCGTGAACGACGAGGAAAGCGTAGCCCATCAGCTCACGACCGAGTCCGCGACCGCGGCGCGTCGCCTCGCCGAGGCCGAACACCGACAACTATTCCGCGACTCGCCTTCGCTGCAAAAGCTCAGCCAGACGACGCTCGTTGCGGCCTGCCCGGCGCGCGCGCGACGGCGGCGCGAGTTGCTCACGCCGACGGGCGATCATCCGACGCGCGTGGGCTCGCTCGTCGCGCTCGAGGAGCTGCGCAAGCTGGAGTCGCGGGCCACGAGTCACATCGTGTGTGATGCAGGTGATGAAATCAAAAATCATCCGGCCGGGTCGTCGCTGCCGTCGCCGCTGTCGCCGCCCGATATTCCGCGCGACAAGTTCCACACGCTGATTCGTGCGGATTCCTTGAACAACCACCGGTGGCAGGAGAGCGAGGCCACGGCGGTGGCATGCAGCTAGTCCGCGTCGACGACGGCTAAATAAGATACAATTCATCATAAATTCACATTAGTCACTGTGCCCGACGCCGGCCGCCGCGGCACCACCGACTCCAGAACTCCAGAACTCGAGCTCGAGTGGCCGCGGCGCGTTCCGTAGGCGCCCCATCACGACTTCCGGCGCCTCGCCAACGCACGATTCGCCGTTCAGCGCGGCGAGGCGGCTCCCGGCCACCGGCTTCGCGAGCGTGGTATCGTAGGCCTCCGTCGTCCCGCTCACAACGAGCGCCGACTCGCGCACCTCGAAGTTGATGCCGATCGTCGGACGCTCGTAGACAAGGTTCTGGACGCCGGGCAGCCCCGCGATGGGCGCGTCCTCGTCGCGCTCGAGCCACCTCTCGTCGGGCGCGCCGGCCACGGCGTCGTCGTCCTCCTTCGCCGACAGGCCGCTTCTTTGGAACTCGGCGGCCGCGGTCTGCGCGACGCGCAAGCCGAGCGCGGCGCGCACGTCGGCGCGGAACGCCGCGCGCCTCGCGTCCGCAGCGCGGCGCGCGGCGGCGTCGTCCGCCGGGGGCGCGGCGGGCTCCGGCGCCGGCGGCGCGGCGTCTTCCTGCGACGTGTCGTCGCCCTGCAAGGCGTCGTCGCTCGGCGCCGCATCCTCCTCCGCCTCGGGCGGCCCGGCCGCCGCAGGTGGCCCGGCCGCCACGGCACTGCGGGTCTTCTTCACCTCCCGTACGAGGAGCTTGTGGCGCGCCCGGAGACCGTTGTTCGCCGTGCGCAGCGCCTGGACGTCGGCCTGGGCGTCGCGCGCGGCCTGGCGCGCCTCCGCGAGTTCCGCGGCGAGGTGCCTTCCCGCGTCGGCGCGCTGCACGACGGCCGCCGCGGCCTCGCGCTGGATCTCGGCCAGGTCATGCGCGTGCGCGTCCACCAGCACCTCGACGGCCGCTAATAACGCGTCGTCGTCGCCGGGAACGAGTTTTACGGCGTCGTTCCGCTGCGCGCAGCCGCGCTCGTAGATGGAGGCGACGCCGTCGAGGACGCGCTGGCGCCGGGCGTCCGCGGCGAGCGAACTTCGCTTCGCTTGTGCTTCCGCTTCCGATGCTGCCGCCGCCGCCCGTTCTAACGACGAAATGTCGGCAGCATAATCGTCGCACTGCTGGCGCATGACTTCATTGGCTTCCTTTAAGCGCGCGTAGGACGAGCTCTTCAGCGCGTCGATCCACCCGTAGCCTTCGGCCTCGCCCGGGGCCCGCAAGGAGAAGATCAACGGCTTTGCGTTGTCCGTGCCCGGGGGCGCGGCCCGCGCGAGTTCGATGGTGACGCGGCCGTCTTTTTCTACGTCTCTACACGACACGCTCGTAAAGGCCTCCACGTCCACGCACCCGAGCGGCTCCTCGTCCGCGTCGCTGCCAAAGTAGTAGAGCATCGTCGTCGGCTTTAGGACAAAGAACCGCCGCTTCCACTGGTGGTTCTCCCCCAGCCCGTGCAGGTAGCCCGCCTTCACGGACGCGCGCGCCAGCCGCGCGGCGTAGGGCTGACCGCCCAGCAGGCCGTCGGCGGCGCTGGACGCCGCGTCGGCCATTCTTGCTCCCAGGGACTGCAGCATCGTTCTTTATGATGGCAGCGGTGGCATGCAGTTGGGGCAGCTCGTCGGAGCGCTGTGTACCTCAACTATCCAGGCTGTAACCTCCCTGCTGCATGTGAGCTATAGAGCAGCGGGCAAAAATGTTAAAAACCCGTCACTTGAACCCGTCACGGCCGAGGTCATCGAGCATCAGGACACCTACTTCCAGAAAACCATCCCCTAGTCCTCCCTAGCGTCGCAAATTCCTGTTCCCGCGCCCGTCGTCGCATATCCCTATTCCCCGGTTAACGGACCTACGCAGCGCAAGAGTCTCGCGCCGCCATAAAAGGAGGCACATAGCAGCCCCAGAACCACCAGCGGGACAGCAAATCCCAGTTGAAGCCCTAGACGCAAAGCACCAGCAAACCGCAGACCGCGCGACCCGGCTGCCCCAAAACACGACCATGGTGGCCCCCACGCAAACGCAGACCATGACGCAGCGCCCGCAGCACACCGCGGAGGACCTCCAGGGCCTGACGCTCATGTCGGACCCCCGCGTGGTGCGCGGCTCGACTCACTCGTTGTACCGGGACGACACGCTGCCTGCCGCGGGCTCCGCGTTGGACGCCGTCGCCCGCCGGAGGCCGAAGCGGAGGAGGCCAAAGAAAAAAGCACCCACCGTCTTCGAGCAGGCCCAGGTGCCCGCGCCCTCGTACCAGCCCCTGGACTTGACGCCGTATCTGGTCGAGCGGGAAGCATCCAGGAGTTCGGCGGTCTGCGACACGCAGACGGACGGCTTCCTGGAGCAGCCGCCGCCGGCGCCCTACGTGCCGCCCAAAACCGGCATCGACCGCGAGACGAACATGACCGAGAGCCAGCCCTTTGAGTTTTCGAGGGACGTCGGGCCGCTCTTGGACGTGCTGGTGGAGAAGACGCTGGAGCAGGCGCTCCTCGAGGCGGAGCAGGAGCACGAGCTGGAGGGTATTCAACACGCCTTCGACGCCAACATGCGGGCCAAGGCCGAGGAGGCCGCGCACGTCAAAGCCATGGAGCAGGCGGTTATGGACCAGGAGGCCCAGAAACAGGCCGAGTTCCGCTTCCACGAGGCGCGCCTGGCCCGCGAGCGGGACCTCGCCCGCAAGGTCGGCGCCAAGGAGTTCATGGCGCAGAACGTGCCCCTCATCTTCGACGCCGCCTTCGAGCACTTCGAGGCCCGGGGCGTGTGGCCCTCGCCCCTGGAGTACGAGATCAAGAGCGAGTTCCTGCCGTCCCTGACGGCCGCGGTGGCCGAGCAGCTCCAGGGCGAGATGAACCTGGCCCAGAAGCTGCTGGACGACATGCTCCAGGGCTGCGTGGACGCCTGCCACTACCATCCGGAGCTGGCGCCGCGGCCGCCGACGCCGCCGGCCCAGGCCCCTGCGCCGGCGCCGGGGGAGGACGCGGGCGGCGACGACGCGCCGGAGGACTACGCACCGGAGGACTAAGAAACTCCACAGACTACCCTGTTTACGTCACAACTCAATACTGCCCCTCTGCGTGACGGCGTGGGGTTGCGCGGAGTTGAATATATAAACTTGAATTAACACAAGCACAGCACAGTGCCGCGCGCTAGGGCCCGTCGCCGTACTTCGCGTGCTGCGCGTCGACCTCGGTTATGTACGCAGCGATGGCGCTCTCCTTCGAGAGGCCCTTGCGACTGTTCCACGCGTCCCACTTCGCCCGCGCTTCGAGCTGCATGGCCCACGGCTGCGGCGTCGCGTTGTCGCCCACCGTCACCTGCTTGAAGAGGCCGTAGCAGGCGAGCTTCTCGGCTGTGGTCACCTTGCTGCCGCCGTGCGTCCAGCCCTTGACAAATGCCACTTTCGCGTCGAAGTCGGCTTGCGTGGACATGTCCACACGGCGCTGTACGATAGATGTATGCTGCGTCGACAGTGTATGAGTATAGCTGGTGGCTAGAGAGGCCTGCTGAGTGTGTGCTGGCTAGCTGCAGCGAGGAAGCCTGTCTGTTGCTGGCGGCAGTAGGTTGGTGAGCTGGCGTCCTTGGAGACGACCTCTCGCTGACAAATGATGCCTTTCGTGCACGCATGCAGCTTTGTGTTTAGTTTGCCGAGAGTTAAAAAACCCGTGCACTGATTCATGTTTCTCGAGATTTCCCGCGGCGAGTCGTCCTGTCACTACCTCAATCGAGTTGGGGGATCAACTCGCGATCGGAGCACAACGGCTCTCAGACACTGGAGCGCCGTCGACCTCTCCGCACATACTGAACGCAATTCCCGCGGCATCACCGACGTCCGAAAGCCACGCGTGCGGTGGACGCGCGCCGGGGCAGCATCATCCGTCGAGTGCGGCCACGATGGATCACCGCATGCGCACCCTGGCAGTCTGGTGCTGCCTCGCATGGGCAAGGGGCACGGACGTCGCCGTGCAGACGGACGGCACCATGGAACTACTCGAACCCAAACTGGGCGGCGTCGCGCTCCAGCTCCGGGAGCTCGAGGCCATGCGGGAGCGCGGCACGCTCACCGACACGACGTTTAAGCACGCCGTGCACGAGACGACCGTGCTCGGCCCGCTGACGGCGTCGCTGGCCGCGATGGGCGTGCTGCACGACAAGGGCCAGCTCTCGGACGAGGAGCTCGCCTTCGCGAAGAGCGTGGCCTTTTCGCGCTACGAGCGGGGCGCGGACGGCCAGGTGCTGCTGCCCGGCAGCGAGAACCCGTCGCCGACGCCCGAGGCGACCGTGACGCTCAAAACGTCCGACGATAAGGAGCGCGAGGCCGAGGCGAAGGCGGCGCAGCGGCGAGCGGCGACGAAGCTCGCCATGGAAGCCGCCGAGGAGAAGGCGAGGAAGGCCGAGGCGGAGCTCGCGGCCGAGAAGGAGCGCAAGGCGCGCGAACAGGACGCCGAGCGCGCCGCGGCGGCGGAGGCCAAGCGCGCCAAGAAGGAAGCCGAGGCCGCCGCCTTCGAAGCGGCCGCGGCCGCCGCGGACGCGGCGGCAGACGCCGAGACCGCGGCGGCAGCGCGGCGCGCGGAGGCCGCGGACGCCGAGGCGACCGCCCGGCGCGCCGAGGCGGACCGCGTCGAGGAAGCCGAGAAGATCGCCGCCGAGGCGCAGGCCTACGCCGACGAGGCCACAGCCGCGGGCAACGCGGAGGCCGCCGCGGAGGCGGAGACGATCGCGGCCGAAGCGCGGGCGGCGGTTGCGGAGGCGCGCGCCGCGGCCGAGGCGGCGGAGGTCTCGGCGCGAGACAAGGAGGCACAACGCGAGGAGGAGGAAGCCGAGGCCGCGCACCTCGCCGCAAAAGCCGCCGAGGAGAAAGCCGCCACCGAGACCGCGGCTGCCAAGGACGACGCGAGTCCGGAGGAGAGCATCGTGCTGGACACGACGCCCGACGCGGAGCCGGCGGACGAGGACGCAGCCGCCTTCATGGCGGCCGCCGCCGCGGAAAAGGCATATTTTGACGAGACGACCAAGAAGGAGGCGGCCGACGTCGCGGCCGCCGCGGCGCGCGAGAAGGCCGCGACCGAGCCCCTCGCGAAGGCACGGGAAGCGGCGCGCGGCGCGCAGTGCGAAGGCTGGCACCAGACGGGCCGGTGCACGCCCGAGGGCCCCCGCGAGGCACACTCGGACCGGACCTGCGACGACGACGTGCCCGCGGGCGCGTCCGGTTATTGTGAGTGCGGAGATCATGGGCGCGCGGCCAAGTCGGACTGCGACCACGCCTCGTTCAAATGCCAGAACATGTGCGCCGCGCGCCAGGCGTCGTTACTAGACGGCGACGTGTGCCGGGGCTGGCGCCAGACGGGCGGGTGCACGCCGCACGGGCCGCGGGAGGCCGGTTCTGACAAAACTTGCGACGAGGAGGTGCCGGCGGGGTCGTCGGGCTACTGCGAGTGTCACGACGGTACGCGCGCGCGCGAGTCGGACTGCGACCACGGCATCTTTACCTGCGGCGAGGCGTGCGCGGTACACCTCGGACTCGCGGGCGGGTAGGCTCGCGTAAGTGTGAAGACCAAGTTCCAGGCGAATTGTCCGGTGGCGTGTTAAGCTCCCCCATCTTAGCTGAAGCTGGGCTCAAGCTGGGTCCTGGGGCTCTTGCAAGCGCCGGCGCTCCGCGCGCGGCGGCATGAGCCGCCGCTGGCACGCTACTTTTTGCGAGCAGGGTTACACTATCTCTAGTGGGCCTGGTATAGCCGTCGCGCCCCGGAGCCCTGCGCCCTCAATTCGCCCTCGAGTTTAATTTTAGCGCCGCGTGCACTCCCAACGCGCTGCGCTCATCGGCACATCTGCCGACTCAAACCGAGGCGTGCGCGCTCCCGTGAGGCTGCATAGAGGCCTCACACCAGCCGACGAGCAAACAACGACCGAGGCAGCACAGCACACGGGCAGCCACCCAGCACACAGCAGCACCATGGCAGCAGCCCCAGGCGTCAAGGAGGCCATAGGCTTGGAAGGGGACGCCATCTTTGCGAACGACGTCTTCTTCGACAAGCGGGACCAGTCTTTATTAATACCGGCGTATTTGGCCGTCGTGGTCAAGAGTCTGAGGAACATGGACGAAACGCGCGAGACGCTCGACGTCCTCTTAACGATCGTGGTGCGCATGCAGTTCGCGGGCGTCGACCCCGCGTTGCGGGACGAGTGCCTGGACAAGATGCTGCTACGCTTCAACGACGTGCCCATGCATTTGGACCCGACAACGACAAATATTAGTTGGAAGGGTGACCTGGCCATGCTCACGTCTCGAATAAACCTGGTGGACCACTTGTTTACGTCGTCGGACAAGGAGAAGGGCTACGGCCAGTGGGGCAAGTTTCCCTTCGACCACCCCGAGATCTTCATCAGGATCGAGCTGAGTGGCCACACGGTCAAACAAGAAGGCTTTTTTAAAGGGTATAAGGTGCGGTACACCCTGCATGAAGTGATCCAGAAGGGCGCGTCGCAGAACGACGCCTATGAACGAGTCCGGACCATGGTGTCATTTAAAGAGACCACAGATGCTTTACCCGCGTTTGAATTGATGCTCAGCGGCGTCAGTGTCAAGTTTCCCCAATCGAAGCGAAAGGCCTCCAAGTCCTGGTACCACCCTACGGTAGTTTATAGGGTCCCTTTATTAAGGCACCCCTTCCCGATCATTAGGACGATGATCATTCCTCTACTAATCACGAACTTCGCCACGGTCAGCACGTTCCGCATGCGGGTCTTCCCGCCGCCCCACGAAGGGTTCAATGAGAGAACAGCAACTTTGGTGACGATTCTGCTCGCCTTGTTCGCTTTTTTGTCCGTGGCGCATAGTGCCCTCCCCGATTTACCAGTGAACACGTTCATGGACCAGGTCATCTTCCAGTCCATCGTGATCACCTTTTTGGGGCTCCTCGATAACATGTGGGCCTACGAAACGGTGAAGTGGGCCGCCCTCAAGGTCAGCGATGGCTCCGTGAACGCCTACGCGCGGCAGCGCCGGAAGGTGGCGCTCTTTCGAAGACAAACCATAGGACCCATCGCCGACGTGTCCATTTATGAGTATGATGAAAGAGACATGCGCAGCTTTGACTTTCTGCACTTGTTTTTGTCCAAGGGCTTGAATACTTCTACAGCAGCCGTCATCCACCGGACGGTGCGCTTCGTGATCTTCGTCGTGGTGATCTACATGACCCTGTATTTGATTTTGAGGCTCATTTTGAAGGTGAGGGAGTACCGGCGCGTGCTGCGGGTGAACGAAGCTATTTTAATACGACCCGACGCGCACGGCAATAAGGGCAACCGCTATTCGTCCGGCGCCAAATACGACGCCAAGAACTTCAGCGTGCCCTTCACGGACGAGTTCGTGCCTTTTATGGACATCATAAACTCCAACGGGAAGAAGGTCCATGCGGCGGTCGAGACTTAACTCCTTTTAGTATCTTACCCGGGGAAGAGCGTCTGCCGCTCGAACAAGTTGAGCTGCACGCTCGCCAGGAAGGCCGGCACGGAGTTGCAGAACTTGAGGTTCGCAAACAAACGCTCGTCGAGCCCGTCCGCGAAGGGCGTCGCGAGCAGGTTGACGCCGTCGTCGCTCCACGCGAATAATAGAGAGTCGTCCTCGCGCTCGGCGAACATGGACCGCAGCCGCACTTGCGGGTGCCCTTCCCCCAACCCCTGCATGTCCACCTTGAAGCCCGTCAGCAAGTAGACCGCGTCCCGGAACCAGTTCAGGTGCTCGCGGAAGCGCTCCTTCAGTCGCGCGTGCAACGTGGCCGGGTCCACGCCCTGCTGCGCTTGAACGGCCTCTTCGGTCTTCGCTTGGTGGCGCTTCGCGGCGGCGGCGGCCGCGGGGTTGTCGACGAGGTGGACGACGCGGAAGTCACACTCTTCGGTCTTTGTCTCCGGTGGCGCGACGGCGGCCGTCTCCGCGGCCGCGGGCGGCTTGGAGTTCCGTAAAGCTGTGGCAGCGGCCTCGAGCTGGGCTTCCAGGTCCGCGACGCGCTTCTTCAAAGCCGCCGGCGCGTCACTATCGTACGTGGCCGCCAGCCTCCGTAAACTCGCCGTCTCCCTCACATATAAAGCCCGCTCGCCGGCCCAGGCCGCCTTTTCCGCGTCCACCCCCGTCTTCTGGGTGCGGAGGTTCAGGAGCTCGGCTTCACTAGTAGTTAAACGGCCCTCGCACGCCTTGAGGGCCGCCGCGTGCCGCGCCGCGAGCGCGCGCGCGTCGACCGCCGCGCAGTCCGAGCGCGTCTTCGCGTCGATCGTCTCCTTGAGCAAATCCAGCGACTGGCGCGCGACGTCGGCCTCATCGCCGCCCTTCACCAAGCCTCGAAACCTAGTAGCCCACTCCCGGCTTTGTACCAGTAATGCGTCGCGCTCGGCCCGGACCGCCGCCTCGTCGGCGTCGCGCTCGCGCAGGACCAGTAGTTGCGCCTCGAGCGCCCGGACCTCCTCTTGAAGAACGGCCGCGCCGCGCGCCGCTTTTCGTGCCGCGTCGATCTCGCCTTTCAGGCGCGTGGACCGCGCCCGCTCCGTCGCGAGCTCCGCGCGCGCGGCCGTGGCCTGGGCCAGCGCGTTCGACACGTCTTCGCCCATGTAAGGATTTTCCTCCACGATGGGCTCCGGCGCGGGCAGCGGCGCGGGCGGCGCGCTTTGCGCGTTGGCTTCCGCGATCTCCAGATCTCGTTTGAGCGCCGCGACGCGGCACAGCGCCCCATCCAACTTGCCTCTATCAGATTGCTGCTTGGCCTCGGCCTTCCGCCGCGCGGTCTGCGCGGTTTGTAACTCCAGGGCCGCCGCCGCGGCGGCCGCGGCCCCTTCAGCTTGAGCGCCCGCGACAGCCCCGAGCGCGTCGCTCGACTCGCTCTCGAGGAAGGCGCACCGCGCGGCCAGCGCGTCGCGCTCGGCCTTTAATGCAGCGGCCGCCTTCTCCGTGGCCCGGTGCTGCTTGGCGGCCTTGCGCGCGGCGTCGTTCGCGTCGCGCAAGGACGCGGTCGTCCGCACGAGCGCGTCGGTCGGGTCCGGGGCCTCGCCGTCGCTCTCCTCCGCGCGGCGTTTTTTTGCGGCTCTCGTCCGGCGGGTGGTGATCATGTTTCGCGGCGGCGGCCCACGCGTTGCGTGCGCAGCGTCCCGGGCTGTGCAGCCTCTGGAGGGTCTGCGGGCGCCCGGTCTATGGGCTAGGTCAAGAGGAACTTCAAGAGGACTTCTCAGAGCGCCCTCACTCTGAATGGCCGCTCATGCGCCCTGCAACTAGCCTCTTGCGACACGTTTCGTGCGCGGCGCTAATCGCGACAAAACGGGTTTCTCACACGAAACCCGCACGTAGTTAAAATCGAGGTCGGCGCGGCTGTTATTAGCGTAGTTGCACGTTCGGCAGCTTTCGCCAATCTTCAGCAGCAGCAACAGTCGCAAAAGGCATCATGGGTCGCAGGAGAGGCGGCGGCGACGGCGGCCAGCAAGCTAAGGGTCCCGCCAAGCGGAAGTCCGGCGGCAAGCAGAGCCCCGGCCGCAAGAAGACCGTGACCGTGGTTGTGAACAGCGGCAAGAAGAAGAAGGGCCAGCAGCAGCAGAAGAAGGGCGGCCGCCAGAACCAGCCTAAGAAGGGCGGCCGCGGCCAGGGCGGCGGCCGCGGCGCCAAGAAGGGCGGCCGCGGCGGCGGCCGCGGCAAGGGCAAGGAGAAGCCCAAGACGGCCGAGGAATTATCTGCGGACATGGACAAGTACTGGTTCAAGGCCGACCCGGACAAGGCATTGAACGCGGGCATGGACGACTACTGGGCCGCGCCCTCGCCCGCGCCCGAGGAGGCGGCGCCCGCCGAGGAGGCCGCCGCCGAGGAGCCCGCCGCGGAGGAGCCCGCCGCGGAGGAGGCCGCCGCCGAGCCGTAGAGAGTCGTTTTTCGTCCTCGCGTGGACGCGCGCGCTATGCTGGCGCACTAAGTTCCGTTCTATTATCACCTTGCTATTTATTCGCACACAGCACACTTATTTATCACACCGGCCGCCAGGCGCGCGGCAGGTGTGCGTCCGCGAAGCGCCCGTCCGCAACTCCTTTGTAGACCAGGGCACCGCAGCCCGATGCTTCGAGCAACGTGTCGTTCCGCAGGCCCCGGTCGTAGAGCACGGGCCCACCCGTCAGCCGTGCCACCCACCAAGAGAAGGATCCCCACGAGAACGTCGCCGCGTCCGCGCGCGCCAGCGCGGCCATGACGACGGCCGGCTCGCGGTCGTCGAGGGCCCGCACGCCATCGCCGAGGACCGCGGCGATCGCCGCCGCGTCGCGGAACTGGTAGGACGAAGTGATGTACGCGACGGTGCGGTTCGGAAAGATGGTCCTCTCAAACTCCCGCCGCGCCGCCGCGTAGAAGCCGGGCGGCGGCAGGCATTTTTGGTACTGTCGCTCGCCCGCCGCGACGCGGTGGTAGAGCGCCACCACGACGTCCGCGCCCAAACCGTTGGTCGCATTGTCGTACAAGGCGCGCGCGCGCGCCGCTACGGACGCCCGCCACGGGAATACGACGCCGGCGGCCGCGACCGCGGCCGCGTTCTGGCGGTAGCCCAGGCACTGGAAGTGGACGCGCGGCCTGCGCTCCGCGTTGATGGCGTGCCTCGCGTCATGATGGGCCCACCACGGCCCGTTGTGAATGTTCCTCGGGGGCTTCAAGAGGACCTGGGGCGCGCGGCCCGGGAGGCCCGGCTCGCCGGGGCACGCTACATCACTTTCGTTCCCGAGGTCCAGCGCCGCGCAGACGCCCGGCGTCGCCCGGAGGCACAAGTCATGCCGCTTCGCGATGCCGTAGCACGCGTAGAGGCTAAAGAGTTGGTTGCCGAGGCGTCCTGCCGAGTGTTGGAGAACGACGCGGCGCGCGCACCGGCTCGCGTTCCGACGCGCCGCGGCGGGCGCGGCGACGAGCCAGACTCCTAGGAGGCGCATGAGGCATGCATAGCGATGCAGTAGGGCTGCCCAACACAGATGCAGATGTACGTGCAACCTTCGCGAACGAGTAATCGATGCCTAAGATGCGCGCATCGCTCGGGGAACCGTTTTACAATGACATTGTACATGGCTGACTTCAAAACCCGCACGCTACGGATTTTGGGCAGCCTCAGCGCGCCCTACACGCCACCAAGCAGACGCAGACCGAAACGAGTCGCATTGATGGCGCGCGGGTCGATGCGTATTTGATTCCTGCTCTGAAGGAGCGGATTAGACATGCCTGGGGTAAGTCATGCCATGGCCGACCGCCTGCGCTGCCTCGAAACGTGGCAGGCCAACGCGTCGCGTCCGATGCTTACGTTCGTCGACGACGAGCGCTCGTGTGGGCTCGGCTGCCGCTTCCTGCGCCTGGTGGCCGCGCTCGTGGCGGCGCTCGACGCGAATCAGAGGCTGGCGCTGTCGCCGAGCGCACGCTGGCACTTCGGGCGCCACGTGGAGTACTTCGAGCCGCTGCCACTGTCCGAGATTCGCTTGACACTGCCCGACCGCCACCCGCACCACGCTCAGGAGTGGGCGGGGCCCGACGACGTACCTATTAATGCGGTCTTCACGCGCGCGTCGCTGGATCACTTCTGGCACGCGTATAGGGTGAGACGCGGCCGCCGCGGCCGGCACCCCTGCTTGGATGGCCTGGACCCCTGCGAGCAGGCGGCGCTCGCCGCTGTTTATTTGGCGCGGCCAAATCGACGTTTGCAGGAGGCGGCCGCGAACGTATCTATGGAACCACCCTTCGCGGCGGTGCACATTAGGAGAGGTGACAAAGCGCGGGAACGCAAAGGCCCCGCGCTGAGTACATCTACCTACGCCGAGGCGCTCGCGCGCTTCCCGGACCTGTCGCGGGTCTGGCTGATGACCGAGGACCCGGCGGTGGCCGCGGAGGGCCGGGCGCGCGGCTGGCGCTTGTCGGATTTCGCGCGGACGGGTGGTGCGGAGGCGAAGGCCAAGGATATCAGCGCTATAGCGATGAACTCCCTCGTGAACCTCGAGGTCGCGACGGAGGCCGACGCCTTCGTCGGCGCCGACGACAGTACCTGGTTCCGCTTCGTGCTCCTCCTGGCCATGGGCCGCGCCGGCCGCGCGCCGCGGGTCGGCGCCGTGGGCGCCAGCGGCTTCTGGACCAAGGGCGGCTTCGGGAACTGCTTCTGGCGGCCCGACGCGTGTCCCTCTCCCCGGGGGGTGTGTAATGTTACGACGTAGTTGTCTTCTTTCCTCCGCGTGGGAGTGCGTGCGCCGCATGCTAGCGTGCACTTATATTTTCTGGGTACTGCGGAGTGACTGCTCTCCGTCGTTGCCACCGCGAAGCCAACGCCTACGGCCCATACGGTCCCAGATGTCGACATCGGTCTCCTAGAAGCATCAGCTGCCCCCAGTGACACGTGGAGCACGCCCGGACGCGTCCATTTAAAACCAGAACCCGTACCCAGATTGATCTGCGGCGCTCGTTTTGAATAAAAAGCCCTGCTTGTGCCTCACTGCGTCCACCATCGATCACGCGCGCTGGGCAGCGCAATCTACACACACTACTTATTGCCCTGCCGATGTGAGCCTAGCGAAAACGAGCTCGTTACGCCGCGCAGGTGCCAAAACCGCACAGCCCCTAAAACCGCTGCGTTACGCCAGCCGCGCGCGCTTAAGAAACCAAACGACACCATGGCGGGCTACGGCGGCTACGAGTACGACACGGCCAACGCCGATAGTGGAGGCGGCGGCTTCCTGAGCCAGTCCAACAGGGACTCGGAGGGCGGTGGCGTCGAGAAGGAGAAGAAGTCGCGGGACAAGCAGACGCTCATCCCAGTGACCATTAAGCAGCTCCAGGCCACCGAGAAGGGCGTCGGGGATGACGAGGGGTATAGAATCGACGGCACGGAGGTCAACTCTATTCGGTTGGTGGGCTGCGTGCAGTCGGAGGACGTCAAGGAAACCAAGGCCACCTACCAGGTCGAGGACGGCAGCGGTTCCATCGAGTGCACGTTCTGGTTAAATGATGCCCAAGAAGAAGAATCCTGGGCGCGCCAGAAGCTGACCAAAATGACGCCCGGGGCCTATGTGGTTGTGCACGGTCAAATTAAGGAGTACGACGGCAAGTTGACCATTAGCGCCTACGACATGCGCCCCGTCGAGGACTTCAACCAGGTCACGCACCACTACCTCGAGGCCATCTACGTGCACGCCAAGCGGACCGGCAAGGTCGCGGTCGCCGAAGTAGCAGGTGTACCTGTGAAGCGCGACTCCATGGCGGGCTTCCACCCCACGACGGCGGGCCAGTCCGCCGGCGGCCGGGGCGAGGGCGCGGACGGCATGACGAGCCTCCAAAAGAGAACTTTGGACTACTACACAGAGCACGGCACCAGCGACGAGGGCTGCGACGTGAACAACGTGGCCGCGGGCCTGGGCATCGAGCTGGCGCAGATCAAGGCGGCCGTGGACTTCCTGTCGAGCGAGGGCCACCTCTACTCGACGATCGACGACGACCACCACAAGTCCACGAGCGAGTGAGTGTGGGTGTTCCTTTTCGCGTGCGTAAGGCCGCGGATTCTAAATCTGGTCGATGAGGGGTGGTAACAGACAAATATATTAGTACGTACCGACGGCGTGGCCGAGCACGCGCTCGAGGGGGCCCTCGCCGAAGACGAAGTCCGCAACAACGGATGCGCCGAAGGCGGCGACCTGCCCCGGTACTGTCAGGGCAGGCATCGCGCAGCCCACCACGAGGGCCAGGTCCGCCCGTTGCAAAGTGTCGGCCAGCCCCTCGGCGTCCAAGGACCAGTTCCCGAGCTCGCTCTGGGCCGACATCGAGACGTCGGGCGCGAAGAACGCGACGGCCCGCGCGGCGTTTGCAGGTCGCGGGTGCGCCGCGCGGCGCGCGCTCGCGAAGTCCAGAAAGAACACGAGGACGAGGCGGTCCTCGCCCTTTTCGACGGCGACGGAGCGGTGTGTATATTCGTCCCCTCTTAGTAGTACTGCAGTGCCAGGTTCCGCGAAGCGCACCAGCTCCTCGTTAAAAATCAGGCCCGCCGTCTCGGGCCGCGACGCGGACACGTGCACGACCACGGAGAAGGGCGAGCCGTCCCGGTGGTCGCCGAGCTGCGCGTTCGTTTGTGCCGAGTAGAGCGTCGCGTTCGCCTGGAGGCACACCAAGGGTTCGCCCACGACGCTCGACGCCACGGCCTCGATGCCCGGCAACAGTTCCCGCAGGGGCGCGAGCTCGTCGCTCACCGGGACGGGCGGCTCGGAGGGCGCGTTGTGGAAGAAGTCACTGCTCCGCCAGTTCGGGTAGAAGCTGAGCTCGCGCGGCAGGTGCCGCCGCCGGATCCAGGCGTCGAGGTCACAACTCACAAGGCTCGGCAGGACGCAGTAGCCGCGTTGCCGCAGGTGCCGGCCGTGGCGCCGCGCGGCGCGGGCGTCGAGGGCGCGGACCCCCATGGACGGATGCTCGGTGCACAGGCGCTTCGCCGGCTCGTCAGCGCTGCCGGGCACCAGCGCGGCGAGCGCGCGCATGGCGTTGCCGGAAATTGGTCCGTGCACGACAACCACGCGCTCCGCTGCCGCGAGCGCCTGCCGGAAGGCCGTCTCGGCCTCGCGCAGCCGAATCCAACGTGCGAAGCACGCGACGAGCTCGTTCTGCGAGCAGTCCGCGATGCGCGCGTCGGGCACGACGGTCCCGGCGTCGCGTTCTGCGCTCGTGAGGCGCGGCCAGAGGTAGCAGCGCACGTTAAAGGCCCGTAACAGATCCGCGGGCGTCGTGTCGGCGTGTGCCTCGACGTATGCGACGAGGGAGTCCTCCAATGCGCCGTCGCTGGCGTCTTCAGACAGTACTGCTGTGTTCTCCATCATGCTGCAGTTGCATAGACGCTGGCCAGCACGGATGACTTTGGCGCTTCAAAGCAGTCAACAGCTATGCTCTCAGCTCCTGGCACCTCGTGGTACGCCGTAGGGTGCCCGCACGACCACGCATAGGTGGCATGGCGCATCGTATACTAGCGTGCGGGTATTGAGCCACGGGTTTTCGCCAGCCAAAAAATTAGCTCTAGAAGAGGCTGGCCCTGCCTGCGCGCAATCAACTCGTCGAGCCAGGGCCTGGTGTTTACGAGAATATCAAGCCCTCACTGGGCGCAACACACATCGGCGGCCGTGAGTCCGCCCAGGTGCGTTGGTCAGAGGGAGAGGAACAGTGTCAAATTGGATTGGGCCGCAGCGAAAATAAACAACTTAGACACGCACCCAAAGGTCTAAAGGAACAATACAAAAAAACGCTAAATAAACGTCAGGACCCGGGAAAAGAGGTCGGCGTTCACTTTGATTTACTTTTTTGGATTGTCTTCCTCATGATTGTCGGCGCGTTGTTGTCGCTTGGACTCTCCTAATTGCTCAGACTCTACGAATTTGGACTACAATGCTGCTCCTCCTCGCGACGCTCGTGACGGCATCCGCCCAAAACGCCGCCAAACTAATCGTCGTCGCGCAATTTAAGAACGATGGCGGAGCAGGCGAAGATTTTGGTCGCGGAGGTGGAGGAGAATAATTTGGACGTCAAGGCGAGGTATGAGAAGGGATGGTCCCGATGGGAGAATTGCGGCCTGTGCGAGCAAGAATACCACGGCGTCGTGCGGTGCGCGCTCGGGTGGGCGTGCTGGAAAACGTACCTGGGCGGCAAGTTGGGCCGGCCGGAGGCGGCCAATGTTCAGTGGAGTGCGATGGCGGCGCTTTCTAACGGACTGGGTGCAGCACGTCGTAACGAAGAGCGGCTTGGAGTCCTTGAGGCGCAGTTGGAAGCTGCTAAGCGCCTCCATAATTCAGAAGCTGTACTGTTCACTTTATCGAATATTTCCAATTGTTACATACTAATGAAACGACCCGAAGAAGCGATCGGCGTTACTAGAGATGTTTACGAAAGGTCACTAGCTTTGTGGGGTGCGAACGATATGGGAACTATGAGCAACGGTTTTAATCTAGCAAGCTCATTGATCGAGCAGAAAATCTTCGGCGAGGCCCGAGAATTCCTGTGCGCACGGATAATCGAAGCACAGCGAGCGTTAGGCCCGACACACGATATGACGCTGGCCCACCGACGGCTTTTTGCGCGGGCCCTCTACGGACCCGAGGACGCTTCCCTTGCAGACTGTCGCGAGGCCGCGGAAATCCTCGAGGCAGACGAGAAGGCATCACGATGCCTACTCGGCGCCGACCACCCCAGCACTGCGCGCTATGTCGTCCTGCTGCACAACGCGCGCCATTGCCGCGACCAGCTCTTGACCAGCCACTAAATAAACCTCATAATTAGAAAAAAAACCTACTTCGTCGCCCGGAACTCCGCTACCAGCCCGGCGCAGGCCTCGCGCACCGCCGGCCGCAGGCCCACGTCGTCGCTCTGCAGGTGCGACGTGATGAGCGGGATCGCGGCCTTGGGCGTCAAAGGGTCCACGTCGAGCGACCACTCCAGGGGCTCGTCGTCGTCGATGACGTCGCAGGACACGTCGGGGAACAACATAGTGCCCTTGGCCACGGCCCCCGCGTCGTCCAGAGGGAACTCCCACTCGACGACAAAAGACACGTCGAGCACCCACTTCTTCTTCCCTCTAGCCTGCGCCGTCGACGCGTCGCCCTTGATCTCCTTGATCTTTTTAACGGTGAGGTAGCAGGGCACACTCAGGGCACCGACCTGCCTCTCCGGCAAATCGACCATGAAGTCGCGGAACTTCGTCTCGAGCCAGCCCCGCAGCCACTTCGTGTGGTCCTTGGACTCGAAGGTCCCGGCCTGGTTCCAGCTGGACTCGCCCGCCCCGACCTTCATCTGCGTCGGCTCAGTGACTTTCTTGGGCGCGATGTCGCCGATCAGCGCCTTGGCCTCCTCACTGAGCTCGTTGTTGAAGAAGGTCGTCTTGCGGCCTTGACTGTCTACTTTGTAGCCCCGTAACGAAGGGTTCGCCTTTTTGGTAGTTTTGCCCGCTTCACCGATGGGCTGGGCCGTCCGCGGCGCCAATAGGTCGGGCGCGGCTTCCCTCTTCTTGGGCTTGGCCTCATAGGCCTTCTTATTTTGTTCGAGTTTGGCTAGTGCTCCCGTCCAGACCTTGGACGCGGGCTTCATATCCTGGCCTTTTTCGTAGGCCTTTTTGGCCTCACGCAATTTGCCACATTTTTCTCCAGCTTGGCCCAACCGGTAGTAACCTTTCGGATACGCGGGGTCCGTCTCCGTACATGAGGTGGCGTCCGCAAAGGCGTCGTCGAAGCGCCCTAATGCTAAACGGACGGCGGACCTATTGCTATATAAAGGCGCGTCCGGTAAGACTTTGAGCGCCTTGGAGTACAGTGCTTCGCACACCGGCATGTCCCGCCGCCCAAAGGCCTTGCGCGCCCGGTCCTTGATCTCGTCCACGAG
>Ga0114994_10000438_pt1 | contig 27945 bp, 20 predicted proteins | sample ArcticOcean_MG_C_9_FD_87043 | JGI IMG/M metagenome (GOLD analysis project Ga0114994, IMG submission 87043) | Marine microbial communities from western Arctic Ocean - ArcticOcean_MG_CB2_152 | ecosystem: Environmental > Aquatic > Marine > Oceanic | place: Arctic Ocean: Canada Basin | collected...
AAGCTGAAGCGAAGAAAGCCAAAGCTGATGCGAAGGCAAAGGCTGAAGCGAAAAAAGCTCAAAATGCCAAGGAAAAAGCTGAAGCGAAGAAAGCCAAAGCTGAAGCGAAGGCAAAAGCCAAAGCGGATGCAAAAGCCAAAGCTGATGCAAAAGCAAAAGCTGATGCGAAAAAAGCTGATGCGAAAAAACCCAAGAGTCCTCCGGAACCTACAGCACCAAAACCTAAAACTGCACCTCTTAAACCACCACCTACCAACACAACTACACCAAAAAAACCTAAGACACCACCGGTGAAGCCTTCAATACCAACTGCGAAGCCTTCAATACCAGTGAAGCCTCCTATATCAGCACCAAAAGTTCTTCCTAGTATACTGACGAAAGTTAACCAAGCTCCTGGAGAGCTAACCAAAAAAGCAACTGATGCAACCGGAAAGGCGATCAAGACCATCGCAGGTAAGGTAGCAGGATCAGGAGGAGTTAAGATTGTTGAAGCAACGGCCAAACTAGCTGGTAAAGGTGCCAAAGCTGTTCCAGTTGTAGGTCAGGTATTGACTTTGATTGAAGCAGGTATGGTTCAATATGAACTAAATAATCTAACAGAACCGCAGAAGATGGATTACTTTAGATCACATAAACAAAAACTAGAGGAATATCAAGACGGTAAGGTGTTTGGTGCAGACTTAGGAATTGCTGGACAAGCAATTGACCGAGTAACTGGAGGTGTCATAGAGATGATACCCACAGCAGTGATGCTAGCAAACTATCCTTCTATATTGAGAAAGCAAAAGAATTCATCTGTAGAATCTGACGTCACGTTTGGTAATCTCATGCATGATAACTTTGATAAAGTGTCTACGTCTGCAGATTCTATAACAATGTTATCGATGTTATTGAGTGATTATATGATGGAGCATTCCCGCGCTCCAGATGATCCAGTGAAGTTAGGTCAGATATACAGTACGTTACCTGAAGATGTTGTTGATACACTAGATCAATTCGCGAGACATGTATATATCAATAATGCTGGATCACGCGCTGTAAGAGCATCTATAACAAACTTCAAGAATGGATTCGCTCAAGGTGAACATGGTGATCCTGCGTACGACGAAGATACTTTCAGTATATATGATGATGAGGATAAGAGAGCGTTTGAGCAAGCTATCGGTCATGGAGAGTTCTCTATGAATGAAGTGAATCTCTCTGACGTGATAAATAAAGCTGGTGATAATATGGATATACCTATGTTACTATCTCACATGATTGACATATCTCAGTCATCAGATAAATACAAGACAGGATCTCCAAAGAACTTTTCTCAGAATCTAGATGTAATGTATAACGACTTTGAGATAGGTGAATCCAAACTGGTGGGGAGGAGATCCGGCGCTAAATCATCAAATCCAGTTAAAGCCTCACTGACTAACTTCTTCGACAGATCAGACACAACAGAGAGACAATACACACAATCAAATCAATTGATGTTAGATTATCTTAATGAAGCCACAGGCACTCTAGGTGATTTCTTATCTCAGAGAAGGGCATCTCTTGAGGATATGGGAATCACACAACCGACGGCCCAAGGTGAGCAATCTATCAGCCAACCTTCAGATGATTATGATTACGATGAGAAGATCTCCAACTCAAACCGTAACACGTCTGCAGCTATAGATGCCCTGAAACCTTCAACTGGCAACCAACAATCTTCACTACTCTTCCAGTCTGGTAAACAAAGTCCAGATGTGAACATGGTATCTGGTAAAACTATAACACCAGGTTCATTAACATCGAGTGTGCGAAGTGATAATGAGGAATTGACATATTTAGTAGATGTGCAATCAGATGTAGATGTACATCAAATCAATCAAGTTAATAATCTTGTGAAGCAATTAATGTCACAGACGTCTACTCTTGAAGACTTAACAACTCAGATACACACACTAAACTCACAATTACCAGAGGAGATTCAGATAAATACTAACACATATGTATACTCTGAAAAGGATAATATTAAAGTAGATGGGATTACTGTGAGATGAATATCGAAGATCAATTACAAGACCTAAGTAAAGCTATAGACAACAAGCAGTCGAGTGTAACTCAACAAGAAATGTTGAGTATTCTGAATATTGCTGATAATAAAAAAGACGATGAAGAATATCGATCAGTGAGTGAAGCACCTATCATCGTAGATATCATGAGTATATCTGACCCCGCGGCGAAAAAGCTAGCAAATCTCATGAATCCTGATGATGTACCTGATATCATTGATACTGATAAATCTAATGATGAGTCTACTGAGAGTAGTTCATATATTGGAAAAATTTTTGAATTTGTCAAAGGTAGCTTCATTGGCGTGGTTAGAATGATAGGAAGCGCTATAGGCTGGGTGACTGGTAGTGTGATCACCGCATTGAAGCAAGTCAGTGGTTGGGTGCTGAATAAGATAGAGGAAGCTATGATGCGCGCAGTCGCTATGTCAGCAGGTAACATGGTTGGTAGATTTAAACTTTTAGGTATGGTACTCAAAGGCGCTGCCATTGGATCGATCACACTTGGAGCATATAATCTATACGCTGGTGTAGAGAAACTCGATAGTGGTTTAGATGAATGGGGATCCCGCGCCAGTGAAATGTTCTCCTCACCGGAGAATATAGTTCAATCTACTGGTAATATCAGTGAGCCTCTCGCATTCAGCGGTTCCTCTACTACCACCGGATCGTCCTCAATTGAACCATCATCTGACTCTGAATCATCAGAGGAATCATCACCTGAATCATCTGAACAGCTAGATGAACCAAATCCTGTTATACCTGTCGATGAACCTGTCACACCTGAACCACTTGAAATATCAGAAGATATAATAAAACCTGTATCACCTGTAGATGATCTCCAGACACAATCAGAGCCTACAATTGATAAAAGCATTCAATCAGAACCTTTAATCCCACAAGACCCTCCACAAACCACATCAAAACCAGACATAGAATATGACGAGCCGTGGTTTCCTGCAGAGGAGAAAGAGATATCTCAGTTCTTAGAGTTGAATCACATGTTTGAACCGAATAGTGACAAGACAATAGATAAGATGAATAAAATACTCGTCGAATCTCAATCAGAAATCCCCGGATTGATACCCGACTCATCTCAATCATCAGTCAACAAGTCACTAGAGTCACCTGCAAACTCCTCCGGAGGGAGCACTCTCAAGCCATCATCAACATCCCAATCATCAACTCAACCGAGACTACCAACTGGTAGTACAGGAGATCAGTCGACAGGTACTGTTGATAATGCATCAATCGGTATATACAAAGTGTTTAATGATGCAGAAACCACAGGAGTTAGTTTAATAGAGTCAATACAAAAGGCATCTGACACCACTAGCGGGTCAAAATCATCTTCAGGTAGTATATCAAACAATTTAAATTTTAACAGCTCTCCCACCAGTAGTAACTCTATAACATCATCACTCTCACCTGATAAGACTTCTAAACCATCTGACATACTATCTAACTCACCAAAAGGTACAACATCTATATCCAAGGATATAGAGAGATCAGATCCACATATCAAATCTATCGTAACATTGACTAATAGTACATCAAACTTACAGCAGTTAGAATTAAGCCTCAAAGGTAAGGTAGAATCTCTTCAACGAGATATATCCTCTAAAAATGCCCCGACGATAGTTAACAATAGCACGAAGACATCTGAATCTACTGTAGATTATGTATGCGATATAGATTCAGTGCGTTCTCTCACTAGAAACATAAACTAAACATAAGTAATAATATGGCTTCGACTGCTCAAAAGAACATATGGAAATTCGTTCAAGGTGAAAACTCAACAGAAACTGATGAGCAAGGCTTGAACCTAGATCCAGTTGATGGAGCTGAGCCAACAGGGTACGGACCAGCTCCTCAAATAATTCCATTTGATGGAAAAGCTTCACCTCCTGAGACTGATACCGCATCATCCGCGCAGAGACCAATGCCAAAGATGTCCACAATAGATGTAGTGAGTGAGTATGCGTGGACGTACTCCCCACCAGGGATTGCCAGGGACGAGACACCCAAGATGATTCTCAGAGAAGAGAGAATCCTACAAAACCCAACATTCAATGCATTAGCGTATAATTTATTCACTCTACGGATATGTTGGATCCTGACACAGCAGAGAGTGTTAAGAAACTAGCTTCTACTGCCACTACTTGGATGGGAGGTAAGGTATCAGCTGCAACAAGTGGTTTAAGTAAGGATGCCTCCAAGAGTCTGGAGGACTTCTCCGGTAGTGTTAAGAAATTTGTAACTGAACTGACAACTCAGACCGGAATCACCGGTGGGGATGCAGTCGATTTTCAAAACAAAAATTACAGACGGCATCTAGAGCCATATCAACGATTATATTCAACGATACCTACAGGATTTAAATATAAATTACCTTACTTTTCTGATGAGTTTAAGACTAATCAACCCAAGTTTACAGATTCTGCTGGAGGTCAATCACAACTACCACTTCAATCTGCAATCGCTAGTGGAACCAGCCAAATCGCGTCTATAGTCAACTCAATCAACGCAGTCAAGCCTGGTACATATATAGAATCACCCAAATACCCTCAATTTCCAGCAAGTGAGAAGAGTTACACTCTATCATTCCCACTTCTTAACACAGTTTCATATGATGATACATATAAAAACTGGCAGCTTGTATTCTTATTATTATATCAAAACTTACCCAATAGAGTTAATAGAAATGTGATATTACCACCCAAAATATATGAAGCTCGAATTCCAGGTGTGTGGTATTCAAGGTATGCATACATAAGCAATATATCTGTCAAGATGCTAGGAGCTCGGAGAGAGATGAAGTTTACTGGTATGGAAATAGGAGGCCCAGCAAGCAACATCAGTACAGTTGTACCAGACGCTTATCAAATTGACATGACCATAGCAGAACTCATTCCTGAATCACAGAATTATATGTTAGAGTCAATACTGAGAGATAATCTTGTGTCGGTTGATATTAGAGACAGCGCTAATGTCGCCAAACCAGCTGCTGCGATAGAGAAGTCTGCTAAAGATTTAGCCGCTGGTGCAGCTAATAGCGCGATAAATACAATAAGCAACGCCGGCTCCGCGTTGAAGAGTAAATTCACAAGTAAATTACCTTCACCTAAATCTGTGATAGGAAAAATATTCTAATGATACAACATCAAAACTCGATAGATGAGCTACCGGATCTGAGCAAGTATACACTCGAGAATATATTTCCTGTGTACAAAGACAATGATATGTATTTTTATAACCTGTTGCGAACCGTGAGAATACCCGACAATATAGAGAGTGTATTTTATAGTATATACAATATAAACACACCTGAACCACTCACAAATATTAGCTATAAATTTTATGGTACTATAGAGTTGTGGTGGTTAATTTGTACGGTCAATCAAATAGATAATCCAGTCGAGTTGTTTCCTGGTGGAACCAAGCTCAAGATAATAAAACTTCAATACATTGATAAAGTGATAGATCGGATCAAATCCACACTGATATGAGTATCCTTGAAACTCACGAAAATCAAACACACTCTATCAACATCCACTTACTGAATAGTGAGGGTTATTTTATATCTATAAACACAGATTCAGTTCATGACTTACAGATTGAGGATAATTTTTTAAGATGGTGGGTTACTGGATATATAGAGATATATAATGAGTTTGACTTTCTAGAAAAGAGCATGCTAGCCACCGGAAAAGTTAATGATATATCAGAGATATCTTCAGAATCATTGATGGTGAACACTGATACAAATGCACTATATTCTTTTAGAAATGACGGAGAGGATTATCTGATAATCAATATAGAGGTACACAAAGCCGAGAACGATATACATCACACCATACAATACATATTGAACATATATAACATCGAGGATGTAGTGAATGTAACTCAGAGTGACAAGCGGAAGCGATTATTCTTCACTGATGAGAAGTATCATAAACTGAGACACACTAATCTTGACTGGAGTACAGCAGATGAAACTTCAAATCCTAGACATGCTCCAGACTCTGATCGATCCATGCTTACAGGCTACGCTATAAAATATATGTTGACTCAAGCTCTAGGAGATGAAACTAGGTTTGATGTTGGATGGGATAACGGATCAACAAATATACTGTACACATCATCAACAAACAGTAAGTGTAGTGATGATTTAGATTACATACTAGCAGATCATGTGAGCACATCTTCATCAGGGCTTTCTAGATGTGTATTGATGTTCGACAGGAGTTATAAGATGTGGAGGTTGGTGTCATTACATGATATATTTTCACATGCCGCTCATTTTAACGCTCAGAATGATACATACACCCCTGGAGACCTACAGCTCGAGAGATTTCAATTACTAACTGAATCAACTGGGGTTGAAACTGAGGAGAGATCAACACCATCCACTAATCGAATCCCTAGAGGTTCAGATGGTTCATACATCAATATCAGCCTCGATGAATCTAGCATCATACAGACTATAAAATTTAATGAGATGTCTGGTACAGACAATCTAGAATATCTCACCACCACCCCGGTTCATATACACAACAACAAGTCAAAAACATTCCACATAAAACAAAAAGAACATTCACTGAAGTGTGTATATAAGAAGGTTACTGACTTGATGGCAGGTATGACCACCCTACCTGGAAATGATACATCAGTCAGTATGGATATCAGGAAAACTCGAAAGAACAACACTAACACAAGACATGTATATTCAAACGGAGATAATGAAAATAGCCTGACACTATACAACCGATCATTAAATAATAATACGTTCAAGAGTGTGATGCTGAGCAATAGTGTTGAGTTTACATGCACCGGCCAACCGGTTCGTCAATCCGGGAGATTTATATCAATTGATCCACACTCAGACTCCACTGATCAAACAGTGTCACCCTATCATAACAAAGTTTACGGTCAATACCTAGTTGTTAGTTGTGTGCATCGAATATTAAAAGGCGATTATACCAACAAGATAGTCGGTATCAAGCCATACAATTACACTTCTGTTCACATGGACCCTATACTAAATGAAAAAGAGACATTTAATACATATGAACAATCAACACAAGAAGAATCATGAGCTCTGACACTAGTAGGAACATTGACCCACACGTAGTCGACACACAACTATTTAACAATCCTAAATTAACAGCGATATTTTCAGATTATCAGAAGATACTGAACACGTTCCCCAAGCTATCGCTTATCGCTTACATGAACAAGTATACCAAACATGTTCATGATCCAGTGACTGCTGAGAGAGATTTCTATATATCGTTAAATTCTCCAGAGAGTTCATCAGCTGTTCAGTTGACTGACCTAGATAATGACAATATATCATATGACATCCTGACTGGTGATGAATACAAGGAGGAAACATCGTTTGACTCTGAACCTTATGCCGAGCCACCTGAAGAGCCTCCTGATACAGCTAATCTGCTGGATACAATTGATGATGATGTTCAGTTTATAATATATTGGGTAGAGAAGTTTAGATGTATACATCAAACAGTCCGAGATGAGATATTAAACCTAATACCTCAGAGTGATGACAATGATAATTACGATAACGAGAACACATACTTTAATAATTTCAACGAGAGTTTCTTCTCAATCCGAGATCATCAATACATCAAAGATCGATCTACATTATCTTATCTCAATATAGTGTCCCCTAGAGAGCAGTACAATAAGAACATGATGCAAAAAGTAGATGTAGATACATATGAAACATCTAATGACATGAGCTCTAAAACCTCTCTTTTATTTTACAAAAATATAATGCAGATCAATATAGATCATGATAATGATTCACGAGTAATTGATTGGACAGGAGGCACCCCGTATACGCCTGGAGAAAGTACTTATCCTGGCTGGACCGCGGTTAGTATTCAAGCAGGAGCCTCACCTGCACTACCACACGGTAATAATAATGTAGTTGACACTACTCATCCAGGTAGAATTGAAGAAAATATAGAGGCTGTACAGATGAAGATGACTGAAATCCTTGGTAATATGAAGAGAGTGTTCGATTTCCTAGATGTAAGGACTATAGAGGATACACAATCATTTGGAAAGTTTAATCACTCGATGATAATTCGTAAGATTTGGACAGAGGTTGATCAATCATTTGTTAAGGTTAGAGATACATTACCTAAAATACCACTAACCACGAGAAATAATCAAGATCTGTCATGATCACCACTCGTAGTTGTATCACTTACTTCAGCTTCAATAAGCTCAGCACCTGAAATTAACTGAGCTAGCACTTCCTCGCGAGATAATTCAATCTTATTCTGATGATCGACATGTAGTAACTCCTTCTTAGAGTCTATATCCAACTGTTTCATCGCGAAACCCGCTGTTGTCTTCTTGTCTTGGATGAGTATCTTGCTGAGTGAGTCTATACTACCGGTAGCAGCCCTAAGTAAACTAGCTAAAGACTCGACTTCCTCAGAGTTTGGAGCAGCCTCTACATATTGCTTGACTATATTGACCATATCTATGCTTGAGTTGATCAAGAACCCAGTTTTATTTATTATAAATTCCTCTAGATTATCTTTATCTAACTTAAACTCTTCCGTTTTGATGGTCTCTCTCACTACCTTCTGGTCTTGCTTCAACTGAGTTATCAAATCCATAACATCATCCTCTATATCGTCATTCATTTCATTCTCTAACATATAAATATTTAAGAAAATAACTTGAAATCTCAATATCATGCACTATAATATAGTTATGATAACAGTAGAAGTACAAGGTTTTGGTAGCTTTACCATTAATGCAGGTAAGGTAAATGAGCTATTAGGGTGGTTGAAATCTAATAGCATGCCACTAGAAGCGATCCGCAAGCCATACGGTGATGACGAGGTATTAATAAACGAGTAGATGATATTATGAATATAATCCTTAAATTTAAAAAGACGCACCCAGATGCAGTGCTACCCAAGGTCAATAACCCGGAAATTACAACCGGTGACACTGGGTACGACTTAACAGCAGTCGAAGATTGTATAATTCCCTGTAAATCATCCAACGTAGTTAACGTCGGGTTAACTCTCGCGGATATTACACCGGGTTACTGGTTCAGTATTGCAGCTCGTAGTGGTTTAGGCTTTAAACATAGTATACAGCCTCATTTAGGTGTGATAGACAACGGTTATCGTGGTGATTTAGGAGTAAAGCTATACAACTTCAATGAATCTGATGACTATCGCGTCAATAAGGGTGATAAAATCGCTCAAATAGTCATTTACCCACTCATACATGCAGAGACTATGTTCACTGCAGATGTCAGTGACTCATCCAGAGGAGATAAGGGCTTTGGATCATCAGATCTGAAGTCAATTACTAATATTGATGGTAGTATTGATTATAATACATCATTTCCAACCCAGCCTGAGGTAAGTTAATGTCTACATTCGATAATTTATGGATTGAGAAGTATAGACCACATCAATTGTGTGATATTATTCTCACAGAGATCAACAATTCAATAATAAACAACTTCTCTTCAGTTAAGGAGATACCTAATTTATTATTAACAGGGAAACCTGGGATTGGAAAGACTAGTCTCGCGAAAATATTAGTAGGTGATGTTTTGAATTGTCAATACATGTATATAAACGCAAGTGATGAGAATGGAATTGATACAGTTCGAACTAAATTGACGAACTTCGCTCGAGCGAGAAGCTTAGATGGTAACATTAAGGTTATTATACTCGATGAAGTAGATGGGTTCACTATGGAAGCGCAGCGCGCTTTGAGAAATACAATGGAAGAGTATAGTGAGTTTGTACGTTTTATATTAACCGCTAACTATCATCATAAAGTCATACCAGCGGTGCAGAGTAGATGTCAAATGCTCGATCTAACACCTGATTACAAGTCATATATTGATAGATGTAGTCATATCTTAGCAGAGGAAGGTCAAGAATGTGAAGATATTGAGAAAATTGTAAATAGATATTACCCAGATCTCCGTAAAGCTGTCAACGAACTACAAAAAAGTACAATGACTTCTGGTGATTCATATGATAAGACATCTGATAATGTATTACTTATTGAAAATATTATCAAGATACTAAAGCCTGATAATGTTCATAAGCTACGTAAGCATATAATTGAAGCTGAATCTCAATTTTCTGCAGATTACCCAGAGTTGCTACGAGTGTTGTTCAACATACTTGATGAATCGTCATACACTACAGTTAAGAAGAGTTAGAGCCTACTAATAGTGAGTGAACATATGTATAGATCGTCATTCGTTTTAGATCAAGAGATAAATTTTTACTCTTGCTTAATATCTCTATCAAAGATTCTTAATTAAGACCTTTAATATATGCAGATGTGTTGAAGTTGTCTTTAAACTTCGAGTTATACTTCATATCTGTATTACTTCGTGGTAATGATCGATTAGTATCATCAGATAAAGTTTGTTTGGTAGAATCGGTCGGAGAGTTTGTCTTCTTCGCCTTATATTCTTCGATTTTCTTTGAAGGTTCATCTCTTCGAAGACTATCCGGTAGCTCCGGTAAGTTTATATCTTGCTCTATATACTCGAGTAGATTTACTGGTAGAGTTATGAAGTCTACATATAAACCTGGTGCAGTCTCTATAACAACATCACAGTAATAATCATCCACATTGCTTTCAGTTTGATGTCCACCTCCAACAGCTGGTCTTAGGGTTTTAACCGCGCTCACTCTGACATGTAAATCAGTATCAATGAACTGCTTTAACTTTTCAATCAGATTCCCGGCTTGTTTCTTCGCCCACTCTGACGTGAGAGCTTCCTTCTTTACCTTTACTAGATCACCTGGTAGTAGACCTCCTTGTGTGTATCTTACCTGTGTTCCTTCGATTAATGTGCTGAATTTATTCATACTATCTAAATTATTTATACAAAGCCCCTCCTGAAATCGATCTTATAATTAAATAATTGTATGTCAAGAAGTGTAACGTTTAATGAATTTCAACCAATTGTAGATAATATAGGCTATAAGTTTAAGGATATATCACTAGATATACATGAGAATGCGAATCTAACTGGAGTTGGTTTATACTCTGGAAGCAACACTACTGATATCGAGGATTCACTAGATTTTCAAGCAGTAACTAACTCTATCACCAATATATTCAACACAACCCCTGGTGAGAAGATACTATCTCCATATTTTGGCTTGAACTTAAAGCAATACCTATTTGATCCAATCAGTGTCAACACTGCAGAGAATATAGGCGACACTATTATACTAGGTATAACCCGATGGGAACCTCGTGTCAGAGTCGATAAAGTTGATGTATTGATCGATTTTGACCAACAACAATTCGAAATAACTTTGAGATTATCAATTCCGTCTCTAAATAATAGTAATATGAGTCTGACAGGTACATTATCTAACTCCGGATTTGCGGTGACAAATGAATAGTAAATTTACAGAATTTAATCTAGATCCTGGAGCGTACGTCGCATTTGATGCTACTAGCCTAAGGACATTAATAGTCAACAGACTTAAATCACAGGGTATATTCACTGATCAGATATTTGAGGGTAGTAACCTAGCCTCTATAATCGACGTGATATCATACAGCTTTCATACATTGATGTTTTATTTAAACAAGACATCTAATGAATCGATGTTTACAGAAGCTCAATTATATGAGAATATGAATCGTATAGTTAAATTGCTGAATTATAAGCCTGTAGGCTTTCAGACTAGTGTGTTATCATATGACGCTACTATTGATGCAGAGCTACCCATAGGTACATACACCATACCTAGATACACTACGGTTGATGTAGATGGTATTCCGTATTCATTCCCACAGGATATAACGTTTGCTAAGCCAACTACTGGTACATATGATGTTGATTCAAATACCAGTCAATTCTTGTTGTATCAAGGTGAGGTGGTCGAGTATCCTCAGTATGTTGCCTCTGGTGAGGATTTTGAGACTATTATAATATCTCTAGATCCTACAGCAGTTAAGATAGATCACTTCAATATCGATGTGTATATCAAAACACAGAATGGAGATATAACTAGATACGAAGAAACACAGTCATTATACACCGAGAGTTCAGGTGCTGCTAGATATGAAAAGCGATTGAATGAGAGCATGCGATATGAATTAAAGTTTGGCAATGATATAAATGCTAGAAAACTTCAATCTGGTGATGTGGTGATGATATATTATATAAAATCATCTGGTGATGATGGACTAGTAGGTGCTGGCGCGCTGATTGATAAATCATTAACATTGTACACTACACCTCAATACAATCTAATCAGGTCTATGACTAAGACTGACGATATCATATATCTAGACTTTGACTCTATCAAGAACATCAAGCTCAAGAACAGCCTACCCTCAACTGACTCAAAAACAGAGGAGAGTGTTCTAGATATGAGAAATCACGCTCCACAACACTTTCTAAGTCAAGACAGACTCATCACTGCAGATGACTTCACTACACATATAAGAAGAAATTTTGGAAATATTATAACATCTGCTGTAGCTATAAGTAACGAAGCATATATCTCCGGTCATCTGGATTATCTTATGAATGTGATCGGTCTGAACCACCCAGTCTCAGACTCTAGAGTACTATTTAATCAAGCTCACTTCTCAACCACTACTAACTTTAATAACGTTTATGTGTACTGTGTACCTCGAACCAACCGAAAGACTTCCATAAACATACAGAATAATTTTTTACCAGTTTCACAGAAAGAGCTGCTAAGAGGTTCAATTAATAAATCTAAGTCTATAGGACTAGATATAGTGTTTTCTGATCCAGTTTATATGGCGATTGATCTAGGTGTATCTGCCTCAGATACACTTACATCTTCATCTTCTAGTAATACCGCTATTCAGGTGATTAAATCACCCGGTATTATACGAAATAATGACGCTATAAGACAAGAGATATCTGATGTATTGATAAACTACTTCTCTGCAAAAACATGTTCCCTAGGTCAGGAGATTGAAGTGGATCAGATTCTATGACATGATGTCAATCGATGGAGTACAATCGATTCGAACAGTTAGAAGAGATGTGTCATCCAGTGTATCAGGGTTGTCACTTTTGATATGGAATCCAGTATACGAGTCTCGTGACATACATACTTATAATCAGAACGTCCAGCTACCATATTATAAGTTTCCATACTTCTTTGATGAGCTAACTCTACTGTCACGAATAGATGTTATCGACAGCGTAGTTTAATCATGTCATCACCCATATCTGATAGTTATACCGAGTTCTTCGTTGGATATACTGTATCCTATGTAGTGTCTGATGAAATTTTCCCGGTTCACCGTAAGGTTAACACCTCCAGAGATGAAAATATCATATATATACACACCCATGGTACACCAGAGCTAGACTTTGATATTAGTGATGAACTGAGACCTATAGGTGAGTATGATGGTACAACACCCAATCATGTATATCTATCTACAGATAGTGTTACATGGGACTTTGGAGATGGAGAAGTGAAGACTGGTTTACATGTACGCCATAAATACACACAACCTGGTATCTATACGGTCAAGGTTATATTGAGAGACTACGACGGTAGACCTAGAGTGAGTAAATATCAACAGGTAATACACGTAGCTGATTTCGTGAAGAGTGAAGTGAAGTGGGAGACACCCGGTATGAGAGAGCTTAGATGTGATACTGTTCCGGCCGGAGCACCTAGCCATCACTTAACTGTCAAGACGTCAACAAATGCTAGATATAGTGATGAGATATCCACTAATCATACAGTTAGTTTATACGCCAGTGGGTCAAATTCAGAGCCTGGTTATCGTGAGGATTACATCAACTACAAATTCGCGCAGTTCGATCCATTGTGGAAGTTCATGGCAGTAGATGATACAACACCGGTACAGTATATTAATATATCTCCATCCGTAGTATATATCAGAAGTAAGCTTATAGATATGGAAGATGGAACCTGGGATATCGAGTACGGTTATTATATCGATCCAAACATAATACCATCTACCTCGATTGAAGATCTAGAGGGTTATGTTAATAATAGTGATTACTATAATGTTGTATTCGACGATCCAGTGACGAGATTTGAAAATCCTGATACAGTTTACTCTATCGTTGGTCATATAGGTTATCAGAATATTAGATACCTGGATGATACTGCAAAAGTTTATTTATCTCGGCAACAAGACCCCGTTATGTTATTCGCTAGTCTGAATATATCAGAGGATTACATCAAATTATCTCCTAATGTTATACCAGATGAGATCTTACAATCAATAGAAGATTGGAATGTAGACGTATTACCCATCAAGGTTATGTTCAACCCTGCTACACAGTTGAGTATAACTCCAACTGGCGTACCAGATATATTATTCCCTCCTCAGAAGTATATAAACTCTCTAATAAGCTTCAACATCGCGCTCGTTGACCCAGTAAAGGCTAGCATTCTCAAATCACCTCCATATCCTGAATTAGACAACAACTCAGGTCCGTGGTTCAACACTGAATGGTCGTTGATAAATGTAGATATAAATGAAGTTAGTGAGAATAACTCCAATGGTCTCAATGATACTATAACTGTTGATACTAGAGGTTGTGTTAGTAGATATATAACACCTCAAGGCGCCACTGGTTCATATCAACTGAGTGCTAATTGCATGGTTAAAGATTTTGCATATGCGAACAAAGAAGTCGAAGCTTATTATGTTGCTAATATGCACACTGATCGAATATTCGTCCTTCGACCTGGTTATATGGACAAAATATACACATTTGAACCTCAATATACAATATCTGTAAAGGATTACCTGACCAGAATATACTCTCAACTAGAAGAGCCAGCTCCAGTAACTGGGTTATTATCAGATGACGCTATGGAGCATTACTTCGCGATTGCTGTTGATAGTCAATCCGCTGCGTGGATCGCAGATACAGATAGAGATGCCATAATACAAATCAGTAGATTTGGAGATCATCTAGATACAATTGTATTACCTCAAAACTTAGATTTAGATGTGTTTGAGGTGAACGTTGACTCACCAATATTACATTCCGGAACTGGTGAGACGTTAACAGAGATAGAACACGCGTATGGTATATCGAGTATATCAATAGATAGTAATGATAATATATGGGTATGTCTGTCTGACTTGTCAATGATCCTCAAATATGATAGTATCTCTCCTGGTCAATTTGAGCGAGCTATGACCAAGGTGCCTGTAATAATCCCCGGGTACACAGCAGCTGATCTTCATGGAGTTCATGTAGAGACAGATCGAGAAGACAATGTATGGGTGGTGATGATGCATGATACCTCATTATCAACAAAAACACCAGAACAATTCATTATAGTCAAGTATTCACCAACAGGCGAATCTCTGATACAACCAATAGTTTTACCTATTAACATTTACCCACACGACTTAATAGTGGATGGATTTAACAACATATGGCTTTCAAATACTGCGCCAACTAACAATATAACTACTGGTAGTATATTTCACATATCTTCAGATGGTGACATAATAAAGGAGGTGACAGAGTATATTCACCCTGTAACTAAAATAACCACCAGATTCGACAAACCAGCTCAATTGACTCTGGATATGGATGACAATCTCTGGATATCAAACCGCGGCAACGAATTGCTCCGGATGGTTACTGATACACACTTGACGAATCCTCAATATACTATAGAGCGCGCTGTTACATGTGGATCTCAGTGGATAGACTCAGATGAGTCTATAGAGGTGCATGGCCGAAGACACGCTATAGAGGCTTTGAGCTGTGATACTGACAATAGACTAGTGGTGGTTAATAATGTATCTAAGAGAATATATATGTTCGATGCGAAAGACGAATCTAGACATGTATGGAAGTCTCATATGGATGCATCTTCTGTAGAGGTTAGAGATTATAATGAAGCTCCAATTGATCTTGAGTCAGATAGAGTGTTTCCAACTCCTGGTGCACCGTTGGATCAAAACGAGTATCATATACTACAAGCATTTGGAGATTGGACCGGTATTAGATGGATTCAGAAATACTGGAAATTCTCGAACTCCACCAGGTTAATAACAGGTGTGTCTAATACATTCGACGTGTCACCAAAACCTAAAGATATATTCAAAGTTAACGAGAGTTTTGGTATGTCTGAGAATATAGAGTCTATAATGCTACAACCTACATTAAACGAGAGCTCGAGCTTGATAGATAAGATTATAGCACCAGCGCTCGGCGGTAAGGATAGTGATGCAGACACTGTAGGTAAGGTTGTATATGAGAAGATATCTAACTTCAATAGTAATATATCAGATGCTGATACATCTAATGTTACCCAATTTTATAGTCTATGCAAAACATTAGGATTTGATGTCAAGGACTTCGATTACTTGGCTCCGGCGAGTATTAGACGTCTGATCAATATATTCAGTATCGGTTACAGTAAACTCAAAGGCTCAAGGGACATGACAGAGTTAGATTTTAACGCTCTTGGGCAAGAGTCTACCATAAATATAGGCAAGAACCGCGGATCATTAATCGATTTTGAATCATATCAAGTCACCGCTGGTCTACCTTTGATATCTAGAGAGTTGTTCAATAACACATATAAATTGATAGTGCCTATGACCATCAAAGGTCAATCTGAAACACAATCTAAATACATGTTAAGAGATTTTAACACAGATTGGGGTTGGAGGTTATCCTTCCCAGATGACGAACCTGTAAAACACTATTACGACTTTTATCACTTTATACCCAACAACCCACGAGTTGAGAATTACATGAGCAATATCGCCAAAGCCAATACATCTGAATCCAACTCAATGAATAGCCCTTATGTACATGATGATCATCCTCAAGTTGAAGGAGTTATTGACTGGGATAACTCTAGCACTACAATATCAGATAACACATTAAATATTAATGAATTTTATAATCCAACTACTGATGCTCAAGCTACTAATCCGAGCAGCAGTACGATTGAATCTATAATAGAATATAAACTCCGTGAGAGCTTAGAAATTGATGAATAATCCTAAATATATAAATGTTGCTCCAGCGAGCAGTATAACAGAGTCTAGTGACACTACAATTCAGGATGATTATGATTCACCTATGTCATATAGTGAGTGGTTGACTTCCACTGGTAGAGTTGGAGGAGCTCCATCCAAAACACAGAATGAGTATAAGAAGTATGTTAGTGAGTGGTCTCTCGTAAAGAGTACTATCAACACTAGTACAACATACAAAGGTCAGTTTGTATCTTATCTAAAGCAACTCACTTATAATTATATATTCACTGCAGATGAACAACGATTAGTCAATACAGTAGATTATGACAATCCATTTGAAGTTGATAATGTCACATATATATGGGCCAAGAGAATCAAACAGTTATGTGAGTACATCAGAAGACAGCGTGAAGAGATCAAGTTTCAACCCACTAAATCACAACAACGTTGCACCACATCTGGTATTGAGAACATCATACACAATGAAGTGCTACGATACCTGGATGATGAGATCACCAGGAGTGAATTCTCAGATAGATTAGACCAATTAAACCGGTTGAAGAGTGAGCTTCGTGTGGAGGTTACTGAGCTTTACGATCTGGAGCAAATATATCACGGTAAAGACTCTGGAGATGGTTTCATTGACACACCTCGAGGTGCTCTAGCAGCACAGTATAATACTATCAACTTTGACCCTTATATATTTATAGATAGACCTACAGCTATCAAGAATATTATATCATCATATAATATAGATACAAACCTAACTATTGAATCTAATCAGATAATCAATATACCTCTATCGACTGATTATGTAGAGGTTACTGATACCACCAGAGCAATTTATAGACTATATACCCAGCGTCGATAATCTTACTATAGACACCATCAAGAAATTAATAACAAGCAGTATAGGTGTAGATATACATTACACCAGTACAGATGAAAGTGGAGATATAAGCAATAGCGGAATCTTGGCCGCGGCAGAAGCTCCATCACACAACATCACTTCACCTAGCATCAACTTCGTGTCTAACAACTCTACGCAAATTAAAACAATTCAACAGATCGGAGGATTCTTCACACCATCTAAACTCGGCTTACTTACATATGCATCAATGTCACCATCTGTGGAGATCAAGACACATGCATTGTCAGCAGATACATTATATGTATACAATGATCCTCAAACTTCATTGTCAGATGACAATGAATTCGGACACCCGACTCTTCCGATCACATACCATGAGAATCATAATTGGATGCGTGCCTCTAAATCCGCAGACTCACTCGCTGGTGATATAATAGACTCCCGTAAACTTCAAAAATTTTACAATTATGCATCAGATACTGAGGTCAACACGCACTCGAAATACGGTGTTAGTAGATTTGATGATTCATATGATTTCTGGACTGGAGATAAGTCTGATGTATGGTCGAACTCTGATGTGTTTGATGTACCTGAGATCAAGAATATACCATTAGAGCATCGACAGGAGTCATTATTAATCAACAATGGTCAGGTTCATAAGTGGAGGGTAGATATATTTGGTAATGAATACGCAATGTATAAATCAATACGAGGTGTATCGACAGTCGAATCGACTCGTGATGTGGAGAGTCTCAAGCCTAAATATCAAAACAGTTTGATATGTCAAGTATATGATGGCGCGCCTATCAAGCATGTGCTGACAGGTTTTCCTGTATATGACATATGTATTGATGGAGGATCAGATTCTCCGACATACGACATATCTGATAATATCACATCTTTAGCAGCAGCTGAACTGGCAACCTCTAAAACGTGGAAGTGTAGCGGAGGTACATGCCAACCCGGAACTAGATTTATATCTAGTTCTATTACTAGTAGCACCACGGAGTCTGGATTCTCATCACGTCTCCCTTTTGATGATTTTATCAACGGTAGCTATATTCTACCTGATATATGCAGTCTAGATGAACAAGAAGATTATCAATTACCTGCATGAAGAATAGTCGATGGATATTCAGTGGAAATACCTAGACGGTATAATGAGCTAGATTACTATGAACTATCTGGTACATCTCATGATCAATTGACCGGTCAAGATGGTGATTATTTTCAAGTGCCTTTTGATGATATATGGGACGCTGGAGGTTTTGACAGTCAGTGCGCTAATAATGTGAATATATCATACAAACAAAACAACAGCACCAAGTATATCGAGGAATCAAACCTGTATGGTCATACAATACCACTATCAGGTTCAGATACTAATAATGAGAGCAGTGTATTCACAGCCAATTCCGACCAAGGCTCCCTTGTGATCCGTGAAGTTACGAGTAGATATACTGACACTCACAAGAAGTTATTATCACGAATCCTAGCAGTAGTGCCTACTGTCGCTGATATTGATGGTGTATCAATCAATCCACAGGATCAACTGACTAACAATCTAGTGGATTTCGATGTAGTGGGAGATGTGCTGATTATGTATTCAATTAACGTTATATATATCAACAAAATCCGATATGATTATGATGCTGGTGATATACTACCAGATCATTCCTCAGGAGTGATGATAATATATGATAATAACAAGTCCATACCACTCAAGCATTACTATAATGAGAGCACAGAAGAGATTATAATTGGAACATTGACATACTCAGACTCTAGAGTCACCGACGAGCAAAATTCCTTACTATACCCAGATAAAGTATACCGAGTATCAACAGTCAGTGATGATCTCAGACCAATACTATTGAGCTGGCCTAGGTCATTCTTTACATTACCCGATGGATTAGTAGATCTCGATACAACTGATATAGGTCATATATCATACAATGAGCGTTTGAATTATTATTATATAACCAGTGGTGGTGTGATGCAGGATGATAATGTCGGCTCACAGTTCTATGTATATCAGATACGATTCTCTATAGACAAGGACATACCAACTCGTGTTACGAGCATCAGACCTAAAATTTATTATACAGGAGCTCTTGATGAAACCCTTCAAGAGACATCTGACTCACCATACACTAACCAATTAACAATTGACGACAAAACCGGATTATATAAATACAACCTAAGTGACTATCTCAAGGATTCCTTCTTGAGACAAGGATTTGATTATGATACATCAGATACAACTTATAACAAATCAAACAAAAATTGGATTAACAACAGATTGCTCAAACCATCATTAAGTGACCATGACATTGGTGGAGAGCAAGACTCACCAGAATTCATACCACTATTTGCCCCCGGAGCCGTCAGGACATTCTACTTCAATCTATCCATAGATTCGATCAATACTCTAACATCACATCCAGAGAAGGTGTACAAGGTAGAAGCTAGATTTGCTCGACCTGATATATCAGCAGATCATATAGACACGATAAGTGTAGTTCGATCACCACTACCTAATTTCAGTGAGCTAAACATGTCTCGTTTGTCTAATGTGGATGATCTGACTGATCCTCGGCAAAATGTATTATCTTATGAATATAACTTCAACAAATCCCCTGAAGAATGCACATCTTTAAACGCAGATGAATGTATATCTCAATCACCATGGGATAATCCCTCTGGTAACTTGATACCTGCATATCACAATGGTGATCTGTATAAGTTTGTAGTGATACTTCACACGACGGATGGAAGAAAGCACTATTATCCATATAAATTCATTCTATCCCCCTACAACGCTGGTAATTGTCTCAACGAAATTAAAATAACTAATGTAACTAGTTATGTTGATGTAGATTACCATGAGTGTTCGTTGTTGATGATAGAGTCTCAATCTCCTAGATACATGTCACCGGTGGTGCTACGAACAGAATCACTAGAGAAGATAACTTTTTCCGAGGATTTCATAGAATCCACAAGATCCACCACAGATAAGACTAATAAAGTGTATATAAAGCAGGAGACTGTAACAAATATACTGAATAATGTTTGAACGTTCGAGTTAAGTAGATAAATATTTTAATGGCTAGCTCAATATCTAAGACAGTTAATATAAACGATCTCCCAGTGGAGACTGATATATCGTCTAATGACTACATCATAGTCCAGAATGAACTCAAAACATACAGAGTCAAATTCATGGATATTATAATAAACAAGGATAATACTACGTTTGGTCAAGAGATCAACGAGCTATATGTCCGGATGAACGAGATGAACACCATGATAACGCAACTCAAAGAAGAACTCGCACAGGAGAAGCTGAGATCATCAGCAGCTGAAACTCAACTCGCATCACAAATCATCGGAGCCAAGGAAATCGCAATAGCTCATGCTAATACCATAACGACAGCCGAGCGCACTCGTTCGATGAGTGAGGACAACGCACTATCTTCAAGACTCACCCAAAACTCAACAAACATATCAAACGAAATTGCTAGAGCTAAATCTAAAGAATCGAGTATTCAGTCAGAAATAGATGCCCATCAAGCTAGCAATACCAAAGCCTTAGAATCTTTACTACAGAACATATAATACTCACATCTCAACAGAATGATCACACCAGTAACATTAGCATCAAACGTTGACCCTGAGTACAACAACTGGTTCCCAGTGGACCTACAGTATACAGATTCACAAGTAACTCTACCTAGTATTATGTACAACGGTAGTGAAGGTCTGTCGTTAAAATTTTATAACATCCTGCAGAACACACAAGATGTTAAGATCAATAATTACAGCTGCATGATACTAACAGATAAGAAGTTTCAGCATGATGAGCTTAAAGTAACCAGGCTACAACCACAATCTGGAAACATCGTAACAACATACATAGCTGCTAATCATTACACCTCATCAACTCCACCAAAAGGAGCAATATTATTTAAATATAATCACCGAGCACCTATTGATAAGTTTCAATCAACCCGCACGAGAAACGGTACTCCTGTATATGAGTTAAATTATGTAACTATAGGAGAGGGTGCACTGTCACGATACCAAGACATAGACCCTGATTATATACACACAGTTGATTTCATATCACCATCCATATTCCGTGTGTATCATACAGATAGTAACATGAATATGATACTCACATTAGTATCTCAAAGGTCTGATCTAGCGGATGCAGAATTTACATTCTTTCCAGAGTATGGTGCTGATGAACTTTATTTTTATAATACATATAAATATAAGATTACAGAATTCGAATATATTATCGATGATTCGAGTCAAACAATGATAATGCTGGCACCTATGATGATAGGTAATGAGAGGATCATGTATGTCGCTGAATACAACTCCACTAACAATTCAATAACTTTTAGAGATTTTAAGAGAGGAGGGATCAAGCTGAGTAATATCATTAGAATAGATTATAATAAATCGAGATTGATAAACATAGACTCGAAGCAAACACTAGGATCTCCTCATATGGGAGGTATATCGACCGACTGGGTGTCGTATGAAGATACAATTGAAGATAATCATATAAACATATCAACATTTGATAGTTACACAGAGTTGAAGAACAATTTCATGATAAATTGTGAATACTTCAACTCAAAGATAAACTCATCCGGTTCATCTGTGGAGGTACCCATCAACATAACACCTCTCAAAAATCAATTGACTGTAGATGACGATCAGGCTCGACATAACCCGACCATGACTGATCAGAATGTAGATTTTCGAACATATAACAAGATATTCTCTGGTACAAATCAATCACTGGGTCTGGATAATATATACCTAGGGTATGAATCTGGTTCTGAGGTCGTGGAGTTCAAACCTGATAAGATCACATACTTTCACACACCTCAGTCACTGTTTCCATACGAGAGAATCAACTTGCAGGATACTGGCTTGATTGAAGCTGGTGCTATTGCTGGTGATACACCCCTCACATCAGATAAAATATTCAAAAAGAAATCCGGTTACAAAAACTCAACTAATCATGGAGATCCTATAGACGAACACTCCGGTGATTGGCTTTGTTCTTGGCTGTATCGCAACCCAGACACCGGTGAGAGTGTATGGTTAGATAGATATTACAATTCTGATGAGTTATCATATGCAGGTGCAATGCAATCACCTATTCAACCATCATACATCTATATATCTCGACATGAGACTGTATCAGAAGCAGTTGATAACGGTTATCATATATATGACAAGATAAGCGACATGTGTCTGACACCTGGTAGTTGGTATTCATATTATCATCTGGGTCATACAGACTTCAAGCATATGAAGACCGCTCTACCTCGATTGATCTCGTCTGGGTTGGAGGTGTACAACCGATTTCCAACCACCAACATGTCTGATGTTGGGGATTATAGAGGTGATCCAGTATACACATTCGATGGTAATGAGTATGGTACAATTACTGGGTCTAAGCAAACTAATGACTTCACTATCAGCCTGTCTTTATCTAGTGATGACTGGAGCAAGACATTCGGCACTCAGATTATAGGAAATCTGATGAATAGAGGTGTTGGAATTTACAATAAAAGAGACTTCACTCCAGTCATCATCACCAAACCAATCAATGAGAATGTAGTATGCATATATAATACTGATCTTGAAGAGATTAATCGGTTCAGTATACCAGAACCTACAGCTGGTAAGCGTTGTCATGTATATGTATGTCATCAAGAATATACAGATCATATATATGTAGTGTATATGTATGAGACATCGTACAGAGTTTGTGTGTATGATTACTCCGGGCACAAGACTCGAGACAGAGCGGTTGATATGAACAACGTCATCAACTCTGTAACATACAAGATACCATATGGTGTTTTCCGTGGACATTTAATTAGGGTTGGATCCAAAGACCTCGAGACTTCACCTCCTCAGTATAATGTGAGTAACGAGTGGTATGAAAACCTCGCGATGGAGAGGTGGTGCATGAATCAAAGTGACATATACATCAGAATGACTGACCGACAGTGGAGTGACAAGCAGTTGTGGGTGAACACCAACAACATTGAGTTAGATTATGATATAAGCACATTTATGGCTCGTTATGTGATCAGAATAGATAAGTCTACACTTGATTTTCACATCGAAGACAAGCAATTGTCAGATAATCTCGCATCATATAGAAGAACATTGTATCCTGCTTCAAATCCTGAGTCATCGACCATGAATTCGATCATGTTTGACACCTCTGGTGATGTAGTGTTGTATCATCAAGATGCAGCATCAAGACTATCATGTGATGCTCGTGGTGATGTATGGACAGCCAGTCGAGCAACCTGGCAAAGTCCTAAGGATATACAACCAAGCCCTAGATATATGTGGTTGTCAGTCAATAATCGAAGAATAATGGATCCAATCCCAGATGTAACTGATGTTCTAGATCTCAAGATAGGATCTAATGACGATTGGTATGCCTTAGTATATCGATCTAACGGTAGCTACATCCTACACGGTTCAAGATCTAGTGATACATACACAGCCACAAGAGTGTATACCCGAAGCCATGGCTTTTCGAAAGGTAGAGCTGGTAAGACATCATTACTGGATATAATATCTGCTCCTGGATCCACAGACACGTTGATTCTCTACACCAACGACCTTGTGTATTTGTTTGATCATGAGGTGAACGAACAAACCACCATAGATACACCCAGTGCCATGAAGACATCACTATATTCAAGGTCTCTCAACAATCTATCCCGACTGAGAAACTCAATAAGAGAAACTGGTAATTCATTATACTTCATCAGTCGATTCACAAACCATCAGAATGTCAATGACATAGCCACATGTGTTACTAGTGTCGACGTATCTGAATACAAACCGGGTGTCAAACACTTTGTATACACTGCAGATACAGTGAGTGGATCAGCCACAGTGTTTGTGAATGGATCTCCAGTAGATCAGAAGAAATTTCCTGAACTTACGTTCTCTAAAAGTAACGACATACTGTCATCCAAACTTTTCGCTGGATTACCATCGTATGGTTCCGGTAGTACGTCTAATGAAATACTACCAGATTCATACAAGTCTAAACTATATCTGAACAATTGCTCCATATCCAACTTATTCGTATACAATCATGCTCTCACATACTATGAGTGCAGAGCTTTATACAAACTCACCACAGACCTGACGAGCATTCGCATCACCATCCCGACTGGTAATCGAAATTATATAGATGGTATTGATAAGTTCTTCAAGCATGAACGTCCCGGGAGAAAGAGTGAATTATTTGATGTGAACCTATACACAACCACTGTGACTGATGTTGACTTGATGGACCGGATATCCAAACAAGTGAGTTCAGTTTTATATCAAAATATACCGATCAACTTCACACCACACACATTCAACTGGTCCAAGGGATCTGCTACTTTTGATTACACAAGCCAATTCGCTGCAGACAATACATATCGTGTGTATGAATCATGTGAAATTCCATTGACACCCACACCAACCGTCACTCCTACAGTGACACCAACCCAAACCCAAACTCAAACACCATCCATAACACCAACTCAAACTGCATCAGCTCAACCTGTTGCTAGTTCCACACCAGCGCCAACAAACACACCAACAGTCACACCAACTGAGACACCAACCAACACACCAACACCAACCAAGGTGTATGTACCAGTGCCACCTGAACCACCAGTTGACCCAAGTGTGTCTCCAACTCCAACTTTAACTCCGACATCCACTCCAACCGCAACCGCTACTCCAACTCCAACGGTCACTCCAACAGAATCACCAATCAGACCACCAGAACCACCACCAGCAATCTCTCCCACACCAACCAACACACTGACAGCCACTCCGACAAACACATTGACAGCCACTCCGACAAGCACTTTGACAGCCACACCCACTCCGACACAGACTCCAACACAGACATCAACACCAACACCAGAGCCAGTTGATTGTTGTGACGGCTTCGAGAACACGACAACAACAACCGGAGATCTCACTGAAAACGAGATTGTAAACGGATTGAGTGCATTTGTATTTGAAGCTGGTGGTCAATTCTGCTTCCACACAGTCGAGATAACTGGAGCACCTAGCAGATTCAACATCATGGCTGGTGACATAGTAGGTTTTGTGAACCTCACTGGTAATCTCATGGATGATGCAGTGGTGTATAAATCTCCAGACGGTACATGTTACACTGGCAACTTGACCACACAATCTGGATTCAATCAATTGATCAAGAAAATATAATGACCACGCTGAATCAAACACAAGATCAAGAGACATACTTCATGGGTTGGTATGGTGCATGCACAGAGGATTGCTCACCATTGGATCTGACGATGTCGTTCGTGCGAGACAAAATTTACAAGGTGTATCAGATCAGATCAAACTCAGGCGGTTACCTAGTCTTTGATGCATCCTTCCCCGCAGCTTATGACACATCATTACAGAATTTCACGACCTTAGATTGTGGTCATGCGTATATAATAGTGTTGAAACCAGGCACTGGTTCATTGGACCTGCCTCAATTCATTGGTACAACTATTGCATCAGCTGATGCCGGTCGAGTTGTTGATGATTGTGAGTTCAACGTGACACCCACTCCCACCACAACTCCTGCTCCTCCACCGACACCAACTCCAACACCCACAACTCCACAACCTTCTCCCACACCCACTCCCACACGATCAGAAGATCCTGGTGTGCCTCCTAGTTCTGCATGTGATGGTTATCCATACTCATTCATCATGAAAGGATCTGAGGTAGTGGATCAACAGATAAGCTTCACGATGTTCAAAGAGAACACAAGAATATGTCATTGGGGAGCCACTGGTGGCATGCCAACCATGAACCTTGTCCGCATCGCTGGAACAGTTGTGCCTGTGGGCAAGATAATTATTAATGGGATGATCAACAACAAATCGATTAAATATATCACACCTACAGGTGAAGTATACAGAGGTACATTCACCTTCACCGGTACGTGGATAGACGTAGTATTAACAGATGGCTAATTTAACACAAGAATACAACCTAGGCTGGTATGGTCAGTGCTCAGACACACCTTGCCAACCATTCACCCTGGGCACACCCGAATCTGTGTCTAATATTCACTCAGTATTCGAAGCAAACAACACAGGTTCAGCATATGCAGGTTGGTCCAGTTCAAACATAATACCTGGTGTAGGAGATTTCAATGACCCGCAATTAGGAGGTCAATTCACCCAATTGCAATGCGGTAAGACATATGTGATAAGACTCAAACCTGGTGGGTCTATAGACATACCAGACTTTGCTCCAACAGACTTAGACTCACCATCTGTATTGTTATTAACTGATATATGTCCCAGTGATGTAGAGTTGATCACACCCACTCCCACCACCACTTCGACCACCACTTTAGATGCAACACCCACTCCAACACCTACAATATCACCATCCAACACTCCTCTGACGGATCCTGACGATGAACCCCTACCCAGCAACACACCCACCCCGACTCCGACCCAAACTCAGACACCGACTCCAACCAACACAAACACTCCCACTCCACCTCCAACAGCCACACCTGGCTTGACACCGACAGCCACACCCACACCGACAACCACACCGACAAACACAGCGACGTCAACATCCACTCCAACGCCGACAAAATCATCACTCCCACCATGGGTGACACCATCATCAACTCCAGTTACATATGATTTCCCGGATTGGCCTTGGCCATGGCCACCATGGGTGACATCAACACCCACTCCGACTCCAACAGCAACACCAGGAGCCACTGCAACACCCACTCCGACTCCAACAGCCACACCAGGAGCCACACCAACTGCCACTCCGACACAAACTTTGACCAGCACCCCACGACCAACTCAATGGGAATACAACCCTCCTGAATTTCCTGACTGGCCATGGCCATGGCCACCATGG
>Ga0114994_10000439_pt1 | contig 27907 bp, 22 predicted proteins | sample ArcticOcean_MG_C_9_FD_87043 | JGI IMG/M metagenome (GOLD analysis project Ga0114994, IMG submission 87043) | Marine microbial communities from western Arctic Ocean - ArcticOcean_MG_CB2_152 | ecosystem: Environmental > Aquatic > Marine > Oceanic | place: Arctic Ocean: Canada Basin | collected...
ATCGGCGAGGTCTGCAACGGCTCGAAGCCGGGCCGCGAGGGCAAGGAGCTCATCGTCGTCGACCTCACGGGCACGGGCGCGCAGGACGCTGCGATCGGCCAGGTCGCGTGGGACAAGCTGGGCGGCAACTAGATCCCGGGATAAATTTTCAAGCCGGGTTGTTTTTCCGGGCCCTGCCAGTGCCTATACTACATCCTAGACTCGGGCACAATGCCACTGGCACCTGGAGCCCTGGCGACGCATCCAATCCGGAACTCAGAACTTAATCACCTGGTCCTTGGAGTACCCCAGGTCCCGCAGCGCGCCCGTCAGCTCGGGGTCGTCGCGCGGCCCGCAGAGCATCTCGTAGAGAGCCGGCGGGCCGCAGACGAAGATGAGCACGTCCGGGACAGGGGGCGGTAAGAATGCCTTCAGCGTCCGCGCGTCGAGACGGCCGCGCCGGCCCGTCCACGCCGACGGGTCGGGCTCGCGCGTGAGCGTCGTGATCGCGCGGAAACGACTGTTCGACGTCGCCCACGCGTCGAAGGCCTCGACGGCCAGGGCGTCGGCTCGCGTTCTATGAGAGGCGAGCAGCGTCACCTCGGTCTTGTCCTCGGGCGTACCCAATATTGCGTGCAAGGCTTGCACGAAGGGCGTGACGCCCGAGCCGCCGGCGATCATGCCGATGCGCGTCGCGGGGAACGGGTACTGGACCTTCACGTTCTTCGGGATGTGCTTGAAATTGACCGACGAGCCGATCGGTATCGTGGCCATATGTTTCGAGAGGGCCCCTTCCGGGTAGACCTTGACGAGCAGCTCGAAGGCGCCACTCAGAGCGTTGGTAGAAACCGGCGTGTACGGCCGCACGACGCCCGCGCCCTGCGCGAGCAAACAGGCGCACGTCGACAGCCCGAGGCTCCGCCCGTCCGCGAGGCCGAATCGCAGCAGCACGGCGTCGTCCGAGACCTTGCGTCGATCCACCAGAGGCGCGGTAACCCATTCCTCCCCGAACGCGCACTCGCCAGGCGGGGCGAGCGCGGCGATAGGCGGGCCGGGCTGGAACGTCCGCGCCGAGGCGCTGCTGCCGCCGGGGCCCTGGCCGCTGAGGGCGAAGATCACGAGCGCTAGCACGGCGCCGGCCGCGAGCAGGGTCCTCGAGACGTCTTTGCCTTTGGTCTTGGAGTACGCCACGAATTCCTGCGCCATCTCGAGCGGTTGCATGCGTCGGGCGCAGCGGCGGTGCGCAGGCTTTACTGCACGGATTGGTATCAGGGTGGTGGCTATTTTTTCGGAGTGTTTCCGTGCTGAGCGAAACCTGTTGGTAAAACAGCGTCGGCACTTGGTGCGCGCAGGCTATGTGTAGTTTTTGAAGGTTTTGAGCCCAAAAACCCGCAACATAAAACTCGTACGCCGATAGGCAGACGCGGGCCGCGCTCTAGGGCCGCGCCCGCCGCCGATGAATCGGCGCGCGGTGTCCTCCCCCCCAACCCGGGCCCCGCCCACTAGTCCTGACACCGTAACAAAAACAATTACCTCAAAGCCTCAGGCTGAGGATTTCAATCCGAGAATGAATCCGAGAGGAACATTACTACTCCGGCGACGGCGGCGACGGCGGCGGCCCCGGCGATGGGAGCGGCGACAGCGGCGCGGCGAGTTCGTGGGCCGGCGCCAGGGACCGCAAGAGACGCATCGTCGGTGGGTTTCCCGTGGACTCGATCCGGCGCGATTCGACCACAGACCCGCGCAGGCGCGGGTCTGTCGTCGTCATGACGACGACGCGCGCGACGACGGGCCCCTCCATACCCTCCGGCACGACGTCGACCACGAAGGAGTCGGCGTTGGGCGCCTGCTGCCGCCGCTTGGCGGCCACGACGTGACCGCCGCCCGCGACGACGACCTCGGGCGGCTGGTTCTCCTCGCCCGAGGCGCGCAGCTGCAGCAGCTTCTCGACGCGCCGGCCCACGGCGCCCTCCGGGCGCAGCGCGTGGACCACGAGCTCGACCGGCGCGGCCAAGACCGGCGCGGCCAAGACCGGCGCGGCCGGGCGGCTGGGCGCGGGCTCCGCGTCCACTTCGTCCGGCGTGTGCACCCGCCCCAGGGCCGTCACGAGGCCCAGGATGCGGTCCGACGCCCGGGCGTCGCCCTCGAAGCGCAGGGCCGACGCGTCCACGGTCGGCGGCTCGAGGGGCCCGGCGTCCAAACGCGCCCGCAGGTCCTGGAGCCGCCGCGCGACGGCCGCCGTCACGCTGAGGAACTGGGCGTCCCGCGTCGCGAGCCGGTCGCGCGCCGCGCCCCCCACGGCCTTGGCCACTTGAATATCGCGCTGGTCCGCGATGAGCGCCAGCCGCCGACTGTCCAGGTCCATGCCCACGCGCTGCGCGTAGGCGTCGACGCGCTTCGTCAGAGACGCCTCGCGCTCGGCGATGGTCAGCCGCAACGCGTCGCAGGCGTTCGTGATGGCTTCCCTCGCGCTCCGCGCCGCGCCGTCCACGCGGCCCGAGGCCTCCTCGGTCCTCACCAGCACCGTTTGGACGGCCCGCTCCATATCGACGCACACCGCCTCCAGGGCCGCGGCCGAGTCCCGCGCGTGCCCCGCCGCGATCGGAATGGGCGTCCAGGGCGCGGCGCCGCCCGCGACCCGGCACACGTGCGGGCCCGGCGACGCGCAGTCCCGGCAGGCCGATACGCCGCACCGCGCGCAGAAGAAGCGCACCTCTTCGCCGGGATGGAGGGCGCAGGCCACCGCGAGCGCCGGCGGCTCCGCGTCGGCGCCGGGCGGCCGCTCCGCGGTCGGCGGGCGCGAGTCGTAGCCGCCGTAGTCGCTCGCGTCCTCGCTGGGCGGGCGCGCGAGGGCCACGACCACGTGCTCCCGCGTGCGCCGCGACCGCGCGTGGTTTTTTTTGTGGAAGTGGCACAGGCCGACGCCGCAGCTCTCGCACCAGCTCGCGGCCGGCTCGTCCTCGGCGCACTCGTCGCAGTTGTAGGCGCCCGTTTGTTGCGCGGCTCGTCTACAAACGTCCACCGCCGACCAGTCCACGGACAATTTGGCGATCGCGCCGGGGCTCTCGACGTTCGTTCTAGATTGGCAGACGTGGCAGGCGTAGGTGCCCCTTCGTTCCCGCGCGTCGTGCAGACAGGCCTCGCAGACCGTGTGCAGGCAGCTCAGGAGCCGCGGGCAGCGAGCGAAGAGCCGGTCGTCCTCGGTCCGGTGCGGCCGCGGCCAGTCGAGCTCGCCGGAGCAGACCTGGCAGAGGGGCCACCCGCCCGGGGCCGCGGGCGTCGGGGTCCGGCGCGGGCCTTGCTCGGACGTGAGGGTCCGGTGCGCCGTCGTCGACATCTGGGCAGCTCGGTGTGGGCAGCCTCACTAAGTCTTGTGTTTGTACTCTGCGGCTGAACTTGCAACGCAGCCTATGTACCGTTTGCACACTGCTGGGAACGCCTCAAGACGTTCAGGCGACGATGACGGTAATGGACGGCGCTGCGCAGCCTTGCGCACAAAAACCGCACAACGGTGGGTACGGGGTCGAGCAAGATGGTCGAGCATACCAATACTAGGGAGGCTTGCGGTGTCTCGAGGGCTGCCCTGTCGCACATCAGCTCCCCTCCGCACTTCCGGGAAATTTATACATTTGCTGTGCGGGTTTTTCTCGCGGGTTTCGTCGATTAGGCGCGCGTCCGCGATAAAGCCGCCTCATTCGTCACACAAGCATCCAAGTGCTGGGCTTGGTGACGCGGTGAGCTGTGTAAGATCCGGAGCTGGTGCAGAGCTGCACTCACGCCCACACAGATCTATACGGGACCTGTTGTGTCTGCCCGCCGCGCGCGCGCGTGCTTACATAGCGCAGCCCGAGCGCCCGCGCGCATAAGAGCGCCTGGTCGCTCCGCGCGCGTCCTCCACGCGATGAAGAAGCGCGACCGGCCCAAGTCCGGCGGCGGCCGCGCGGCCCGCCCCGCCGCCCCGAGGCGCACGTCCTCCCAGGCCTTCACCGCCGACCAGGCCGAGGCCCCGACCACGCCCTTCGCCTACGCCTTCCTCAAGGGCCAGAACCGGGAGCTCTGGCAGAGCCACGCCACGTACAAGCGCGAGGCCAAACAAGATAAAAAGGGCCGCGACCGCGCCGAGAAGGACGCGAAGGCGGCATCTGAAAGAGCGGCGCGCTTCGACGCGGCCTTCCGGAGCCTGGACGTCGATCTCACGGCGACCCTGCGGGCGATCGGGGAGCAGGCGCCCGATGCATGTGACGACGACCCCGACGCGCGGGCGTTGCGATGTCAAGCCGCGGCCGAGGCCCTGAGCAAGTGCTGGGGCAAGGTCGCCAAGAAGCTGCCGGCGGGCGACGCCGCCAAGCTCCAGAAGGCCCTGCAGCAGGCAGAGCAGGCTCGAGAGCAGGCGGCGCGGTCCCGCGACGAGGCCGCGAGCAAGGCCGAGCGGCTCGAGGCCGCCGTCGAGGATTTGAGACGGCAGCGGGACGCGGCGCAGAAGCGCGCCGACGACATCGAGAAGGAGCAGGCCATCACGGCGCCCGACGTCAGGGCCCAGCGGAGCAAGGACACGGCCCAGGTTTTTACGGAGGACCGGGACGCGAAGCGCCTGAAGATCGAGGTCCCGAGCGACCCCGGCGCCCGGATTGCATTAGATGCGCAGAAGAAGCGCGTCGCCCAGCTCGAGGACCAGCTGGGCACGGCGACGGAGGAGAAGCTCCACGCCAAGGCGAGCGCCGACGCCTCCGCGACGGTCTTCGCCGCGCTGGCCGCGTCGCGGGCCCGGGACGTCGCCGCGGCCTTGGTGGAGGACCCGGAGACGCAGGCCCGGGCCCTGCGGCTGGAGGGCGAGTTGCGGACGGCCACGGCCCAATTGGACGCGGCCGTCGCGAAGCGGGACGCGGCGCAGAAGCGCGCGGACGGGTGCCTGGCGCGGCTGGCGGCGGCCGAGGCATTAGGCAGGGACGCCGCGGCCAAGGGCCTGGCCGACTGGCAGACGCGTTTGGACGCCGCGCGGAGCGCGCGCAAAAAGTCCGACCAGGCGTGCAAGCAGGCCCGGGACGCCTCCCAGGCCATAGACGCCGCCTGCCGGGCGCTGCGGGGTGCGGCCCAATGCGCGCAGCGGGCCTGCGAGGAGGAACGAAGGCTGAGAAAAGGCGCCGAGGCGCAGGTGGCCCGCTTGCTGGCGCGCGCCAAGGCCGCCTCGCCCCGGGAGGAGGGCGAGGATTCGCTCGATGCGCGGTCGCCGGACGAGCTCAAGGGCGCCCTCGTGGAGGCCGAGGCCATGAACGCAGCGCTGTTGGAGGACGTGGACGCGACGGCCGTCGTGCTGGACGATTTGCGGGCGCAGAACGCGTCCTTGATCGAGGGGAGCGGCGCCGCGGCCACGGCGTATGGCGCGTCATTGCAGCACGCGACGGCACGCGACGCGGAGTGCCGCCAGGCCACGCAGGCGCGCGAGACCGTGCAAAAGCAGCTCGACGCCACGCGGTACGTGATCGCGGAGATGAAGGCGCTGGTCGAGGCCAAGGACGGGCGTACGACCTCGTTGGAGTCGACGGGCGAGGACGCCGCGCGGCGCTTGGAAGCGCGGGAGGCCGAGGTCGTGGAATTGCGGGGCATCAGCGAGGGCGCGCAGCTGCAGGCCGCCGCGGCGAACGGGGCGCGGGACGCGGCGCAGGGGCGGCTGGCGCACGTGGACCGCGACCTCAGTAGCCGCCTGGCGGACGCGGAGCGCCGGGCGCTGGACGCGAGGGACCGGCAGGGCCAGGCCGAGCGGCGGAACACCAAGCTGCAGGGGGCGCTCGACGCGGCGCAGCGCGACGCGAAGCGCCTGCGGGCCCAGCAGGCGGAGGCCGGCGACGACATCGACAAGTCCTTGCTGCGCGAGGCGCAGGCCAAGCTGCGGTGCAGCGTCTGCGGCGACCGCGAGAAGACGACGTGCTTGATCCGGTGCATGCACACGTTCTGCCGCGAGTGCGTCCAGAAGAACATCGACAACCGGTCGCGCAAGTGCCCCGCGTGCGCCAAGCCGTTCGGCGCCGCGGACGTGAAGGAGATCTACCTCGTGACCTAGGTTTTTTCCGGCGTAAGTACCTCTGGGAACCGGAGTGTGCGCCCTTCGCCGCTTTTTGGCTGCTTATGTTGTGCCTATAGCCCTCTGCACTCGAGGTGTAAAACTCGTCCACAACTTCAGACGAGCCACTGTTTGTGCGCACCAGCAACCTACCAGCCCGGCGCTCTCGTCAAGGCTTCGTAACGACGATCCGACGCATTGGTTACAAGTCACCGTTCCTCGCGCGATTTATGCGGCGCCTACCTGTAAATGCTGTCCAGCCGCTGCGAAGTAATATGGGTCGTCGCCGTGCGCGCAGTCGACGCAACCGAGAATTGATACTACTACTCTTATTCATTGTCTTTGGTCTCACGCTGCACATCTGCCTTCCCGTGGCGCCACCGCCGCCGTCGCACGCCTTCGCCGCGAGTCCCCAGCACTGGCAGAACGAAGTGGAACGAGCGCACGATGCCGCGGCAGTCGCGCGGAGGCAGACTGTGGACGCGCGGCCCCGGCCGGACGCGCCGCCCGGACCCATGGAACTCTTCGTCCAATCGGGGTGCTTCTTTCCGGTTGTGGTCATCGCGTGCGATCGAGCTGACGCCCTCCGCAACGCGCTCACATCTCTTCTAGCCGCGGGCGCGTCGCCCCACGACATCCTGGTGGCCCAGGACGGCGCGAGCAGCGCCGTCGCCGCGGTCGCCGCCGAGTTCCAAACGCACCACAAGGCGAAGCGGCCACCAAAGGTTATCTTAGACGGAGCGCAGCACATCGCGCGCGCCTACAAGTTCGCGCTGACGCGGGCGTTCGAGGACGTATTCCCGGACGCGCCGGCCGTGCTAGTCTTGGAGGAGGACCTGGTCGTGTCGCCGGACTTCTTCCAGTACTTTGCGGCCGTCGCACCAGCGCTGGAGCGCGACGACTTACTGTTCGTGGCGTCGGCGTGGAACGATAATGGATTCTCCGCGAATGCGGAACCGGGCGCGCTGCGGCGGACGACGTGGTTCCCCGGTCTCGGGTGGTTATTGCCGAGGAAGCTATGGGAGACCGAGCTCCACGTGACGTGGCCCGACGGGCACTGGGACCACTGGCTGCGGAGCGACGAGGTCGCCAAGGGCCGCGAGTGCGTCTCCCCGGCCCTCAACCGGGCCTCCCACGAGTCGTCATATGGGACCTTCCTCGACGCGTGGCACGACCAAAGGTATTTCAGACCCATCGTGCGGCAAAAAGCGGCGCACGCCTGGCCGAGCGACGCATGGCGCGGCGTGCTGAGCGATGTGTACGAGGATCGTGTGCGGGGGTTGCTGGCTTCCGCGGAGCACGTCGCTGACGTCGCGGCGGCCGTGGCGGGCGCCGAGCGCGCGACGACGACGCCGCTGGTCCTCTGGTATGACTTTGAGGAAAACGATGATGCCCCGCCGGGCGTCGGAGACAACTGGGAACCGCCGCCCTTTGTGTGCGTCTCAGAGGCCTTCCATATCTGGCACGAATTTCGACGCGGCGACCACCGCGGCGTCCACGAAGTGGTCGGCGCCGCGGGCCGGCCCGTGCTGCTGATCAAGGCCCCCGTCGCGTACGACTGGATGCGGCCGGACGGCTTGAAGCCGCTCGCGAGAAGTGACTGTCCTACGGTGACGTGGGAGGACCTCGGGAAAGAGAGCTAGCGGCGCCCGCGGCGGCGCGATATCCTACCGCACACGCCGTGGGGTGCCCGTGGCGGCGCGCTTTCTACCGCCCACGCGCGGGGTTTGTGTTAGACAGTTGTTGTACTTACGAGGTAGTAGCCTCCCGCTCACGCGGCAGATCACGCGGCCTTCCATCCGCTCACGTTGGCCGTCGGCTTGTACTCCCCTCCCTGTCCAGTTGACCAGGACAGGTTGAGCCAGCGGTCCGAGATCCGGCCCTGCAGGTAGTCGCAGTAGGTCTCGTGCGGCGCCGGCGGCAGCGGGATCGCGCGGTACGTGTCGCCCTCGCCCGGCCGCGACTTACGCCAGTCGCGCTCGCCGCCCTTGCTCGAGAGGTACTTGAACGAGGCCCGGAGGGCGTGGGCCTCGGCGTCGAAGGTGATGGTCGTGCGCAGCGGGTCCGGCGCGCCGCGGGCCGGCAGCTCCATCGGCACACTCGCGGACATTTTGGCCGGCCGCCGTGACAAGCTACGCTGCGGCGGCGTCGTGCGAGCGCGAGGCGCTTTCGCGGACGGGTTTCGCTGCGTTTGTCGTGGAACAGCGTGTGTGCTCGTACCAAGCTCCTGCTGCCGCGCTACGATGAATTTGGCCAGCGCGAGCTCAGGAGGCGGACGCGTGGTGATGTCGTAAGCCACCAAAGCCTTTACAGCCTCCCGTGAAGCCAGGCGAAGGTCGAAACACAAGCTTCGCGTACTCAAGCGGCTTTTTTCAAAAACCCGTTTTACAAGCGACAAGCGAATTGGAAACAACGACATCTCATGATTCTCATCTGTGATGACAGGATGGGGGCGCTAGGCCCGTGAGGTGAGGATATGCCCAAGTCACTTAACAAACAGCTCCTCGCACTCGCCAACGGACAGGCTCCGCACGTCCAGACGGTCGTTCGGCAGCGCGCGGCCGTACGGGTCCCGCCACGGCCGCGCGCCGCGCACCTCGAGAAGGTCTAGGGACGGGCAGTCCGCGAGCTGCCGCCGGTCGTCCGCGCGGTCGAGGACCGGACCCAACGCGTAGTGGCGCCGGAAGTGACTCACGACGGACAGAAAATACCGGGCCAGGCAGTCCGCGCATAACAAGGAGTCGTGGACGGCCCACGCGGCCGCCGCGAGCGCTTCGGCGCGACGGGGGTCCGCGTTCAGCGCCTCCACGACTCCAGGTGCGGAGCACGCGTCGACGACGAGGTGCGTCCGACCTTCCTCGAGGGCGGGGAAGTAAAATTCCGCGTAGGCCGCCGCCCACAGCAGCACGACGCTCCCCCGCCGCCACAGCCCGTTCAGGTTGCGGCTGTAGCTACCTGTGAAGGCGCCCGGTAGGTGCAGCAGGTACTTTGCGGCCGCGAAGCGGGTCTGGTCCACGTAGCCGCGCGCGAGCGTCGCGGGGCTCCGGGCCGCGCGCCGCATCGCCGGCGTCGCGGCCTCGGGCGGGAAGGCGTCCCCCCCATAGGCCTTGGCGACGCCGGTGTCCGCGGTACCGCACTGGTCGGGGTCGCGCGGCGCGCACCCAGCCACGTGGGGACAGCCGGCGTCGAAGAGGTCCGGGCGCGCGAGGCTTAACGCGCCGGCCGCGAGGCGCGCGCGGTTGCCCCCGTCCCTGTCGCAGGGCCGCGCGCTGATGTTGCCCCGCCACAGGGTCTTGGACGACCGCGTCGCGAAGGGCGCCGCGGGTTGCGCCGCGTCCCACGCGTCGAGGTCGGGCCCAAAGTACGGATTCGGGACCAGGGCCCCGCACTGCGCGTGGCCCCCGACCTTGGCGATGACGGCCAGGGGGACGGGGCGGCAGCCCGCACGCTTGACGCCGCGCGTGCCGGCGGAGAAGCGGTAGGCGACGTTCGGGAGGCGCCGGCGCCTCGCGACGGCCGCGACGAAGGCCGCGTGCGCCGCGTGCTTGCTCTTCGTGAGGAACGCGCGGTCGACGAAGACGCGGTTGTCCAACACCATGACGAAATCGTCGCGCGACCGCAGGACGGCCGCGAGCACGTCCGCGGCGGCGCCCGGGGTCGGCGCGTCCCGCCGTAGCGTCGCGGCGACCTCGCGCGCCGCGAGCTCCGTGGCGTTGGTGGTGCTGCGCTGGCCGGCCATGGCCGTGCTCGGGATCGGCGGGCACGCCGTCGCGCCGACGCTGAGGCTCAGGCAGAGGAAACAGCAGAGGTGCCGGAGGCGGACCGCAGCCCCCATGGTGCCGCCGTCAGCACGCTGCAGTGCGACGGTGGCGCCGCGGTGGCAGCTTCCTTAGTGCGGAGGGGCAGCCCTCATGCTTTTGCCTCACATTTATTTGCGCTCGAAACCCGTCAAACTTTGAAATCGGCGCACATCTTACAGTCTGCAGCCCACGCAGCCCAGTGTAGTGAGTCCGCCACGACGAAATTTTGATAGCACAAGGAGCAAACAAATACTCCTGCTGTGGCTGCCATTTGTTTGAATTGGCCGGCCTCAAAACGCACGGATACTAGAAAGATGGCTGCCCTGGAAGCTCAGCCCACCGGTGATGCTCATGCACCGGAGATGGAGGCCGCGGCCCCGCCGGGCATGCCTTGGTGGATGCAGTCCCCGTCCGTGCAGCGGCTGGTCGACGAATACAAGTCCAAGACCGACGAGGAGTGGGCGGAGATCTCGCGGCGCGCGGCCGAGGCCGAGGAGGAGGCCTTCGATCGCATTGCCGCACAGACGCCACCGGGCGAGCTGACGGCGGAGGGGACGCAGTTGCGAATACTGGCCGCGGCGCGCTACATGTCTGGTTTGCAGAGCGTCCACGAGAACGTGCCGAAGCAGGAGGAGCTCGACCTCTTCGCCGACCTGATCTCGAAATACGGCTTGCGGATCGATTACGACGCGTTCGACGTCGCGCGGCGCAAGGTGCTCGAGGCCGGCGGAACGCCCGGGTTCTGGGCGGAGGCTTTGGGCGCGACGCGCTTCTTCAGCGTGCACGGCCGCGACGACCGGGGCAGGATCCCGGTGGCCACCCTGCGGGAGGCGACGGAGCTCGAGGCGGAAAGCCTCTGCGCGTTGGCGGCGCGGGCCAAGGCGCCGCCGTTTAAGCTTGGGGTCGTGGACGGCGACGCCGACGAGGACTCGGATGAGGCGCCGGCGAAGGAGTCGCGGGAGGCGATGCCGAGCGACGACTCGATCGCCAAGCTCAACGCCATGTTCGGCGGCGGCATCATGTAATTATGTTTTCTTTTTTTCGAATCGTATGTGGTGGACCCTGGTCAGCTCCTCCCATGGGAGGAGTAATGCACTCGACGTTCTAACTCGACGTGCGGGTTTTGAGGGCGTTTCCCAATTTGCCACAGCCCTGCGTCAGACACGCACGAACACACAAGACGTTGTTAAGCTGTGTTGTTATAGATCGTCTCCCTCAAGCTAGTAAGCTGGCCTCCCTCAGAACCGTAGCTACGCGCATGCACACAGCTGCTCTCAGAACCATGAGCACCATCTTGAGTGTCGACCCTCTCGCGTTCCCGTTTGCGACCGACTCGCCATTCCTCTTCGGCGTGCACCACGATGACACGTACCCGAAGGGCAATGACAAGCTCGGCCCCGACGCCAGCCTCCGTGGCCACAGCATTGGTGCGGACTTTGGCAACCCGGCGGGGTGGAGCATGTACCACGGCGAAGGGGGCGTCCCCGGGTTCCCGAACCACCCGCACCGCGGCTTCGAGACGATCACGGTCACGGTGCGCGGCTTTATCGACCACGCGGACAGCTTGGGAGCTGCTGGGAGGTTCGGGGACGGTGACGTGCAGTGGATGACTGCCGGCGCCGGTATCTCCCATGGCGAAATGTTCCCCTGCCTGTCGCGCACGGAAGAAAATAAGCTTGAGCTCTTCCAGATATGGCTCAACCTGCCGCGCGCGAGACAGATGTCTCCTCCTCATTTTAAAATGTTTTGGGGCGAGGACATACCGTCAATCGAGGCCGACGGTGTGAGTGCCAAGCTCATCGCGGGGTCGGCGCCGGGCTTTTCGACGCCGGCGCTGGCACCGCCGCCGGATTCCTACGCGTCCGACTCGAACTCGTCGCTGCTCGTGATGACGGTTAAACTTCAGCCGCGCAAGTGCTATACGATTGCCGGCGCCACCGGAGCCGGGAAAATCCATCGAAATCTGTACTTCTACGTGGGCGGCAGTGCCACCGTCGACGGCACGAAGATCAACGGGCAAAAGCGGGTCAAGGTGGACGCGAGTGCAGATCTTCGCCTCGAGGCTGGCGACGAGCCGGTCGGCGTGTTGATCCTACAGGGTATGGATCTGGAGCAGCCGGTCGTGCAGCACGGTCCATTTGTTGGGTGTACAACGGCCGACATTCGCAAGGCGTTTAGCGATTATCAACAAACTGGGTTCGGAGGCTGGCCGTGGCCCGATGTGGGCGTCGTCCACGCGCGCGAAGAGCAGCGCTTCGCCCTATTCCCCGACGGCACGCGCGAGACGCGGCCGCGGCGCGAGACGAAGTGATCTTCCGTCGGATCCGGGCCTTGTAAGATTATTTTTCCGTACCTGTGCTTTACCAGCAGCACTTCCCCGAAGTCAGTCCAAATCAGCCACGGTATCTGCCACGGTCACGGTAGCAACAAAATTATTACAGATATGGTAGCGCTCTGCCGCCGCCACGCCACCGACGCGCGGCGCTAGAGCTCGGCGCGCGCCTGGTCCACGAGGCCCCTGGGCACGCCGAGGACCTCGATCAACGACGCCATGCGCGGGTCGCTCACGAGCGCCTGGAACTTGGGGTTCCGCAGGAGCTCGGCCGTCCGCGCGTCCCGGCCGTCGCGCAGCGCCAGGGCTTTTGCGGCGAACGGTCGTTGGAATTCGAGGACCGCGTCCGCGTCCGCCAGGTCGCCGTCGAAGTGGGTTTGGGACCCGCCCGAGTTGGCCTCGTCCGCCCCGGTCATGTCCGACACGAGGTAGGTGGGAAACCGCGTCACCTTCAGGAAGCGGAGCGTGTGCCGCAGGGCCTCGTTGTAACTCTCGTCCTCGCCGCTCTCCTTAAACATGGCGATGTGCATGACGCGGCCCCGGTGCCGTTGCGCCGCATTGTAAAAAGCGTCGCGAATTTGCGGCGCCGGCGGGGCCGCGGGGTCCACGGCCAGGATGGCGTGGACTTTCAAGGGCCCCCCGAAGATCATGTCCACGTAGTCCGGTAAAAAAGGGACGACTAAAGGCAGCATGCGGTCCTCGACCCACCGCCCCAGCTTCTTGCGCCCCTTCTTCGAGGGCTTGAACTGGGCGACGTCCACGAGCTCGTCGTAGGGCTTCAGGAGCAGGACAGAATTGGCGTGCGCCGACGCCTCGGCCGACGTGTAGAGGCGCCGTTTTTCGGCCTCGTCCAAGGCGTGGCGCATGAGGTCGGGGCCGTCCAGCAACAAGAACTCCGCCGGGTCCTTGACGGCCTCGGCCACGTGCCGAAAGGCCTGGGCGGCCCTGGACTCGTCGGGCACCAACGCGAGCACGCGCACGCCGGCCCGCCCCGCAAATAATTCGTCGACTGCCGCGACGGTCGTGAGCGTCCGGTACCGGTCGCGCGCGAGGCGCCGCGCCGTCGCAACGATGGCCGCCGCGTCCGTCGCGCCCGGCGTCGCGTCCACGACGCGGCCCTGCCGGTAGAAGCGCAGGGCCGGGTAGTTCGTGATGTTCTGCGAGGCCGCCAGGGCGGCCTCCGCCGTGACGTCGACCTTGGCGCAGGCAGCGTCCACTTGCGTGCAGGCTGCGGCGAACTCCGGCGCGAGCGCCGTGCAGTGCCGGCACCAGGGCGCGTAGAAGTCGACCAGCAGGCCCTCGTCGGCGTGGGTCCGCACGGCGTCGGCGAAGGAGGAGCCCTTTAGGATCCGGACGCCGTCGTCGTCGACGATACCACTCGTGGCGTGCAGGCCCAGCAGGAGCACGAGCGGTGGTCGCAGCATGTGTCCACGCATGGCTGCACAAACGGATCGGTGCGAGCCTCTTGTTGATATATATAATATATCGGTAGGGTCTTTGAGACTAGGCCGCAGCTGTCCGGCGTCAATGGAATACCCGCACGTTGAGAAACCCGTGCAACTGAGTACGTGCGGGTTTGGCGAAGCAAGCAAGTTTGGGCTCTGTAGCCTCAAAGCACTCGAATAACGCGACTGCAACGCATTCCACAGCTTCTGTGGGACCGTGCGCGGTCAACCTGTTCAAGAAGAGCGATACAAAAGCACTGCTTGCCGCCAGTAAACAGCCCCACGGAGAACTGCTGCAAACAAGCACGCCCTCGACGCGACACGGCCAAAACTAAACCATGGTGAAGCAGGGGCGCGGCGGCGTGGGCGGCCGCAAGGTCCTCCCGAGCAGGAACCAGTCCAAGCGCCTCAGCAAGGCCAACGGCGGCGAGGGGTCACGGAACATCGACAAGGCCATGATCGTCTCGACCAAGGGCCGCGGCTCCCAGGCGAAGCGGCCCCTGCGGCCGAAGCGCGTCGCGGACCGCGAGAAGATGCGGCGGCTGGCGCGCGAGCCGTCGCCCGACGCGCCGCGCCCGGACGGGCGCTTCGTCTTCTCCAACCCGACGGGCGCCCAGGCCAAGCTCAAGGCCAAGCGCGAGGCCGCCCAGACGAAGGACTAAGAAATTGTGTTGCATATTGTCACATTATTCATTTCCCCTTTTTACTCCCGCCGAAGCCCCCAAAGCCCATCATCGCGTTCATGGCCGCGGACTCGTCGTCGACGTCCTCCTCGTCCTTGGCTTGTTGCGCCGCCGCGGCCTCGTCCCGCTTCCGTTTTTTGGCCTCCTTCTTCGCCTCGCGCTGCGCGTGGGCGTCCTGTTCACGCGCCTCGAGGATGCGCTCGTACTCCTGGGTCGTGTCCAAGCCGTCGAGGCGTTTCATTTCCTCGTCCGCCCGCCGCCGGTCCTCCGTGACCGTGGCGAGGCGGTCCCTGACCTGCTCGACGCCGACGCGCTGCGTGCGCATGGAGTAGCCGATCTTCCGCTGGTGCTTCTTGCCGTTGATGTGGTCCAGGTACGAGGCCGAGTCCCGCAATAGGCACTCGCACACGTCGCAGTACCAGCCTGTGGCCTTCTTCTGCACCTCGGCGTTCATGAGCACTTGGGTATGCCCGGCCTGCTTCTCGAAGCCCAAGGCGCTCGGCCGCGGCTGGAGCCACGCCCGCTTAGAGCCGGCGGGGCCCGCGGCGCCCTTGTCCGCGGCCCTAAATTCCTGGAGGTCCCGGACGCCATCTTCATCGACCTCGGGCTTGTCCACGTGCTCGTCGCCGTACTCCTCTCTATCTTTAGCCTTCTGCTCGTATTTATTCTTGTCCCACGTGCGCCGCACGACGTTGGCAGAGCCCTTGGCCGCCCTCTTGCTCTCGGACATATCTTCGCAGTGGTGCGCGGCGGTGGCCTTTATACGGGCGCGCGCACTGCGCTAACCTGTGCGCTGCTAAGCTGTGCCTTTTTGGTGCGGCCAGCGCAGTGCTTTTTAGAGCTCTACTAAGCAGTCTGGCGGGCACGTCGCAGCGCTGCTGTCAAATAGGTGCTGTAACGCAGTAACACGAACGCAACCAATGCGTTAGCAGGGCTTTTGGTTCGCGGCCGAGTGTGGAAACCCGGCTTGAAGAAAACCCGTGCTTTTCGTCCCGCCTCGGCTCACGACCCACACCGGTGGAAACGGCCTCTAAAGCTCCACGGAAGTTTGCCTGACCCGTGCAGAGCACCTCCAGATTTCAAAACCCGGGCTCAGCCCTCCCTACACACTGTTTAAGCTCTCTCTCCTTATAAGCCACAGCCGCATCCAAACGAGCTACGAAGTCGCCGCGCAGCATCGTATGCTACCAGGGTCCTCGTTGCCCTAAAAAATCGGAGTGAAACAGCAGCACCACGAGAGATTAACATTGTGACGCCAAAACAGACACCGCTGGTTTTGGCCGCACCGCGGCACACCGCGGCCCGCGTAGATGAAAAATTAGAGTAACAGCCGCCGCGCGCGCAGGCACAAATGGACCACGGACCCATCTCCGAGCAGCCGCCGGCCGGCAAGAGGAAGCGCGCGCGCGAGGACGGCGGCGGCACGCCGCCCAAGGCCAAAAAACCAAAAGAGGTCTACGCCCCGCCGCCGCTTTCGCAGTACGAAATCGATCGCAACATCACGATCGCGAAGAACCAGGCCTTCCTTCAGACCCTAGGCCTCGGCGACAACGGCTCGAACTTGCCCAAGATGAAGCGCAAGCCGGTGAAGCGCAAGCCCAAGCGCAAGGTCGAGGAGCACGAGAAGCGCAAAAGTTCGCGGCTCGCGGGCGGCCCCGCGCCCATCGAGCGCCTCGCCGACAACCCGGCCTCATACGCGGACTTCGAGGAGAGCCGGGAGCGGCGGCAGAGGCCCCGCGGGCCGCGGCCCGCGCCGTCGCTGCTGACGCAGGAGCAGCGCGAGCTGCTGGGCGTGTGGAACATGGAGGCCTTCTACGACTGGCTGGGCGAGACCACGCGCTTCCACAAGGCCGTCGGCACGGACAACCGGAAAAGTGTGGTCCGCCGAGTCCTTAAATTAGTGACGGGCGCGGGCGTGCACTACGGCTCGGCGACCTACGGCTGGCCTGAAGACGTCATCTTCCGCAAGGGCGAACCCGTGTCGCTCCAGGACGAACTTGAGCAGATCAAGGAGGACGCCAAGGATTTTGAAGCCACGCACGGCCGAGATCATGGCAATGGCTGGCTCCTGAATTATCCGTTGCAGAAGATGATTCTGTACCGCGACCACCTCGCCGCCACCACGCTCTCCGGGAAGCCGGCGGCGCGGAAGAAGAAGGCCACGGTCGCGCCGCCGCCGAAGAAGCGCAAGGCGCCGGCGCCCAAGACCGGCGCGCTGGACCCAGCGACCAATAATGCGCGCGGCGACATGGACCCCGCGACCGTCAAGGCGCTGAGAGATGCGAAGCGGCTCTTGGACGCGGGCAAGCTGACCAAGGACGACTTCAAGGAGACGAAGCTGCGGCTTCTAAAATAACAGTCGGCGCCAGCCGCGGCGGAGGCGTCGCTGGTCGGCCGCAAGGTCAACAAGAAGTTCAGAGAATAGGGCATAGGTTTTTTGACATCCGACTGCGTCGTCTGTAAAAAAACGCTTTTTTACAGACGACGCAGTCGGATGTCAAAAAACCTATGCCCTATTCTCTCCCCGGATGTGGCTATTTCGACGGCGAGGTCGAATCGGTCGACGAGGCCGGGCGGTGCGTCGTCGCGTGGGAGGACGGCATGACCACGACATTGACCAACGCGGCCGTGGCGAAGATCCTCAAGGACTGACTAGCGTAACAAACAACAATACATTATTTCTCCTTGGGGAGGCTCAGTTTTCGCGTCGCCGGATGCCGGTAGCCGACGACTCCGTGCGCGTCGAAGAAGCGCAGGTCCTCGATGACCAGGCGTTTGACTGGTAGCGGCTTTATCCCTCGCTCCTTGCAGAGCGCCTTGAGGGCCTGCGTCTCCATGGACTCGTAGTCGACCACGTCGACCACCGGCGCGGCCGCCGTCTCGGCCGCGGCCGCCGCCCAGGTGGCCTCGTCGACGGCGCCGTCGCTCGCGATGGCCCGCAGCTTCGCCTGGACCTCGTTTCTGCGCAGTAGCGCGGGCGCTGAGGTAAGCGTTCGCCAGGCGATATCGATTTCATCCGCCGGTAGCTCGTCAAGGGCTGCCGCGAAGCCGTCGCGGGTCACGTTCGTCGCGTCGCCGAAGAGGACGTCGACCCATCTCGCAACCTGCTCCCGCGGCGGCACGTATGTGAAGGCCTGCGTCGGCAGCCAGCGGCCGTCCGTCCTCTCCTCAAACGTGTAAGCTATCTCGCCGTCGACAAAGTTGTAGTAACTGCAGCTTGCGCATTCGTTCCTGCAACAGGTGCCGCCTGCAGGATCCAAGAGCACGCGTTCCTCCGCCAGAACGTCGAAGAAGGTCGCGGCCGGCACCAGTCTCCGGCGAGCGTTTGAACCGATCGCGGTCGGTGCCAGCGTCGCCGTGCGACCGTCTGGACCGACAAATGCGGTCGCGACAACGGCTGCTTGCACAAGCAGCAGTGTGCATTGATGCTGCCAGCGATGCATTGTGGTATCACTGCTGCCAGTGATGATTGGATACGATATGTATGCTTGCAGTGATGATTGTCCTGCACCCTCGGATGGCGGTAAGCTGCTCGTATGACGCTAAAAGCCTCGTACGTGCGGGTTTATATAACGGGTTTTCTTTCAAATTAATTAGTTGTGGTGCTCGCCCCGTCGCACAGCAACCGGTCGCACTGCAGTCAAAGCACAGCGCAAACAGCGACAAACAATGGCGCAGATACACGTCGGAGCATCGATGCTTGTCGTGCTGTTGCTGCAACTCACGACGAGGACGGCAGCGTTCAGCCCCCACAACAACAACCTCAAACCCAGCGCGCTGCGAGCCGGCCCCGACCTCAATACCGAGGGCAGCAGGACCATCGCGGACGTCGCGGACGGCTGGCTCTCACCGCAGCAAGTCAAAACGCTGCGCAAGGAGATCGACGACCGCCGAGCGCGGAAACGCCTCGCGTACCGGCGCCTCGAGGACGCGGAGCTCGGGGGCGCCTCGGAAGCGACGCTCGCCGCCGCCGAGGCCGCGCTGGGGACGAACGAGTTCTTCGAGGCCGGGGGCCCGGCGAAGTTGAGCGCCAAGGCCTTTCCGGACGTCGCGTTCGCGCTCGCGGAGGAGTGCGACGCCATGGTCGTCCAGATCCGGAAGAAGAAGGCCGTGCTGTACCGGCCCCTGCCGCCGGGCACGCCCGGGGCCGTCGTCATGCGGACCTCGGGCAAAGTGAGCCCGTGGAAGGCGCGCGCGCCCGCGGTCCGCGACAGCAAGGGGCGCATCCTCGGGCGCGAGGACGACTTCGAGGACGAGGAGGACGCAGATCCGCTCGAGACCGCGTGGGGGAAATCCCCGAGGCGGTAGGTGACGTCCGACCAACACTAGTAATTGTTCACTGTGATTAGAGACCGTGTGCCCCCAAATCACTCGAAGAACAAAGCGAACTCCGCCACGTCCGCGTTCTGGGACACGTAGGCGAACTCGGAGAAGGCCGGTTGCGCCGCCGCCTCCTCGCGCCGCCGGCCCTCCGCGACGAAGTACTGCGTGTTCACGGCGGCGGCGTTCTCGGCGCCCGCCGCCGCCGCCGCCGCCGCATCAGAATCCCGCAGCGCCAGCCGCGTGGTGTGCGCCTGCACCATGGAGATCTGCCACCACTCGACCTCCAGGATCTTCTTCACGTCGCTCCGCGACCGCCCCGCAGCCAGCGCGGCCTGGATGGCGGCGAAGACGTGCGGTCCGCCGAGGTCCTCCTCGAAGCGCGCCCAGTCGTAGGCCAGGCCCTTGTTGACCGCGTCGCTGAGGTAGTTGTACACCGTGGTGACCTTGATGGACTTTTCGGAGGCGATCACCTCGGCCGCCTTGCCGAAGAGGAAGTAGTCGTCGTAGGCGGCCTGCTTGGCCGGCTGGACGTGGCCCACAGAGGGCCGGGCGGCGACGGGGTCGCGCCACGCCACGACGGACGTCCGCGGCCGGCACGCCAGCTCCTGCGACGCCGGGGCCGCCTCGCCGCCCGGCGCGGCGGGCGGCGCGGCGTCGGCCACGCGATTCGTCACGTCGCCCAGCGCCGCGGGCGACGCCTTCGACGCGAGCATGGCGAAGACGCGGAAGGAGGCGTAGGCGTCGAGCGCCGCGTAGTCGCGCTGCTCGGCCGAGAGGGGGTAGTTTTCCCAGTCGCCCGTGCGCGTGCGCGCCGGCTTCGGCAGGAGGCACTTCAATGATGTAGCCACGAGGTCCGCTAGGCCCCGGCTCCCGGAGAGGTGGACGGCGTCGGCCAGGTCCCGCAGGTCGACGACGGGCGCCACCTTGGCCGCGAGGGCGAAGTCCGCGGCCAGCTTGCGCGCGTCGTTGCGCGCCCCGACGCCGACCTTGAGGATGCCCGGCGACGCCAAGAGGAAGGCCAGGCGGGGCGGCACCTTTTCCAGCTTGGACACGTGGAAGACGCAGGCGAGGTTGTGGGCCGCCAGCTGCACGGTCGCCACCTTGCGCGGCGGGCAGCCCGCCTCGTACGTCACCTTCCACTCCACGTCGAAGCCCAGGACCGCGTCCACGCGCGGCCAGCGGCCCTTCTGCGCGCGCACGCAGCGCTGGAGCCTGGCGCAGCAGTCGTCCGCGGCCTGGACCGTCGCGGCGTACTCCACGGCGCCCGTGAACTTCAGGGCGCGCGTCGGGGGCGCGCTGGCATTTGTTTCCCAGGGCGCCGCCCGCTTGGTGTGCGTCGTCCGTCGTTTCTCGCCCCGCGTGTCGGGCGAGCGGTGGGAGGCCGGCCGCTTCGGGAGCAGGGTCTGCGGGTCGACGCGCGCCGGTCGGATGGGCGACGACCCCGTGAGGGGCGACGCCGGGGGACCGTCCTTCTCCACAGTTTTGCCCCAGCACGACGGGTTCGTGAGCGAGGACACCGTGGACATGCGCGGGGGCGGCGTGGGCGCGGGCGGCGGCGCGGCGTCGTCGTCGCTCGAGTCCGAGGCGTTCGCGTCGAACCAGGCGCGCACGGCCGCGCGCGGGTCGCCGCCCGGGCGGCAGTGATCGCGGAAGCCGGTCTGGGTGAGCCTGCCCGGCGGCCGCGCCGTGGGCGGGGCGGGCGGCCGCGGTGGCGGTGCGGGCGGCCTCGGTGGTGGTGCGGGCGGCCGCGGCGCGACGGCCGAGAGCCGCAGCGCCGAGGCGTCGGCGCCCGCGGTCTTGAACGCGGCCGGCGCGGGCGTCAGCGCGCCGCGTGGTGCCGGTGGGCCCGTAGGCGGCGGCGACGCGTCGGGCGCGGCACCGCCGCGACGGAACCCGGGCGGCGCCGGCGTCGGCGGGCGGCCCGCGCGCGCCACGGGCGGCCCCCGCGCCGCGACGGGCCGCAGGCCGCCCTGAAGCAACACGGCGCCCCGCCGGGCGGTCGGCGCACCCGCCGCGGGGACGGGCGGCAGCGCGCGCGCCGCGGCGAGGGCCTGCTGCTCCGCCTCGCTGTGGAACAGCGCCCGCGCGTTGGGCCGCTCGGGCCGGCCGTCGTGGCCGCCGGCCGGCGGCGGTGGCGACGAGAAGTCCATCAGATCCTGGCTGCACGGCGGCTCGGGCGTCGGCGAGCAGGGTGCCGCTGTTGAGGCCTCGACGGCGGCGAGGATGTACGCGAAGACGGCCTTTTGCCGCGGGTCCGTGGCCGCCGCGGCCGCCGCGGTCATGCCCATTACGTCCGCACTCGCCGCGTGGTCGAGCGCGAAGCGCAGCTGTGCGTCGAACTCCGGGCAGACGGCGTAGAAGCCGCCCTCCGTCGCCGCCTTCCGGTGCTCGTCGGGCTCGTCCTCGGCGTCCCATTCGGTCTCCAGCGTCGACTGCTGGGGCACCGTGACTTGGACGGGCGGCACTGCCCGCAGCGCGACCTTCGGCGGTCCGCGTCTCGGCGGCGGCGCGACTGGGGGCGGTCCTCGTCGCGGCGCGGCCACTCGCGGCGCGGCCATTGGTTTGGGCGCGGGCGCCGCGGGCGGCGGTAGGCGCTGGAGGGAGTCGGCCTGCGGCGGCGGCGCCCGCGGTTGCGGTGGTGCTTCATTCTTGCGCGCGGGCGCCGGCGCAACCGCTTTGCGCGAGGGCGCCGGTGCGGCCCGAGGCTGCGGCGGTACTGCTCGCGGCACCAGCGGTGCCGCATTGCGCGCGGGAGCGGGCGCAGCCAGCTTACTGAGGCTGTCGAGCTTCACCGGCGGCGCAGGCTTTGGGTCGCCGCTCGTCCACGCCGCGCCAGCGTCGCGCTCGGCGGCGATCACGCTGGCGAGCAGGGACTCGTCGTCGAAGCCGTCGTCGGCGGCCATCACTGCGCTGGTCCTGGGGCCGCTGCGCTAGTCCCTAGCGCGCTCCGCACGTAGGTTTTGCCGATTCGCGCTGCTGCAGCACTTTTGGCTGTTCACAGCCGCACGCCTGGCGATTGAACTGCGGATTGCTTAGGCGTCGCGTGCATTACACGCTGAGGCCGGCTATTTAAAAGAGTATCGCGATTCTGCGCGATGCGGGCCGCCAGACACGGTTCGCGGCGCGCGGGACGATTCGCAAAAGTGCGGGTTGCCATGGGTCCGGAGAAAGATAGATGGATCAAGGAAAGAATGTTGATGTTCATTCAGAGGAATATATATTACTGCATGTAAGTGGGGATAGTCAAAATAACAAGCAGTCACACACATGTACATAAACTTACGCCTCCCCGCCATCGACACCCGCCAAATGCAGGTGCACCGCCCCGAGCCGGCCAGCCTGCTCCCCATCATGCGTCACCACCACGAGCGCGCCGGGGAACGCCACCAGGGACGCCTCGACGAGGGCCGTCGTCGCCGCGTCGCAGGCGGCGGTGGGCTCGTCCAAGAGTAACACGTCCGGCGCGAGCGCGAGCGCTATCGCCAAATTCGCCCGCTGCGCTTCGCCACCGGACAGCGACGCCCACGGCATTTCAAGCTTTTCGCTGGGTAGGCGCCAACGTTCCGCGAGACCCTCCCAGGCCTGAATCACGTCTAATGGCTCGCGGTGCCGCTGCGACTCGTAGGCCAGCATGCAGTCCAGGTGGTCGCGCGGGCTGCCCGCGACCGTCGGCCGGTCTTGGGACACGAAGGCCACGTGTGAGCGAAAGTACGGCGCCGAGCCCTCGAAGCCCTTGAGGCGGCCGCCGACCGCGGGCGCGAGCTTCGCCAGCGTCTTCAGTAGTTGGGTCTTGCCAGCTCCGGTCTCCCCCGTTAAGGCCGTCCGGCCGCCCCGTCTGAGCTCGAGCGAGCATGTGAGGTTCGTGAGCTCAACCACGACGTCATCCGCTTGCACGAGGAGCTCGCCCCTCGACGCCGTCCCGCTCACCACGCTCATGACGTACTTGCGCCGGGGCGCGTCCCGCTTCGGCGGGGCTTCCTCCCCTATGGGTGAATACGAACGCCCCGCGAACGACGCGCGGACCGCGGCGAAGACGCTCAGCGCAGAATCCCTCAAATACAGGAGGAACGCCACGAGGATGTCGCGGCGCTGCGACGGCGGCCGCGGCTTCAGGGTGTTCCGCCGCAGCGCGTGTAGTTTGGTGTCGAACACAGCCGTCGACGCCAGGCCGAGCAGCACTAAGGTCGTGAGGCACGACGCCGCGCAGACGAGGTACATGATCATGACCTGGTACACGCCGGCGACGACGGGCGGCTGGCCCCCGAGCATCTGGCCCGTCATCATGCCCGGCATCATGACGAGACCCATCACGGCCATGCTATTGAGGGTGGGCGTCAGCGCCGCGGTGGTCGCGGCACGTAAAGACGGCAGCGCGGCCTCGCGCCACGACGCGCCGCGCGACAGCGCCAGTTCGACGACGTCCGCCCGCTCGGCGAGGTCCGTGAGGAACGCGCCACAGCCCAGCGCCGTCGCCGTTAATACGTTCCCGACGACCATCCCTGACACGGGCACCACATACTTGGCGTCCCACGGGGGCGACAGCGCGAGTACGAAGACCGCCGCGTACAAGATGACACTTCCCGCGCCGCACGCGAAGGAGATGGCGAAGTGGAGTCGCAGGCCGTCGTAGCCGTACTTGAGGCGCGACGACGCCTCCTTCGCCGCCAGGGCGACAATTAAAGAGAGGTAGGCCACGATCAGCTTCGGGTCGTTGCGGCCGAAGAGCGGCTCCAATACGAACGCGCACAGGACCAGGAGCTGCACCGCGCACCGGGACGCGGAGATTATGATTCGCCCGGCGAGGTCGAGCTGGAGGAGGTGCGATGCCGTGATGACCACGCTTAAGAGCAACACGCACGCGAAGAGTTGGCCGGCGCCCAGTTGCTGGATGGCGGCCTGGTGGTGCTGTGCCGCGACCATTGTTTTATGAGTGCTGCCTGGGTTTCCTGGATAGCTATTGCGCACTGCTTACGAGTGAGGTCGCGTGTGGTCGTGAATATCCGATATGTTACTCTGGACGCCACGCGAGCCACACACCGCGCATTAAGCTGTGGAGGAAACCCTTTTTGAGCTATGCCAGAAACCCGCGCGCTAGCGCCTTTAGATACCCGCACATAGTGGTCACGAGGCCAAGGCGCAGTATGTGTCCGACACGTTTTTCCCGAATTAAATTAAACCGTGCTTTAGCGGTCTATAAGGGACCCGCGTGCACTTTGGGTGATGCCACACTACAACGGATGACTTTACCCGCCACTAGGTAGCGCGTCGTTCAGCGCCTTGGCGCGCGCGGCGAGCGCCTCCGCCGCCGCCTTGTCCTTCCGTTTCAGCAGGCCGAACTCCTTCGCGAGGCGCTTCGTCTCCGTCGCGCGTGGGACGCGCATGAGATTGGGTGCGATGTGATCGGCGATGAAGAGCGAGAGCGCGCTGTGCCGGACCCTCGGCGTCGCCTTGTAGGGAAGCAGCACGGGCTCCGGCGGCGCCTCGAACTCGAATTCGCGCACGGACACGAGCTTGGCTTCGTTGAACGACACGCGTCGGCCGCCGCGGCCGCCGCGGTGGCTGCGCGCTGTCGCGACGCGCGCCCGCCGCGCCCACGCGTGGACGTCAACCCCAGCAGTCATGTATGCGAGGCCGAGGCCCACCAGGCGCTCGTCGCGCAGCAGCGGGTGGTCCGTTATGCGTTCCACCATGGCTATCAATCACGATCGTCCCCCTCGACCCTGACCAATGGTGGGGCTGTGGGCTGCCCAAATGTGTGGCCGTCGCGACGGCCGCTGGAAACTCGGTTGGTCTGGTCACACAGCAGTGTGGGCGAGAGCGAAATCGTCAGGTTAACACAGCAGCTGAACCAAACCCGCACCGTTTTCGTGCGGGTTTTATATCGTGCGGGTTCTATATTGTGTCGGCTTAGCCCTTTAAGCAACTGCGCGGCGCGCGTGGAGCTTGCGCTGCTGTGCGGAGCCGTTCGGAGCCATACGAGGCCGTGCGGACCGTGCAGACTCGTTGCGGTGCTGTGCTCAAGCAAGGAGCAGTCGAGCCGCGAGCTATGGCGCCCAACACGCCGTCGTCGCGCAACTACGCCCTGCTCCTGAACCTCGCCCTGCTGGCCGGCGCCCAGAACAACCACCCCGACTGCGGGAAATGGGCGAACGAAGGCGAGTGCGACACCAATCCGGGGTACATGCTTCTGTCGTGCAAGGACGCCTGCGACAATGCGTCCTTCGAAGTCGCGGCGTCGTTCTACGAGCTCCAAGCGGAGACGGCTTCCGGCGCGACGCTGGACTTCGCCTCGCTCCGCGACAAGGTCGTCTTAATCACGAACGTCGCGAGCGAATGAGGCAAGACGGACGCGCACTACTCCGAGCTGGTAAAACTGCACGCGGAGCTGGGCGCGTCCGGCCTCGAGGTCTTGGCGTTTCCGTGCAACCAGTTCGGCAACCAGGAGCCGCAGGCCGCCGTGGCGGTCGAAGCGAGGGTGCGCAAACAGTACGGCGTCGCGTTCCACGTCATGGCCAAGGTGGAGGTTAATGGTGTGAACAGCCATGGCGTCTTCAAGTACCTCAAGCACGCGACGCCTGCGGTGCCCCGGATCGCCTGGAACTTCGGCGTCTACTATTTGGTCGGGCGGGACGGCTACGCGCGCGCCTTCCCGGACACGTCGCCCGCCCGCCTCGCCGGCGCCGTGCGCGCCGAGCTCTAGTTATGGAACGGGCTGCCGCTCGTGACGCCGCAACGCGCCCAGTCGCGCGTTGCGGCCGACCCGCGCAGCTGTTTCCCCTACTGGTAAGTGTACTGTGATTTATTAATCGGGCGAGGCCTCGAAGCGCCGCAGCGCCGCGTTGCGGATCAGGGCGCGCTTGCCGGGCGCCATCTCCTGCGAGTCGAAGCGGACCGAGGGCGGCGGGGTCCGCGCGCGCGAGAGCGTCGGCGAATCGCTGAGGGCGTTGCCCCGTCCCACAAAGGCGCGCGGCAGCGGCGCCGTTAGAGGTGTTCGAGCATCCTCCGGCGCCAGCGTCGGGTCCTGCTGCCGCGCCGGCGCGAGGCACGCCACGCAGCTCCCCACGGAGGCGGCTCGATTCACCCAGCCCGGCGTAGGCCGCCCGCAGAGCGCGCGGACGAGCGCGTCCGAGAAATGGTTGCAGTTTCGCTGCACGAGATCGTACGAAGCCGCGGGGAAGCTGCCGCGCAGCTCGTCGATGGCGCGGCTGACCGCCTGCAACGACTCGGCGCGGCCCATGGCGTAACTCCCGCGGAAGCACGCGATGCCCGGATTCTGGGCCGCGCCGCGCGGCCGCGTGTCGCCAATGCCGTAGCTCGCCCCGTACGAGTACTCGCGCCCGTCGACCTCGACGCCCGTGTGGTACAGGCCCAGGCCGAGCGCCGAGAGGAATTCGTTGCCGGGGCTGTCTAGATCATAGACGTTGAGTTTCACGGCGACGCCGCTCGGCGGGCGGCCCTGCGGCCAGAGAGCTCTCATTGGTTGGCGGGCGGTTACAGCAAGATGCGCCCGTTGTAACCGCTGCGAGCACAGAATCAGTTGAGCAGCGCTCCAGCTGGCGGTGCGGTGCTGTGCTATTTGTTCTAATTTTTGAGCGCGCGAAAACCCGCATGTAAAACCCGCGCGATAAGGATTTTTACGCACCTCTGTCAGGCGCTCGCGCAACGCGCGCCAAGTGCTACTGCCGCGTGGCCGACGCAACGACGCAGTGGCTACTGGGCTGTGAGCCTGAACCGATGTGTGGCCGCGGCGCCCATCGATAGAGCCGCGGCGCCGAGAACCATCCGTGGGCCAAAGGAATGGCCGCCGCCGCCGGCCTGGACGACAACACGGTCTGGAAGGTCGAGGAGATTAAAAAAATCGACAACAGCGCCGAGGCGCGTAAGCTATTGCTCAGAGTCAAGGAGCACGCCGACAACGTGCTCAAGGCTCGGGGCTGGCGCGTCAAGAACCTGATCGAGATCTGCTGCTGCGAGAAGAAGAACATGGGCACCAATTTGGGCGTGGGTGGCTGGTGCCGCGGCGGGGGCCCCAATTGCGCGCACACGATCGCCATTCGCTTGCGCCGCCCGAAGTCCCACGACTTGCTGAGCTTCGAGCACAGCCTCAAAGTTATGTGGCACGAGATGGCGCACATCGTGCACGGCAACCACTCGGCGGCCTTCTACCAGTTGTATGACGAGATCGGCAAGCACTACGAGCTCATCAAGGCCAAGGGCCAGCTCGTGGGAATGGACGGCTTCCCGATCGGGGGCGGCCGCAACGCGGACCCGCAGCGCCACAACCCGTCGGCGGCGGAGGGGCGCGCCGCCGGGCTCAAGGCTGCGGACGCGCGCGCGAAGAAGCAGCGCGTCATGGGCGGCGGCCGGCTCGGGGGCGACGCCTCGCACAAGAAGCTGGCGCCGCGCGCGGCCGCCGCGCGCGCGGCCGAGCGGCGCGCCCAGGACGCGCGGGACGGGCTGGGGGACGCTGAATTACAAATTGCAGCTTCCCAGGGCGAGCGGCGAGTTTCTAAGCCCGGCCTGTCCTGGGACGGTACGTGGAGGGCTATCTGCCCCGTCTGCGGGCCGGTATGCGTCGACAAGGTCGAACACGCCGAGGTCATAAGCGACAGCGACGACGAGGGGTTGGACGGGCCGGTGGACTACCGCCGGGAGAGCCAGGGGGAGGCGCGGCCGCCGCCGAAGAAGAAGCCCGCGCCGGCGCCGTCGAAGCCGCGGCGGCCGGCGCCGTCGGCAGCGCGGCGGCCGGCGCCGCGCGACCGGCCGGTCCGAGACCGGCCGGTCGACCTCACGTCGCCCGCGGAAGCACGGCCGGCCAAGCGCAAGGCGCCGGCGTCGCCCATCGACCTCACGGCGGAGGACTCGGACGGCGCGAGTGGGTCGGCGCCTACCCCGCCGGCGGTCTGGAGTTGCGCGCGGTGCACGCTGCGGAACTCCGGCGGCGACGCCTGCACCGCTTGCGCGGCGCCGCGGAACGCGGGCGCCCAGGAGGAGGCCGACGCGGCGCTCGCGCGGCGGCTCCAGGAGGGCCAGGCGCCGCCGGCGGCACCGGCGCCCTTCGACCCGTGCAAGTCGTCGCTCAACGGCGGGAATATGGCTCGCCCGGCGAAGAAGTGAGACAGTGTCATGTGTGACTAAGGTACGATGTGTTATTTAATGAGAACTCACCACCGGAAAGCGTGGTACGAAGAGCCGCGCTAGGCCGCCGAGGAACGCCCGCAGCGGCGCCAGCACCATCGTGAGGACGCCTCGCCCGCGCGCCGCGGCGGGCGCGTACGCGTAGGCGG
>Ga0114994_10000440_pt1 | contig 27903 bp, 20 predicted proteins | sample ArcticOcean_MG_C_9_FD_87043 | JGI IMG/M metagenome (GOLD analysis project Ga0114994, IMG submission 87043) | Marine microbial communities from western Arctic Ocean - ArcticOcean_MG_CB2_152 | ecosystem: Environmental > Aquatic > Marine > Oceanic | place: Arctic Ocean: Canada Basin | collected...
AAGCTATGATCTCAAACACTGCCTGATCATGCCTGAGTGAGCTGGACTGCTGAGAGAATTGGTAGATATCATCCAAGCGCCAGCGTATACGGTGTAGGCGATTGCGCACGTCTATTACCGACCCTACTCGACCCCAGGGAGACCTCTGGACCACGAATCGACCGCATTCCACCGGAGCAGCCACGACCAGGTGGACCGTTCAACAAAGCGAATGAAAAAAGTTACCTTTTCTACCCCCCAGTAAGTGTCTCATTGATCTCTTTGGACCAGTATCGAACCGAGCGATACTCAAACGGCTGCATGTCGCCTCTCACGAAAACCGTAAGCTGCACGGGTTTCTCTTTGCTAAAAATAGCAAAAGCAAAAAACAAAGCAACAACTGCACTTGCTGCACACGCTTGGGCGCTCGGGCTGCTGTAGTGCTGCACGCATTGCTTGTCAGAGCGGTTTTCAGCTAAGTAAGCTCCTCGGCGCACTACAGTGAATCTCCCCTTGCATCGGTTCGGCTCGGCTTAGGCGGCAAAAAGCGTCGAGCGGGCAAAAGAAATGGCGACCGGCGCCCAGGCCGCGCGCGGCGAGCTCGCCCTCCTCGGCGCCTTGAGCCTCGCGTTCGCGACGCTCGTGCTCAAGGAGGCGAGCCCGCACGACGCGTTCGAGGTGCTGAGCCGGCTGTTCTGGCGCACGGCGTCCGCGCGGCCACCTATTTTATTGGTGGTCATCTTGGTGGGCTGGGCGGGCGTGGTAAAAGCGGCCGACGCCGCGGGGCTCCGACTGTCGCGGGCCCTGGGCGAGGGCGTGCTGCCGCCGCGCGTGATCCTGCGGAGCGCCCTGGGGCTGCTGGACGTGATCCTGTTGTGTAGGCTGGTGCCCTTCGTGGCGCAGGTGGTCTTCGAGACGGAGCATTTTGGGAGGTGGTGTTTGTTTTTTGATTTAGTGGCGTATGCTGCCTGTTTCCTACTACTGGCGGCGCCGCCCTCCGCGTGCTGCGGGAGCGACGAATCCAACTACACGAACGAAAAGTGCAAGGCCCACCAGAGGTATGACCACGGGTGGTTACTACAAACTGCGCATTCAAGAGCATCATTGCTACGAACATGTGTAGAAAGTTTATGCGCGCCCTTCGCCCCGGTCACGTTCTGGCACGTCATCGTCGCGGACTACGCGACGAGCATGGCCAAAGCGTTGGGGGATGTGCACGTCACGACGTGCGTCGCCTATTACGCGGGGATCAGTCCGGCCTACTCTCTTTTATCAACGGAGACGCACAGCGTCTTCTGGGAAGAAACTAGAGGAGCGTGCGTGACGAGTGAACTCAACGCCTGGGCCCTAGCGTTACCCTTCTGGTGCCGCCTGTTCCAGTGCCTCAGTGTCTTGCGGCGGACCGGCGAACAGAAGAACGCTTGGAATGCACTAAAGTACGCGACGGCCTTTCCTTTGGTGTACGCGGGGTATCTAGACAGATTAGCACCCACGGACCAAACAAGACGTCTTGTTGTGCTGACGGCGTGCGTGCAGTCCTCGGCCACCTTCGCGTGGGACCTACTCATGGACTGGGGGTTATTTAGAAAACGGCGGGGCGGGTTCTTGTGCGGCGTGTTCGAGTGCGACACGATGCGGGACCCCAAGTCGCTGGTCTTTGCCAAAAGGGACGACGCCTTCGTCTACCTGGCGTACGGCTCCTTGGTCCTGTTCAACTTTTCGCTGCGCTTCGCGTGGGCGCTGGCTGTGTTCGGCCACGTCTCGACGCGGGGCATGGGCATGCTCTCCTTCGAGGTGGCCGAGCTGCTGCGGCGGACGGTCTGGGCTTTGTTTCGCGTCGAGTGGGAGTACCACGAGAAGGGCTGGCCCCTGGACACGGACTCGGACAACGAGGAGACGGAAAAACTGGTGGAGATGGTCGACGTGGAGTGGAGCGCGAGCGAAGAGTAAGGAGTGGAAGTTTAGTTTGCATCGGACCCCTTGGGGAGATCATTGGGGCGTCAGTCAATTCGTCGGGACCTCGCGCGAAGAGGGATTAAAACAATAACAATATTACTCGTGCCCCGCCGCCACGGGCACGCCCGCGGCCGTCGGGCGGCTCCGCCGGCGGAGCGTGCTGTTGTCCGCTTTGCCGGGGTCCATTTCGTCACCACTGTACCGCTCGATGCGCGCCTTCGCCCTCTTGATGGACTGCACGGCCCACATGCTGGCCAGACGATCCAGCGCCGCTTCGGTCTCTGAAACTAAACGTTCACGATGGGGCAGCTGTCGCTTTTCCACGGTCGAGAGCGAGTACCACCAGATCCGCGTGCAATGCAGCTCCGAGCACGTCGACACCAGCATGGCCACGCGCTGCGGGCCGCCGATCATCGTCGAGAAGGCCGCCACGGCCGTGCCCAGCGCGATGGTCACGATGACAAACTCCGGCCGCGCGGCGAGGGACGCCATCGCCGCCCCCGCGATGAACGAGAGCCGGAGCACCTCCAAGCCCTGCTGGGCCCGCCCGTACCGGTGCGCCAGCATCTGCAACCTCTGGTATTCCATCGACACCCGAAACTTCTCGAAGGCGTTTCCGGTGATCAAGGAGATGCCGTCGTCCTCGGCCTCGTCGGCCTTGTCCGGCGCGCCGTTCCGCACGTGGAAGCGCTGGTCCACGGCGACGTACTCCGTGTCGGACTCCTCGGAGTCGCTCTCGCTCCAGGAGGGCGCCACCTTCTCGCTCGCATCGCCTCCCCACAACCGCTTTGACGTATCTCTCGTCTTGGTGACCGGCGCCGCCAACATCCGCTTGGCCTCGGCCCACCGCTCGATGGGGTACAGGTGGCGCTCCCGGTATCGGTCGAACTTCATGCCGTCCCAGAGCGGCTCCGACTTGAGGACCGTGTCGATCAAATTGCGCTCGATCTCCCGCACTTCCGCCTGGAACCGCGTGGCGCGTACGTTGCGCGAGTCGGCCGGTTGCGTGGCGTGTGAGTCGTCCTCGTGCTCCACCTCCTCGTCGTCCTCTTCGGCCATAGCTTTCTGAAACCGCGACGACTCGGCGAACGCCGTCTGGCCGAGCGCGCCCGTCTCCCACTTGGCGAAGATGTCCCGCGTGTACTTGTGCATGTCGCGGCGCCGGTCGCGCCACTTCTTGAACGCGTCCAGCGACTCCTGGAGCTGATTGGCCGAGCCGCCCTGGGAGTAGTCGCCCATGCGGCTCCGGTAGCAATAAATTTCGGACGTGATGCGTTCCCGGGCTAATTCGCAGGCCGCCGCCTTCTCGCCCCACTCGAAGTAGCGCTGCATGGCGATGAGGAACCCGGTGGCGACGGACATGACGCCGGACGCGATGGGGCCGCGCGTTTTTCCCTTCACAAAGACCGCGCAGCACGTCGTCCCGAGGGCCACGACGATGACGAGCAGGCCAATGATACACTCGAGCCACCACAAATTGATAGCCGAGCGGCGATAGGTCAGCACGAGCTGCCACGTGTACAATAAACGACCCTTTTCCGCCTGCTGGAAGCCGATGATGTCCTGCTCCGACCGCGACGCCGTGCTGAGTCGGTGCGTGATGATGTCCGCGACGTGCGACGCCGACGCCCGGAGCACGTCGAACTCGAGGAACGAGGCCCGGACGTTCGCCGGCAGCCGCAGGCACGAGCGATGCTTGTGCCATAGCTGCCCCCGGCTCTGCGCGTCCTCGACACTGAGGGCCATCTGGTTGCACCAGAAACCCGAGTTCTTCAATATGATGATCTGACCGCCGCCCCGCGCCCTCCGCACGCACGTGTCCATGGTGTTGCGGTTCTTGCCGCACATGACCGTCGTGGCGTGCGGCAATAAACGCTGCAGGTACGCCCTAAAGTTCTGGCGATCGCTCTCGTGCTCGAAGAATAACAAGTGGGTGCAGTAGGGCGACAGGTCGGCCCGTAGATAGCGGTTGAGGGTCTTGACCTTGGTCCGCGAGTCGCACGCTCGCAGGCAATTTTCCTCGGCTCGTAACGTCATCGCGGCGTCGACGGGGGGCCACGCCTCTTCGAGCTTTTGCACACTCTTCCAGACCCGGCGCCGTTGCCGGTCTTCATCAGAAACCGTTTTGGCGGGGTTCGTCGCGTGGTAGTAGGGGTACACGACGGGCTCCGTCGCCTCCGCCGCCGTGGGCCGGGCATGACGCGCGAGATCAAAGTTTCCCTTGGGCGTGTAGAGCGTGAAGGGGCTGTCGCCGTCGTCGTCGAAGCGCACCGTCATGTCGTCGGGCAGCGCCGGCGCCTCGGTGTCCTTCAGGTCCTTCAGGCCCGGGAGGGACTCCAGATTAACCTTGTTGTTCCGGGCGTACGACGTCGTGTAGAGCCCCAGGTAGGTCAAATCGGACATCGAGTAGGACTGCGCGAAGCGCCGCACCCCGCCCTCGAACATCACCGGACTCTGGTTAAAACCGCAGCGACTCGACAGCTCGGACACGAGCCAGCCCCGCGACTCGTAGGACGCCTGGACCACGGACGACATGTACGCGCTGCTGACGTGTTCGTACTTCTTCTGCCGAATCCTATACAAGGCTTTGGCGCGCTCCCGCTGCCTCCGGTAATAAAATCGTGCCACGAGCTCCTGTACCATTGTTCTAGCCCTCGCGGCGTCGTTTTCCTGGTCGTCCATAATAACCCCTGCCACGGCCTTGAACGCGTCCTCGAGCGTGTTCCACGCGCGGTGCATCGCCTCGAGGCTCTTGAGAAGCGCCGAGGCCTCTTTTGTCGGCGTCCCGTTTGGCCCTTTCGCTTCGCGCACCAGCCGCTCGGCCTCAACTACCAAGCGTTCGATCTCCCGGGGCGGCGCGTCGTTCGGCACAGCCGGTGCATGGTGCGCGGCGCGGGGCGCGTCGTTGCCTTTCGCATCGCCCGCCTTGACCGTGGCGCTCTCCGCAAAGAACTCGTGAGCGAGGCCGTGCGCCATTCTTACCGGGTCGCCCTCGAGCGCGCTCGTGTAGCGCCGCAGCCCGTGCGCCGCCATCGTTTCCACAAGCTGTACCGCGTCGCGCTTTTTTCTTTTGTCTCGCTCCCCCTTGACGGCCTCGAGCTCACTTTTCAGATACCTCTCCTTGAGCTGGCGGGAGGTCGTGGGCGCCTGTTTGCCGTGGTGCTTCGCCTCGTGCAGATACTCCTCGTAGACCCGCAGCCCCTCCTTCGTCAGGCACGGCTGTCTTCTTAAAGTGGTCGCGTAGATCTTTTTCGCGAGCTGCGCGAGGCAGTTCGTCAGCGGCACGGTCGTCTCGCCTTTTTTGAGCGAGAACCGCTCGAGCTCGTGGAGCACGTCCTTGGCTCCGACGGCGTACCGCCGCAGCGCGAAGCCGAACTGCGTGATCTCGTCGCGCTTGTGGCGCAGCGCCTCCGCGACTGATTCGTCGACGCGCGGCGCGTGCGGGTCCTCGTCCGTATCTAAGAGGTGCGCCATCAATGCGTTATCGATAATGGTCGTGTCCAGGTCCGACAGCACGCCCCAGTCGTTCAATGCGGTCCGCGCGCGCTCGTCCGCCCACGCCCCGAGCAGCTCCTCGCTCCGGAAGGGGCCGCTCGTGTGCGCCTGGGCGACGAGCTTCGAGGCGAAGACGTCCAGGGTGGCGAATCCCGTCTTCCACCTCCCGTTGGCGCCCAGGCCGAAGAAGACCATCTGGGGGTTGGGTAACTTAAATTCGTCGCAAAGATTCGTCATCACTTCCTCGGGGCTGCACGCGCCCGGCTCGCCCTTGCACAGCATGTACCGGCTCCGCAGCCGCGTCTCCTCGAAGTACAGCGTGCCGTAGGCGTACGCGCCCCGCCGCTCGCCGGCCGCGAAGGGGTCTGCTTCCTTTGTGGTGCCCATCGTGAGCTGCTGCGTCTCGCTTAAGGCTAATTGCTGGTCGAGCGCCGCTCCTTGGTCGGGCGAGCGGAACGCATCGATGGCAGCGACGGCGGTCTGGCTCCGCACGTCGTCGGCCACCTCCCCGACGCCAGGGCGACGCGTGCTCAGGACCGGCGTGATCTTGCGTTGGGTGCGGCCGTTGGCCGCTAACTCAGAGGCGGCGTCCATGTCGAGCTTATATGGAATCGCTTTTACGCTTCCGCACTGTGACGTGTGCCGCTGCCGTTGTCAACGCACGTGAGAATGCCTTTCTTTGTGGGAACCTCTGGTGTGGTGTGCTGCTCCCGCGCGACGAGTGTTGCCCGAGCACTCCTAGACGTCGCAGCGCTCGCGAATCGTCCGATGCGCTGGCTGCGCACTTGAGCGCTCACAGGTGTGCTGCGAGGCTGCCCAAGCCAGTACCCAAGTGAAACCAGTGAGTGGTCAAGTTGCACACGCCCTGCGCCACGCGTCTCGGGGTCTCGGAGGTCTCCGCCTGGCGCTCGATTTCATCCTGTGGCGCTTAGAATCTCGGCTAAATTCTTTCAAATCGGGTTTCGATATTCGGTCTAAGCTTTGACCCGCGCTAATCCTGTCGCACCGACGTGTTAGAGAGTCGAGACAGCTTCGAGAGCCTGCTGACAGCTATTTGAGCGCTGCGCCCTTTTGCTCGTTAACCGCCGGCGGTTTCCAGGGTAATCCACAGGAGAGACTCAAATAGCAGACTCCTCCACCACAACGATGGCTACTAAGAACCCCCTCGGCACCGCTCTCATAGACGACCTCCCGCCCGATGAGCCGAGGTCGGGCGGCTACGCGCCGCAGGGAGACTACGCGCCGCAGGGCTACTCGCCGCAGCTCCAGCCGGCGCGGCAGAAGCTCCCCTTCATCGCGAGCTTCGTCTCCCAGCACGTCCTGGTGCTCTACGTCATGTCCTTCGTCGGCTTTGTGATCGCGTGCTCGGCCATGGGCAAGGTAAACGGGCTGGCGAACCGACCGACCAGCCACGTGCCCGACCCCAAGAAGCAACAGCGGGGCATCGGCGGCGGCAAGAACTCCCACTGGATGGATAGGTGCGCGTACATGGGCGAGGCTCTGTATGGAGATCCCGTGTTCTCGTACGAAGGCCACCACTACCAGATCATCGGCGGCAACTGGGCCCAGATCACTTGGCGCCAGGCCGAGATGGACGCCTGGGGCCGCTGCTTCGGCGGCGTGCCCGGCTACCTCGCCACCGTCGACGACGCCGCGGAAAACGCCTTTTTGCTGGGCAAGATGCTGTCGCACCAGGGCTTCGCCTCGGGCAACGCGGCCTGGATCGGCGCGAACGACATGACCAACGAGGGCTCCTTCCAGTGGCTCGACGGCTTCATGGGCTCCGAGGTCTTTTACCGGGACGGCGCGCCGGTCAACGGCAAATACTCCAACTTCGCCGAGGGCGAGCCCGACGAGGACGGCGAGGAGGACTGCGTCACGATGTACTCGTCGGGCCAGTGGAACGACGACTACTGCTACAAGCGGCGCCAGTTCTTCTTCGTCGAGTACGACGTCTGAGTCAGTCCTCCGCTCCTCTCTTCCTCCCCCCCTGTATTCATGATGATAAGTACACCGTCCTTGTAAACTAAACATATCACTCTGGGTTGTTATGGTGCAGGGGCGCGAGGCGACCACGGATCGTTCGGGTTTACTCGGAGTCTCGACTCGTGCCGTGTGTTCCGCCTCCCAGGGGCGGCACTGGCGCTCGCGTGCGGCAGAAACTTCTGCCGGCAGCGCTTCAACCGCGTCAACCGCTGGACAGCTGAAAATTCCATCGCTACTGCCTCGCTTAGTCCACACAATAAATCCACACTAAAATTTTAAAGCTGTGTCGACACTGCTCGACATCGTCAAACCACTGCAGCCACAACAGCACCGAGACATGCTCCGCCGCGCCGCCGCGACTGCGCGCCACATACGTCACGCGTCCACAACGCCACACCATGTCGATGCGATCGTCGTCGGCGCGGGCCTCGTCGGCGTCAGCACGGCGTTCAATCTCGCGGCCGCCGGCCTGCGCGTGCTCTGCGTGACCCAACATCCGCCCTGCTCCTACACGTCAGCCGTCTCCACGGAGTGCTACCGCGACTTCTGGCCGAGCCTCGAGATGTCCGCTCTGACGTCGCGTTCTATAGACCTGATGGAGCAAACGGCAACAGGAGCGAGCGACTCCGTCGGCATAACGCGGCGCGGCTACGCCTACTGCGCTCGCGATCCGGAGAATTTGGCGAAGGCCGTGGCCGAGTGCGGTCAACCTGTTAGACACCATACCACGCTCGACGCGTACCAGGCTTCCCCGACCGGGGTCCTCGACGCCGTCGACGCGCTCCCCACGGGCTTCGACGTGCTGCACGGGGATGCCGCGCGTGAGGCGTTCCCGGCACTGGGCGAGGACGTCGTGGGTGTCTTGCACGCGCGGCGGGCGGGCTGGGTCGACTCGGGCGGTACGCGAACGAACTCGTGAGCAGAGCGAAGGCGCGGGGCGTCACTTTTCTCCAGGGCGGCGTCGAAGGCGTCGAGTGTGAAGGGGGGGAGGTTTCGGGTGTCCAGGTCGATGGAAGCTTCGTGAAAGCGTCCGCGGTGGTAAATTGCGCGGGACCCTACCTGAAGGACGTTCATGCCATGGTCGCAGCGCCGGAGCTGCCGGTCGCGAACGAGGTCCACGCGAAGGTCGTATTCCGAGATGTACTTGGCAAGGTGCCTCGCGATGCACCGATGCTCATCTCCCTCGACCCCGCGCGAATCCTCGAGGACGGCGCCGGGCTGGAGGACGTGTTCGGGGCGGCGACGGCGGCGAAGCTTTCGCGGGTGGCGCCCAGTGGTGTTCATTTGCGCCCTTGGGGCAACGAGCATCTGTTACTCCTGTGGGACTACTGGCATTCTGACGTGGACATGGGAGCGCCGCCCGTTGACGTGCCGGAGTTTGACACGGACCTCTACCCGGAAGTGTGCTTGCGAGGGCTGTCGGGCTTTCTACCGGGTTTAAGGGAGTATACCGACGGGGATGGTGGCGAACGGCCGCTCATCGACGGCGGGTACTACACGCAGACCCCAGAGAATCGGCCACTCATCGGACCTGGAGGCGTGCCTGGGTATTATATCAATGGAGCCTTTGCCGGCTTCGGCCTCATGGCGGCCGAGGTGGCCGGCAAGCTGTGTGCTGCTCATGTCGTCGGGAGTACGCTGCCGTCCTACGCGCCGGCGTTCCTTCCGGCGCGGTACGGGGATCCGGCATACGCGGCCGTGCTCGAGGGGCTGATTACTCGTGGGAGCGGGTCGATCTAGGTGTTGTTCTGTGTAAGCTTGTTGTGGCTAGCCTTGGGCTCGCGCTTAAGAAGGCGCCGGTCACCTTCAGGCGGACAGGACCCGAGCTCAATCTCAGAGCTTTCAGAGCCGCTAATAACCAAAACGACATAGACGCAGTAACTTCTCTCTCGCCGCTTTTGCACGATACTCTTGTACACGACACGTGACCGACGCATAACCGCTAAAAAGACGAGATGGCGCAGGCAATGAGCGCCACCACCCCGACGGAGCTCACCCTGGACACCTGGCTCGCGGCCACCATAGAAAACCCGGCGCGCCGCGCGGCCGTCCGCGCGACCGTCGACGGCCTCGACGATTTCAGAGCGTGCGCCCTCGAAGACCTCGAGGCCGTCTGCGGACTCGCGAGTTGGCCCTAAGGCCGACAGCGACATTTATGTCGTGGTCGAGCCGGCGGGAGATCTTATTGATGTCGACACCACGGTCCGTTTTATGCCCGAGGTCATGAACGTGGAGTACCCGGACTACGCCTCGGACCCCGCGTCGAAGGAAGCGTTAATCAGTGCCCTCGTGGCGTCGGGCGTGAGCGTCGCGGGCGGCATCGATGGGGTCGAGTGGCTGGCCCAGGAGTTCATGGACGAAGGGAGTTCGGACGACGACGACATGCGGCGGCGCCTCGACACCTACGCCAGTCTGCCGGCGCGCGTGCGCATTAAGGTGCCCATGAACACGCTGTCCACTAACGAGCAGAGCGACGTGTCGCGGACGATTGCGAGGCGGCTCAAGGCCGCGGTGAACGGCGACGGCGTCCCGCCCCTCAAGGACTCGCTCGCCGAGGCCAGCGCGCCGCTGGCCGCGGCCTTGGATGTGGGCGGCACGGACCTGGGCGCCGACGGCGACACCCTCGTCGTGGGCGCGGAGACGCGCCGGCCCACGCGCGAGCCCACGCGCATGCCGATTAGCCCGCCTACGCAGCCCGTGGACAACACTCCGACGCGCTTACCCACGCGCCCGGTCGCGCGCCCTACACAACAACCCACGGACGGGCCCGGCGGCGGCTCGAAGAAGTCGAAGAAGTCCGGCTCGGAGATCATCGGCGGCATGGACGACGCAGGCGCCATCGTCCTGATCCTCTTCCTCGTCTTGCTCGGCCTGGGCATGTGCGCTGCGCTCGCGTACTTCTTTGTGAATCGAGACGACGAGCGCGAGGCGCACAAGCGGGCCCTCTACGCGGACGAGGACCCCTTCCGCGCGGACGACGAGAGAGACGTGACGCCCCAGCGCTCGGGCTACGAGGAGGAGTCGCGCCACGGGACGGACCAGGACGGCCAGTGGCCCGTGGAGCAGGGCCAGAACGTGCAGCAGCAGGACGCGTCGCCCCTGTTCTCGCCGGGCCAGGAGGAGCATTATGATGACGACAACATGAGCTTCGCCACGGGCGCCGTCGGCGGAGGCGCGGCGGCGGCGGCTTATGGTGACGACATGACCATGGCCTCGGGCGTCACCTACGGCGACGACATGACCATGGCGAGCGCGGCGCCCCCCGCGTACGGCGGCGACGACGCCATGACGATGGCGACGCAGGACACGCACTTCGACCAGATGGTCGAGGACGAGATCTCCAAGCGCAACGGCGCGGGCTTCGCCTAGAGTCGTCGGTTCTACGCGGTGGTTCCCCACTTGTTCCCCTTCCCCCGTCCGTCGCGTGTAGAGTATCATCCTATCTATGCTTTGCCGAGTAGGCCTCGTTGTCTCAAATACCCGTATATACGCCGCCGCGAATCATACACAAATACTTACTTCCAGTCCCGCTTCCAGCTCTCCTTCTCCCACTCGCCGTGCTTCTTTTTCGTCGGCTCCGCCTCCTCCCGCTTGAAGTTGACCGCCGTCCGCTGGCGCTTCACGTTGCCCGCGCGCTTCTTATCATCTTGAAAGTCCTGCCACATGCCCACGCGCGCGCCTCTGCGATCGTCCGTGTTCCACTGCTTCTCAAACGTCTTTTCCGAAGTCTCCTTCGCCTCGGCCTCTTGCGCTTGATCTCTTTCCCGCTGCTGCTGCACGCGAGTGTGGTCGTCGACGTCCCTTCTTTTCATCTCGTTCTGCGCGAAGGTCTTGGCCACTTCTTTTTGGAGCGCGTCCTCTAAAGGAGGCAAGGTCCGTTCGTCCACACCTTTCGAGACCTTGAACCTGCGTTCACTTCGGCACCGGTCTCTAGCGCCCTCAATCACTAGAATACAGCGGTCCCGCAGCTTCGGGTCACTTAGTGTGGCGTAGGCGTCCTTGACGGCCTCGAAGGCCGTCTTCGCTTGGTCGCTGCCGCCGTTCTTATCCGGATGACATAAAACGCTCATCTTCTTGTACCGGTTCTTAATGTCGTCGGGCGTGGCGTCCGTGTCGAGGACCAGGACCCGGAAGGGATCCAGGTTCTTGAAATTGGCATGTTTATCTGTTAGCCGCTGGACATGATCAAGGCCTTTGCCCAGCTTCTGTTTTTGGTATTTTTTGGTGACGGGGTTCGTCTCGCCCTTCTTCTGGCGGCTTCGCTGGGCCTTGTCATCTTCTAAAACGCCGAAGAAATCTTTTAATTCCTCCTCGTTGCGCGCCGCTTCCCTTTTTTGCGCCTCCGTCGCCGCGTCCCTTCGTCGCTTCTCCTCGGCTTCTCGCTCGATGCGTTTCTCGTCCTCGATCCGATCTTTCGTCTGTAGTGCTTCGCCGTCCTTCGCGGCCTGGAGGGACTTTTCATAGGCTTCGTTGCCAGGATCGAGCTGTAGAGCTCGCCGCCACGACGCTTGCGCCGTGGCGAAGCGCGTCAAAGCATGTTCCGCGGTCGCGCGCCGCGCGAGGGCCTTGGGCCACGTCGGGTCTAATCTACACGCCTCCTCCGCGTCCTTGAACGCCTTTGACACATGCGACATGGCCAGGTAGGCCCCAGATCTATTCGAGTAAAGCACGGCGTTGCTCGGGTCCAGCGCAATAGCCTCGCTGAAGGCCTGGACCGCGCCCAGGTAGTCCTTGGCCTTGAACTTTTCGTTGCCTCGATTTTTATACTCGAGGGCATGCGCGGCGGCGTAGGACTCCGAGTCCTCGGGCGGCGGCGGCGGCGCGTCGGCCATAGCTTGGCGTTGTTTACGGCTAGGTGCTTACTGGTGGCGTTGTGACGGCTGCGACGCTGCAGCAGCTCTTCTGGCTCGCGTCGACGCGGCGGCTCGGCGTGCCAGTAGTTATAAGCTTGTGTGCTGCTTCTCAGCTCCAGCCACTTGTGCGACCGGCGCTTTTGGCCCACACAGCTTGCAGCCGGCACAACAGCACTGCTCTCTCTAGGCCGTCGTCCGTGCTGCGGCGACCCACGGTCGTGCTCGCGGCAGCTACTCGTTGGCACATGTCCTGAAACCCGTACGCCTTCGCATACACGTGAAAACTCGTCTCCATCACACGTACGAGGTCCAAGGACCCGACAGGACTCGTGGGGGAAGCCAAAAAGCAAAAGGCGGATTTCGATGATGGGGCTGAGTTTGATCAGCTGATCAGGCGAGGCTCACTCAAACGCAGCTCACGAGGCCCTGTGGCATCTATCGGTGCCGTGCGACTGCAGACGTTCGCTCCAGACCCCAGTTATCAAACGGGCCGAGTAGTATTTAGAACTGCGGACCAGCAGTGATACACTCACTGCAATTGAGCACAAAAGCAGCACTTGCAATCCAGCGCACGCGCTGCAAGCGAGCACGACACAAATGGCCGCCGCCGCGACGCCGCGCCGCCGCCTGGGCCCGAGCACCCTGCGGAGGCAAACGAGCACGGGCCCTTTGAGTGACGCCACCGCCGACCGCGCGCTGCCCGTCGCCGTCGACGGCGACCCCTCTACCGAGACCGCCCTGGATTCGGACCACTGGACCTTTTGGGGACGAGGGCAACGACCTACTGAGAGAGGATCGAAGAACGCCTGGGCTTCCGAACCCTTACATAAAATAAGGACCGCGGAAGCGTTCTTCCGTTTGCACGCGGCCCTGGAGAAGCCCTCGACCCTAGGCAGCGGCGCGACCTACCAGTTGTTTAGGAACGACACGGAGCCGACGTGGGAGGACGCCGCTAATGCGCAAGGAGGCGAGTGGCATGTGCCGCTAGAGAGAAGTGCGGACCTAGATGAGGTGTGGAAGCGCTTATGTTTGGCCGCCATCGGGGGCCAGCTGACGCCTCCGGGCGACGACGCTGATTTAGACGAGGTCTGCGGCTGTTCTCTTTCGTTAAAGAAGGGCGGGGGCCTGCGCCTCGGCGTCTGGACGAAGAACAGGGGGGACGAGGCGGCGCAGCGCGCCGTGGCCGAGGCCATCCGCGCAGTCTTGGCGCTGGAGAAGGCCGTGGCGCTGACCTACTCGCCGCACGACTCCAAGGGCGACGCGCTCTACACGGACTCGAAGACCGACGCGTTCTAGGCGGGGGGGCTAAGGCGCGGGAACGTATCTCTCGGCTCAATCAATATTTTGGCGGCTGAATCTTGCTACAGCAGCCCCTCGCTCGCGCGAGGTTCTTGAGAGGGCCGGCCACGCGCGGGTGGTGGCGCCTGGGCAATTAGACGACGACAACGAGGCACTCGGGGAGGGAGACGCCATCATAAGCTCCGGATCCAGGCTGATCTCCACCGATTCCGCCGCCACTAAGGGTGCAGCAGCCACATCCACCGGTCTGGCCACATATACCTCCAAGGTTCTGGAATACCACCGGCGATGCCGTGACGTCGACGGGCACGTCAACCAACAGGCATGTATTCCCCGCCACACAAGCCCCGCTTACAGAGCCGCTAATCACATAATCCGAGTCGCTGCACGCCGGCGGTGGCGCTTCCGTAGGCGCTTCCGTAGTCGCCGCTTCGTAGCCACCGATGCCGTAGGCGCCGCCGGTAAGAGCCATGGAGAGAAGTACAGCGCACATGATTTTTGCCTGTGTAACATGAGGTTGGTGTTCGCAAGCTCGCGCGGCGACTCGCCGGCGAGTCGGTCGGCGACGTCCCATCCGAGCTCTCGGGTTGGCGGCGTTATTTGGGGCGGACCGGTCGTGCGGCCAGCGGCGCGTGATGGGCGGAGGGGGGAACTAAGCAGAGGAAGCATGGAACCTCAGGTACTTTTTCTCTCCCCGCGGCGCCGCTAGCGCCCCTCAATGCGCGCGCGGCGCCGCCGCGTGATCCTGTGTAGGGTGTGAGGTCTCTCACTGGGTGGCGTTGATTCTCGTCGCTCAATCGCGCGCGATTTGTCTGAATAAGCGATGGCCGATGATTGAAATAAAAGGAACGCACGCTGAGCTAGGGTTCGGGGCGCGGGCAATTACGGCGGACCCCCCCCGCCCCCCCCCGCCAGATCGTACTGTTAGAGGAAATCTTGAGACCACCAGACGTCTCCGGCCACCGCGCGCTCGAGCCTCGCGGCCTCTATCATAACCCCTACACGCCCACGACTAGACGGCAGGACACTACTCGGAACGACCACTCTTACGCGACACCTCAGAACAGGGTGCCCTTGGCGAGCTTGTTCGAGAGGATGATGCCCTTGACGGTGCCGCGGAACTTGCGCCGCGCGTTGAACTTGCGCATCGTGTCCAATGTCTTGACGAGGTTCCGCGAGACGAGCTCGTGGTCTCCGACCAAGAACCAGGGGTGTCTCAGAGCTTGCGACGCCGTTAATCGCTTGTCGGGGTCGACCACGAGCATCTTCCGAATCAAGTCCTTGGCGTCGTCCGACACTTGGTCCCAGTACTGGGGGTCAAACGCGTAGTCCGCCGCCTTGATCTTGCGATACAGGATGGCGTGGTTGTCGTCGTGGAACGGCGGGTACCCACCTAGCAAAATATAAATGATGACCCCACACGACCACATGTCCACGGCCGTCCCGTACTTCTTGCCCTTCAAGATCTCCGGCGCCACGTAGCCCGGCGTGCCGCACTGCGTGTCCAACGACTTCCCCTCAACTTTTTTGGCGAAACCGAAATCGGCCAATTTGATGTCAAAGTCGTTGAAGGGCGACTTCAATAAGAGGTTCTCCGGCTTTAAGTCTCTGTGGACAATACCACGACCATGGAGATACGCCAAGGCATCTAGCAGTATTCTCACTAAACCGCGCGCATCCATCTCGTTGTAAAAGGTCTTCTTCACGATGCGCTCGAAGAGTTCCCCGCCCTCCATCAACTCGATCACCATGTAGTACATCTTTTTTTCTTCAAAAAAGTCGTGGAGTTTCACTATATTGGGATGCTCGACACTGCGTAAAACAGCGACTTCTTCGTGGAGCGAGTCCACGTCCTCCTTTTTTAAATCAGGAGTTTTTCTAATGCACTTGACCGCTACTTTTTGCGCGCCCTCGGCCTTGCTTGTGGCGAGGACGACGGTGGAGAACGCGCCTGTACCTAATTCTTTTTCATCCAACTTGTACTTCCGGCCGAAGTCCGAGTTGGCGTCCTGTCGCTCGCCGCCCCCGTCCTTGGAGCCCTGCGCGCGATGATGGTGTGAATGTTGCTCTCGCGCGAGCGGGCGCGCGGTCCGCGCGCGCGCGTGCCCTGCGGCGCTCTCTCGCGCTGTGTGTATACTCCGTCCGGTCCGTGGGCTGCGGCACGTGGGTCGGTCTCGGCGGCCGCGGCGCAGCGATATGTGGAAACCTCTGCGCAGCGCTTCCTGCTGTTCTAGCCCGCGCGTCGGCTGGCGGACGCGGTTGCGCACGCTACATCCCATCTCTGTTCAGCGACCAGTACGTACAGCGCTGGCCGTTCCTATAACGCGCAGCTGTGTCTGTAGCCTGCACCTGTAGAGAGGGGATGTGCTAAAATTTATGCCAGCGAGCAAACCCGCACGCCGGCTGTCACTTTCCGCGGCCGCAACCTTCCCAAACAACGTGGTATATCCATCGGGCGCGCGTCGTGATTTTTTTTGAACTGCAATCTCCAGAATATTCAAGGGGGCCCCTCGTTCCGCGCCGCGGGCGGCGCCATCGAGCACGACCTTTCCGGGCGGCACCTGGACGGGTGAGTTCGTTGTAATAGGAGTCTGGCCCGACGCCCGCTCCTTGCCAACGCGGCGGACGCCGCGTCGGCAATGTCGTCGGGGCGCGGGAGTTAATGTGCATATACTATCGGAAGAACGTTACTACTGTGCGGGCGGCGGCTTGAAGCCCGCCGTGAGCTGCACTACCTCCTCGAGGCTAATGTCATCAGAGTCGCCCGCGAAGCCGTTGTCCTCGGGTAGGAAGAGCATGCAGTGGCACTCGTGCCGCTCGCGCATCGGGACACAGGGACAGTTCCAGTAGCCGCTCTTGGCCTCGGCCTCCTTGTCGACGTAGTTACGGCACGGGCAGAGCGGCGCGCCGAGCGACACCTTGTGCTCCGCGAGGCCGCGGATGACGACCGCGGGCACTGATGGCTCGGAACAATATTTCGTTCCGGAGACCTTGACGTAGCGGTTGCTGAAGGCAGTCATCGCGGCGACCGCTTTTTGTACCGCGATTGGAGTGTCATCTTCCACGGCGGCCGGGTCCGACGACGAGCTTCGCAGCGCCGTCCTGGCGACGGTAGGTCGTCCTGCTTGGAAACTGCGCGTGGGCTGCAGGAGGGCTGCGAGTGCGAGGGCTCTTCTCGCGTACCGCTGGCGGCGCGGCGCCATCTTCTTAATTCTCTATGCTTTGCTGATGCTTTGCTGAAGCTGTCTGTGTGTCAAGCAGCTGCTGTAAACGGAGCTTTTACGGCTGGCACTTATTATAAGCGCTAGAGTTCTGAGGAAGGGGTACGGTCAAAATGTGGCTGATATTGCGCGTACAGCGGTACGAGAATTCTGATGTGCAATCACGACTCAGATCAACGAAACCCGTTTATTAAATTAAAGGATCTAAGGTTGTGCCTGCCGAACTCCATCGTTCTTGGGCCGGCTGAAGAACCCCCCGACTGGACAGTCGTCCCGCCCGAACCCCGGCGACCACCACCACTTCTCGCCGAGCGGGCACGGATACGTGTTGCCCGCGTACCGGCCGTGGATCGGAGCGCGAGCTTCCGAGATCGCGGGGCCGGCGCGCAGGATCGAGGCCAATACGGAAAACGAGGACCCGTGCACGGCCAGGAGGCCCACGTGCACCATCGCCCGCAAGTCGTCGAGCGGGCTCCGGCCTCCGCGGATTACGATCTTGCGGCTGCCGAGAAGGCGCGCGACGCCCACCGCGTCGCCCGCATGCTCGCCAAAGACCACTTGTGCAAATCGACCAATCACGACGCGGTCGTGCGGCTCTGGCGTCAAATTGCGCACTGCATACGCACGACCGTCGCGTTGTTCTCGGCGAGCAAGTCGTGCAGGCTCGCCGCGTAGCGCTCTATGTGGGCCAACGCCGCGCCGCCCTCCGGGACGCGGACGTGCACGCCGACGGCGCGCGCGTAGCCGTCGGGCGGTCTCCCCGCGTCGAACGAGGAGCGCCATTCCATAGCTATTTCGCGCCGCGCTTTCTGGCACGTGGCGTTCGTCCGGAAATCCGGCGGCGGGGGCACATCGCCACAGAGCCTCGACAGCTCGGTCTCGCAGTTGTCGCGGTAGAGGGATGCGCGCCCCGCAGGGTAGATCGCGTGGGCCGTCGCGTAGACGGCGGCCTTCGCCTCGACGCCGCCGGCGTGGGACGCGCCCGCCGGCCGCTCAGGATCGTTCACGTAGCAGTAGGCGCCCGGCGCCAATCGCGCTAGGACCATGCAACTAATCGCGCCGAGCGCTTGTTGTCCGACCCCGTCGTGCTTCCGCGGCGCATGCGAGAGTTTGAACGACTTCGTGCGCAGGCGTCTGCTCGCGAGGGGCGCACCCCAATGTGAGAGGGTTGCGGCGGTCTTTAGGCACGTCGGTGGCGTGGCCTGGGCGCCGCCGAGGGTTATCAGTGTGGCTAATAAGGATGACATATAGTTTATTCGTTACTGTGCGCCTGCATCTACCTTGATAGGCCAAAATTGACCAGTGCTCTGTGATTAACCAGGATTTGCGCGAGCCGCGCCGACCCGATAGATAGCTGAGATATTGTATCACGCCTTAAAGGTCCTAGAACTGCGCGCGTCCACGTACTTTTATCGTAGTCGCCGCCGCCGCGCCCACAAATGGGCCCAAAACGGGGTTTTTAAAAGAGTTGTTCTAAGCGCGGCGCACTGTGGAGCTCACTTCTAACGAAAAAGCTTAAATTTAATTAACACAACAAACCCCCTCACTCCGACGCCGCAGCGAGCATCCCCGCCACCTCCGCGCACTTCCGCCGCGGCGCCCCATTCCGTGCATTCGCCCGCTCCACCTCGTCGATGCGCCGCCAGGCGCCCCAGGACGTGCCGGCGCTCAAGCCCGCAACGCCACCGGCCTCGAGGTCCTCGAGGACCGCGGCCGCGGTTTCGCGCGCGTCGGCCACGTTCGAGCCAACAATACCCGTCGGCCCGCGCTTGACCCAGCCCGCGCAGTAGAGCTTGGGCGCGACGCGGCTCGCGACGTGGGCGTAGGTGCCCGCCGGGCCGGGCTGGGGCTTCGCGCGCCCGCCGGCCGGGTCCGGGGGGCTCGCGGTGTAACCCACCGCACAAACAGCTACATCGCACGCGATGCGGTCGAGCTCGCCCGTGCCCACGGCTTGTTGCTGGTGGACGTCGCCCTCCAGCGTACACCGCTCGAAGACGACGGCGCCCAGGCGGCCCGCGGCGCCCGCCTCGAACGCGACGGGTCTCCTTAAGAACTTCAGGTGCACCTCGCGCTCCGCGGCCTTGGGCTGCGAGGCTACTTTATCGAGGAACTTGCGCTTGCGCGCCAGCGGCCTCGCTTTGCCCTCCTCCAGCGAGGCCGCGGTGTCGCCAGCGCGCAGTTCATCACCATCAATGACCAGCGCCGCGTTCTCCAACTCCGTGAGCTCGCGGCATTCTTTGGTCGTGAACGCCGCCTGCGTCGCTCCCCTACGACCGACAACCTCGATGCGGCGCCGCGCGGGCAAGGCTTGGAGCGCGTCGAACGCCGCGGCGTCCACGTCCGTGCCCGCCAGATGCGCCGCCGGCGCCGCCAGCACGCGCGCGCAATCTAAAGCAACATTCCCGTGGCCGATGACCACAGCTCTTAATTCCTCGGACACGTCCGGCAGGTCCAGTCCCGCAAACGTCGGCTCCGCGTTGTAATAGCCCACGAAGTCGCGCGCGTTCAGGACGCCACTTAACTCGTTTCCGGGCAGGTCGAGCTTTCGTGGCAAATCGCAGCCCGTGGCCATGACGACGGCGTCGTAGAGCCGCGCGAGCTCGTCGAGCGGGATGACCGGTCCAGAGTGGTCGCCCGCGTCGTCGGGGTGCCCCACGAACACGTGTCCAGAATACGAGAATCGAGGGTCGGTCGCGACGCTCTCAAAGTCCTCCTGCACGCTCTTCACCTCGGGGTGGTCCGGCGCCACGCCGTACCTTACCAAGCCAAACGGCGTGGGCCATCTATCTATGACCGTGACGCGCACGGCTTCGCTGTCTCTTAACAGATATTTGGCGGTGTAGAAGCCGCCGGGGCCGGAGCCGACGATTGCCACGCGCGGTGCCGTGCTGAGTGCTCGGCGCGTGGCGCGGCGCAGCATCGTATGCGTGACGCGCGGCGACGGCGTCGCGTAGCGGCGGGTCGCAGCGCGCAGCATTGTAATGTGGTTTTGGCTGCTTTTGGCTGCTGCTTGCCGCACGCGTGCCCGTGGCGGCTGTCCGTCTGGAAGCGATCTCGCGTGGAGATCTGGTGGAGCCCTGTGACGCGTGCTGTACTCGTATGCCTGCAACGGCTGCACAAACGCCGCGGCTTTTGCGAATGCGAAATGCGGGCACAAAACGGGTTTCTCTTGCGAAGCGTTGCATGGCTGAAGGCCTCCCTGGGTCCCGATTGAAACCTACAGTGCGCTGGGACCGCACGCGGACGCTTCCGTCGAAATAACCCGCACGTAAAATTTAGCTTCGCTGAGGCGATCAGCAAAACACTGCTGTAGCACCGCCACCATGCAGGTTCGTTACCGCCAGCCGCCCCGCTGCTCCTCCAAATATACGCGTTAAGCCATCTGCCCAAAAACCTTGCCGAACGGCACGGATGCGGCCGCGCGAAGGCGCTTTTTGTGAGCACGGTCAAAAGCAGCGGCAGCGACGCCGGCGGCCGCCCCCGGTGGCCCGCTGCGCAGCCGAGGCACTGCGCGCGAGCCACTGACATAAAACTGCATGTGTCTTGGACCGTGCGGTGGCCGCACTCACGGACGGCCCTTCGCCGCACACACCGAACCCGCCCCGCCTCCCTACGCCGACGCCGCGCCGTCACCCCCCTACTCCCACCCATCCGAGAGTACAACCCAACTCACCTCATCTCCCCACAGATCTTCGTCAAGACCCTCACGGGCAAGACCATCACGCTCGATGTCGAGCCTTCGGACACGATCGACAACGTGAAGCAAAAGATCCAGGACAAGGAGGGCATCCCCCCCGACCAGCAGCGCCTGATCTTCGCGGGCAAGCAGCTCGAGGACGGCCGCACGCTCTCGGACTACAACATCCAGAAGGAGTCGACGCTCCACCTCGTGCTGCGCCTGCGCGGAGGCGGCAAGGTGCACGGTTCGCTGGCGCGCGCCGGCAAGGTCAAGGGCCAGACGCCCAAGGTCGAGAAGCAGGAGAAGAAGAAGCTCCCCACGGGCCGCGCGAAGAAGCGCATGCTCTACAACCGGCGGTTCGTGAACGTCGTCGCGGGCATGGGCGGCAAGAAGTTCGGGCCCAACTCCAACGCCGCGAAGGCCTAAATCTGGTTCTGTCTTACTCCCCGGTAGTCTGTTAGGGGCAATTCCCCGCGCCGGGGAGTCCGAGTCCGGGCGCCCGCGGCGGGACACTGCCGGGGCCCTCGGCAAGTCCCTCCGAGGCCCGGGCTAACTCCTCGGCCGCCGGCAATTGCCGACTTCGGCCGACCACACAGTTCACCGCGGCTAGAGGGGTAGAGCCGGGGGGAGTTAACTAGAAAACCACATCATCAACTTACACGGCCCCTCACAGGGTGAACGTCGGCGCCTGCGCCCCGCGCCCGGCCGCCTCGAAGGGCAGCCGCGCTAGGGGCGAGTCGAACCGGTCGCGCTCGCGGTTCTCCACGCACCACGCGATGTTGGACTCCACGGCGCTCCGCGCCTGGGCGTAGACGCGGGAGCACGCGTCCCGGTCCTTCGCGTCCACGTCGGCCGTCGAGATCGGCTCGCCGAACCGGAAGTAGAAGCGCCGCGGGTTCGTCGGCACCGCTAGAGGAAAGCGGAAATCCTCCTCTTTGTTCGCCCAGCGCCGCGCGGACGGGATGTTCGGCTGCTCGCCGACTTTATCCCTAAAGAAAGTGACCGAGTCGGCAGCTCCGACGGCTCCAAACGGTACAATCAGCGCGTCGAATTTCGCCGCCACTCTAACAAAGTCCGTCTCCTCGGGCCAGAACAATTTGTTGTTTTCTCCTTTGCCATGATTGCTTTCGCGGACCCCGCCTGGAAACAACAGCACGCACTCGTCGCGCTGCAAGAGCCGCACGAAGTTCCGCGGCGTCACTTCCACGGCCCCAAATTTCTGAAAGAAAGACTGGTCGCCCTGCCCGCCGCCGCGCAACAGGTCGCGCGACTGGCCGTCCGTCCACCAGCTCGGCGCCGGCCGCGGGCCGCCTTGCGGTCCATCGAGCAGCGACGGCGCGTTCGTCGCCACGGGGTGCGCCAGGCCTCGAATCAACAAGTCGCGGTCGCGGAGGAACTCGTCCACTAAGATGCTCAGGTCGGCTCCGAACAGCTGGTGGTTCCCCACGAGCAGCACGGGTTGCCCGGCACTCGGCGAGGGCACGCCCCGCAAGCCTTCCTCCGCTTGTCCATTCATTGTGGAGAAGAATTTTGGAGATACTAAACGCCTCAAAGGATCGACGACGGAATCCCTTGTTTCTTTGATCTGCGTCGCGTTCGGCCGGACGAAGTCGTCCACCGAGCGCTGGGCCTTGCGCCGCTTCGTCTCGCGGATCTCGTCGCCGTACAGGGCCATGGATGTTCGTAAGGCCTTGCCGAAGTCCAGGCGCTCCGGATCCACTAAAACCGCGTGGCCGCCGCCTTTGAGTACAAAACTCTCCGCGTCCAAAGCTTTCTCCAGCCGCGCCGCCTCGTCCTTCGACGGCAGGAAGCGGTCGTCGGCGCCCGCGATCACTAGAAAATTCGTCGAGTGACCGGTCCTCCGTAACCGCCAGAGCCGCTCGTTCGTTTTAGAACAACCCTTGTCGAGCCAGTTCTCCACGCGATGCTTTAACGTGTCCGGCGGCACCAGATCGGCCAACGCCTGGGCGCCGCCGACCGCCCTTTCTAACCCGGCAAAATCTAAGGACGAGAATTCGTCCATGGCTTTCGAGACCATGGACCCGTCCGACGCGAGTAATCCGACGGCGGCACCGATGGCCCCCGCGTACGCGACGCCCTGGGCCGACGACACGACGCGGCCGCCGATGGGCCAGGGCGTCCGGTCGTAGCTCGTCGCTGGGTTAACGAGGACCACTCCTCTCAAATTGTCCAGCTGCCGGGCGTCGCTCAGCTGCAGCGCCGCGGCCGTCGCGATGAGGCCTCCCATGGACTCGCCCGCCAGGATGCCGCCCTTGTCCTTTGAAAACGTCGCGACGGCGTCCACGACTTCATCAAAAGAACTCCGGTCGTCGCCGTCGACCCACGCGTACCACGGGTCGTAGTTATTTTCCAGGAGGTTCGGAAGTTGTGCTGCAACGGAAATACCCCGGAACTCGATCCCTGGCACGTACAATAACGGCTCGCGGTCGCCCGCGTCCTCGTCGGCGCCGAGCACGCGCGTGAACTTCACGTTGCCGATGGTCAGCGTCGCCTCGCGCTCGAGGATGGACTCGGCGTTGTCGAACATCTCGGTCGTCGTCGTCGCCGTCGCGCCGAGGCGCTGCGGTGCGTGGCGGCGGGGTGCTTGGAACGCCGTGCACGAGGCCGCGAGCAGCAGTATGCAGAGATTTGTCATGTTGACTGCCACTGTGTCAGGTGTCAGCGGCTGAAACGTGCGTTACGCGTGGTTTTGCAAGCTTGCGCAAGAAGTGCAGCGATAACTAATACCTTTTGCAGGCGAGCGTACCTCACGATGCAATAGAACGCTGCAGGACAGCGTATTTGATACCTGACTGGGTGGGATAACCCGTGCTCTGAAAAGTGCGGGTTTTAAACATGTAAAATTTCAGCATGAGCGACGCTGGCGACCGTATAGCCGTTCGTGCGTCTCTGCGCATCGCTAAAAGCCTCACAGCTGCTGCCGCACTGCAAAAAGACGCGCTCACAGGCTGTGCCGAGACCTACAGAATGCAGTGACAAAATGGGCACCACAGTAAATCCCAGTAATACCTAGAACAGCTCAGATGAGTGCATTTGGTGGTGCACCTGACCTAGAACAAGTAGCCCGGACGTCCAGCTCAGCAACAAACGCGGACCGAGCAGCCGTCCTCGCCGCGCGAAAGGAGCGCAGGGCCGCCGCCAAGGCAGCGAAGCAGGACAAGCCCCGGCCGCGACGCGGCCCGACGCGCGAGGGTCGCGGCGGGGAGGCCAGACCGCGCCCGAGCGCCGCGGAGTACGCGGCGGCGGTGGCGCGCGGCGCGGCCGCCGGCGCGTGGCGGGATGTAGTAAGGACGCTCGAGCGCATGCGGCGGGACGGCGTGGCCCCGGTGGCCGGGGTCTACCGCGCGCTGGACCGGGCGCGGCGCCGCGGCGAGGACAACGACGCGATGCGTTTTCTTTTCGCCGAGACGCCGCGGCCGCTGGACATCGTTTTCGAGGACGGGGACGTACTCGTGGTGAACAAGCCGAGCGGAGTGGTCGTGCAGCCGGGCCGGTCCTGGGCGTTCTGGAGCGGCACGCTGGCTCACGCCGTGATGGCGCACTGCTGCCGAGACGAGGGCCCGGCGGACGACTGGCGGCCGGGTGTCGTGCACCGGCTGGACAAGGAGACGAGCGGATTGGTGGTGCTGGCGAAGACGGCGCTCGCTGCGCGCAGTTTGCGGGCGGAGTTCGCCGCGCGCGGTGTGAAGCGGGTGTACCTCGCGCTGCTCCACGGCTCTCCCTTGGAAACCGAGGGGCGCGTGGAGACGCATATCGCCCCCGACCCGACTTTGAGGAGGATGGCCGCGCTCCCGCTGGACGGCGAAGGGGCCTACGCCGCGAGCCGGTACCGTTGTATTGAGAAATTAGAAGAATATTCCGTGGTCGAGTTCCGCCTCGAGACGGGCAAGACGCACCAGGTGCGCGTGCACGCCCTGTATTTAGGGTGCCCGCTCGCGGGCGATGCGACGTATGGCGGCGCCGGCCCCCTGGACCCGTTCCTGCTGCACGCGGGGGGCCTCGGCTTCGTGCACCCGCGGTCGCGCGAACTCTTGGCGTTCGAGGCCGGCTTGCCCCCGCACTTCGAGCGGGTTTTTGTGAAACTGCGCAGAGACGTGTAAAGTGTACTTAGTGTAACCTAGAGGTCCCGCACCTCGGTCGTCTTCCCGAAGCGCCTGATGGAAGGATCGATAATCAGCGCGTCGTTCGGCAGCCACACGCGCTGGCACCGCGTGTCCTTGCCCGGCTCGGTGTGGACCACGTACGTCTCGCCGATCATGCCGGACGTGCTCATGCCGCGATCGTTTCGAGGTTTGACGCCGGCCACGCAGTCCGGGATGACGTCGGGGCCCCGGAAGCGCCCGAAGTCCGCGTGGATGGTCGAGCCCCAGCCCGCGCAGTCCGGGCGGTCCGGCGCTGGCGCCCGATGCAGGAAGCCCGTGCCGTCGCCGGGGTCTATAGACAGTGCCATGGCCTCGAAGCAATTGCCGCGCTGCGACATGTTGAAGGTGCTGTCCGAGCCCACGATGCCCCGCCGCTGCATGCGCGCCGCTCGTGTGGTCGCGGCGGCCTTGGGCGGGCTCGTGGAGGGCACCGGGAAGGCGTCTTTGCTGGTGGTGCCGTACTCCCTGTAGCCGTAGTCCACCAGGACGCCCTGCAGGGGCTCGGACCGGTCCTCGCTCCAGTTGCCGACCTTGACGGCCGGGTTTGTGTAGACGTTGGTCATGGTCGGCGGCAGCGTTTATGGGCGCAGGGCAGCCGGTCGTGCCTGGAGCGCTCGGTGGGCAGCTGTTATGGGGGTGCGCGGGCAGCGACCGCGGTGTGAATGGCAATGGACGGCTCTTGCGACGACGGTAAAGTGGAGCTCTTGGACGTCGCTGCAGGTTTTTCACTTTGCTTTGGCGCTGAGAGGCTTTTCCTAGTAGCGGAAGATACGAAAGCTACTAGCTATAACAGGAGAAGCTTCGCCCGAGCCCTACTGGCCAGGCTTGAGTACGCCAGGACGCTTCCGGCGCGTCCTCGTCGAGCAGGGGCGACTTGGACGCGGCAGCGGACCGCGGCCGCGGCCGCGTCACCTGGTACCTACAATCGCGCGACGGGCTAGCTCGGGTGGATTTCAAAAGCCGAGCTCATTCTTACGCGCCGCCGGTGGGCCCGGGAGGAAGCGGCCTACTCCTCGGCGTCGCTCTTGGCCGAGGCGTCGTCCTGCTTGGCCGAGGCGTAGTCCTTGGACGCCGACCGGTCGCGGCGGCGGCGGCGGCCCCGCGAGCGCGAGCGCGAGCGGTCGCGGTGCCGGTTCGGGTCTGCGCCGCCGCCGCCGCCCCCGAAGCCCGGTTCCGGCCGCCGGAAGCTCGGGTCGTCGTAGGCCGAGGGCCGCGGCCCCGAGCGGCCGTCCTGCGACGTCCACGTCCGGTTCAGGTCGTCCACGCGGATCCCCGCGCCCTGCAGCTGGCTCCGGATGTCGTCGGCCACCCGGTAATCCTTTGCGATGCGCGCCTTCTCTCGGTCGATCAAACGGGCCCGGATATCCTGGTCGGACATGCCGCGCCCGCCGCCGCCGCCGTAGCCGCCCTGGCCCCCGTAGCCGCCCGGGGGCGGCCCGCCGTGGCCGCCGTAGCCCTGGTTCCCCCCGTAGCCGCCCCCGCCGTAGCCACCCTGGGGCGGCCCGCCGCCGTAGCCTTGATTGTAGCCACCGCCGCCGCCCCAGCCGCCCTGCTGGCCGCCGCCCCAGCCCTGCTGGCCGCCGCCCCAGCCCTGCTGGCCACCGTAGCCGCCGTACCCCTGCGGCGGCCCGCCCCCGTACCCGCCGCCGCCGCGGGGCGCCCCGCGGTTGCCATCCCTATCGTAACGGACCACCAGCGGCCGCTCCCCGAGGTTCTTGTTGTTGAACTCCGCGATCGCCTTTTCGGCCTCCGCCGGATCGCTGAACTCCACGACCCCAAAGCCCCGCGACCGCCCCGTCTTGCCGTCCAGCTTCACGATGCTGTCCACGATCGTGCCGCAGCCCTTGAAGGTCTCCGCGAGCGTCTCCGTGGTCATCTCGTAGGGCAGGTTGCCCACGTACAATCGAGCGGCGCCGCCGAAGGCCCGCGTCGGGTGGTCGGACGGCCGCGGGCGCTCGCGCGAGCGGCTCCGCGAGCGGCGGCGCCGCCGCGACCGCGAGCGGTCCTTCTTCCGCGAGCGGCTCTTCGACCGGCTCTTCGACCGGCTCTTGGACCGGCTCCGGGACTTGCTGTCGTCGTCCTGCTTCTCGCGGCGGCGGCTGCGCGAGCGGGACTTGCTCTTGCTCTTGGACACCGAGGAGGCGTCGGAATCGTCGCTGGCCATGGTGGTGGCGTAAGTGTGGTGCTGCTTGGGTGTCAAGAGAGAGCTGTCCTAAGCTGTCCTAATAAGTGGGGTTTGAGCGAAGGCACTGTAACGACGAACGAGTGGTAATAGAGGCGTATGCAGTAGCACTGCGCGTCACTGGTTCGCTCACAGGTTAACTGTAGACGAAGTACGCGCGTGAGCGAAGCGCGGACTCCCAAAGTGCGGGTTTTAAACCCGTTTTACTGCGCTTACTGCGCGTTGCTCCCCCCGGGGCTCCGCCGACTAGTCCCAGCGCCATAAAAGAGAATCAGACGCGATCGGCGTCACGACTCGGATTGCTGTTTACTGCCTGCCGGACGCGGCCGCCCGTGGCGAACCCAAAACACAACTAACACAAAATCCATATTACCGCCGCCCCGGCCGCTTCTTCGCTGGCTTCCGCTTACCCATGTTCTTCTTCTTGTCCATGGCCGCCTTCTTGATCTGAGCGCTCTGCTCCGCGGCCGCGCGCGCCGCCTCCACTTTGGCAGCGGCGTCTAAGGCAACCCACACCTCCCTTAACTCATTCTCGGCCATCTGGCACATCTCAAAAACTTCGCGGGCTTGCGCCTCCTCCTGTTTCACTCTCTCCGCCTCCGCCGCCCGCTCCCGAATGTCCCGCTCCTTCCTCCGCCGCTCCTCGATGATCTCCAGGTCGTACCGCGCCCGCCGCCACGCGAGCTCCGCCTTGCTTCGGTCAATGAGTAAGTGGGAATCCGATATCACCTTGTCCTCGTCGGCCCTCCGGTCGATTTCCGCTTTTTCGATCGCGTCGCGCTCCGCCTTCCTCCGGGCGAGCCACCGTCTCCTCTTCGAGCGGCCTTCCACGTCCAAGGCATGAATCTCATTCCGTCGTCGATAGCAGAGCCCCTCGGCTGTCTGTAGATAGACGCGGTCGTTTTCTGGAATATCGCATTTGAGCAACCGGACACACTGCACGCCCCGGTCAATCTCCTTTCGTAGAAAGATCAGATCCAGCGGTTCTAACACCTTCACGACGTCCCTATGGAGATTATCCAGATCGAACCCTTCCGGCGGCCCCGGCCAGAGGCCGTGCCTCCGCAACTCGATGCGCCAGGCCTTGGTG
>Ga0114994_10000442_pt1 | contig 27840 bp, 32 predicted proteins | sample ArcticOcean_MG_C_9_FD_87043 | JGI IMG/M metagenome (GOLD analysis project Ga0114994, IMG submission 87043) | Marine microbial communities from western Arctic Ocean - ArcticOcean_MG_CB2_152 | ecosystem: Environmental > Aquatic > Marine > Oceanic | place: Arctic Ocean: Canada Basin | collected...
TATTAATGATGCAGGCGATGTAATAACAAAGTCATCGAACGATTTAATTGAAAATACAACAAGCGCTATTAATGATGCAGGCGATGTAATAACAAAGTCATCGAACGATTTAATTGAAAATACCGCTAACATATTATCACCTGGGTCAGAAATAAAGGATACTATTCCAAATATGGATAGTGCTAACGAGAGTTTATTTACTGCTGATACGAAAACAACTACAACTACATTAAATAGTGGAAATTTTTTAGAAATGGTTGTAAATTATTTGAGAGAAAATGGTATATATATATTATTAATAATATTTACATTTTTATTTTTAATATCAATGTTCTCTATTTTAGGAATTAATACAGAAAAAGAAAATAGAAAAAAAAATGATGCCAAGCAAAAACAGAGTGATGGTGGCGGCGGCGGCGAAGAGGATGTAGATGATGACAAAGATAATAAATATTCAAAGGTTGTCACCGTAGAGGGGTTTAAATCGGACGTTGATTATAAATATTATATAAATAAAGAAATATAATATATTTTGATTTAATATAAATTGATATATAAATAAAGTATATTTATATATATTAATATGATTATTCCTGTTAAATGTTTTACATGCGGAAAAGTATTAGCAGATAAATATCGTTATTATAAAGAGGAAGTAAATAAGGCGAATAGTAACAATGAGTCTGGTGTAGATGATATTATTTATTTTACTACAGATAATACCGACAAAACAATTAATGGACGAGTATTGGACGATCTTAAATTAAACAAAATATGCTGCAGAAGACACATGTTAACGCATGTTGACATCGAGTAATATAAATACATTCAATGAAATATTTAATGAAATATTTAATGAAATATTCAATGAAATATTTAATGAAATATTTAATAATATATTAATCAAATATAATATATATAATGATTAAAACAAAAAAAATAAAATTATCAATTAATCGTCGTTCAAATAAAACCCGTTTAAATAAACGTCGTTCAAATAAAACCCGTTTAAATAAACGACGATCAAATAAACTTCGTTTAAATAAACGCCGTTCAAATAAACGCAGTTTAAATAAACGTCGTTCAAATAAAAGACAAAAAGGTGGAAATAATATGTTTCGCTCGAACATTTTACCGACAGATGTTGTAAATGCGGGACGCGGTATTTCACACGCAAGCGGTTCGTTGATGAATAATTTAAAGGGAATTTCGGTTTCGCCATCACCTTATCCAACATTAGATCATCCAATTGATAATCCTGTAAGTTTAGCATAATTTTTTAGAATATTTTTTTACATAATTATTATATATTTTTCTATTAATATATCATAATGAAAGTAATGAAAGAAATTAACAAGTTATGTCAACCAGCATATTTATATTTACTATTATCTATTGTTGGTATGGTAAGCATGATGATTCAAAATTTGGGCAACACCGATAAATACTGTGTAGGAAATTTCGAGTGTGCCGTTCCCAATACTTCAATGGTATTTGTTGCCAAAACTATATATGTATTATTTTGGACGTTTATATTAAACACCCTTTGCAAAGCGGGTTACAAAAATGTATCATGGTTTATTGTATTAATACCATTTATTGTTATGGCAATTTTAATCGGAATGCTTATTATAAACGGAGGTTTTACTTACATAAGTGTTTAAAATACTATCCAAATAAATAAATTATTAATTTAGTTATATATATAATGAAATTAAGTAAAAATTTAAAAAAAATTGTAACAATGCCAAATATGTTATTTATTTTAGCATCAATAATGGCTTTAACAATTATTTGCAAAGAGGATATTAACGAAGGATTAAATGATACAGAGAACGCTGGTCGTGGTAAAGCGCCGTTAGGTGTAGTAATTGTTTTTTTCATTTTGATGTTTTCTTTTGTTTTTATCCGACCCAGGTAGAGGTCAGATGGGGTTATACGCAGCGAAAAATTAATTTTACCAATGTATATCAAATAAAAACCTTATTTAATATATATATATATATATATATAATGAAATTAAGTAAAAATTTAAAAAAAATTGTAACAATTCCAAACATGTTATTTATTTTAGCATCAATAATGGCTTTAACAATTATTTGCAAAGATGATATTAACGAAGGATTAAAAACAATGATGATGAGACAAAACCAAGCAACTGATACAGAGATTGCTGGTGGTGGGGGTGGAGCGCCGTTAGGTGTAGTAATTGTTATTGTCATTCTTGTTATAGGTGCAGGGTTATACGTAGCGAAAAATTAATTATACCAATGTATATCAAATAAAAACCTTATTTAATATATATATATATAAAATGAACTTTATCAAAAGTTTAAAAAAATTACTAACATTACAAAACGTTTTATTTATTTTAGCTTGCTTATTTACGGTAAATATTATATGCAATAATAATATTAATATTAATGAAGGTTTACAAAATAATTCAGATCCAAGTAAAACATTATTTTTAGTTTTTATTATATTAATTATTATAGCTATTGTGTTGGTCGCATCGCAAAATAAATTACGGTAAATATTATATGCAATAATAATAATAATATTAATGAAGGTTACAAAATAAATCAGATCCAGGTAAAACATTATTTTTAGACTATATTTAATCGTGATAAATATAGTCTAAAAATATATACATATTGTATATTATAATGAATGAAAAGTTACTTGTTCAAAATGTAATTGATAAATATTTTAACGATAATCCTGATTCATTCGTTAAGCATCATTTAGATTCATATAATAAATTTTTTGATCACGATATTAAACGCGTATTTAAAGAAAATAATCCTATTCAAATAATGAAAGAAAAAAATATTGAAACTGATGATTTTAATTTTAAATGTAAATTATTTTTAGGAGGAAAAAATGGCGATAAATTATATTATGGAAAACCTATAATTTACGATGACGACAAATCCCAATTTATGTATCCTAATATTGCAAGGTTGAGAAATATGACATACGCAATAACAGTTCACTATGACGTTGATGTCGAGATTATTATAGCGAATAAACAACAAACTTCGAGCAATGAAAAAGAAAACTTACAAGAAGTAAAAAATATTACTTTAGAGAAAATATTTCTTGGACGGTTTCCTATAATGTTGAGGTCCAATCAATGCGTGTTAAAAAATTTAACAAAATCGGTGCGTTTTGAATTAGGGGAATGTCGCAATGATTATGGTGGATATTTTATAATTGACGGAAAAGAAAAATGTATTGTCTCTCAAGAGAAATTTGCAGACAATATGTTATATATAAAAGATAAGGTTAACGAAATATACAGTCATTCTGCTGATATTAGATCTGTTTCTGAAGATTCTTCCAAACCAATAAGAACATTACAAGTAAGAATGGTTGCTCCAACGTCAACATTAAGTAATAATAATATAGTTGTTAATATTCCTAACGTGAGAAAACCGGTTCCTCTATTTATTTTAATGAGAGCATTGGGTATTGAGTCAGATAAAAGTATAATTGAAACGTGTTTATTGGATTTGGAAAAAAATAAATATTACATGGAATTGTTAATTCCCTCTATTCACGATGCTAATAAAATGTTTAATCAAAATGTAGCGTTAAAATATATTGCTTCTCTTACAAAAGGTAAAACTATTCCTCATGCATTAGAAATTTTAACCAATTATTTATTGCCGCATGTTGGAGAGATGAATTTTAAGGATAAAGCATATTTCATTGGATATATGGTTAAAGAATTGTTGCGTGTTTATAAAAAAGATATTAAACCAACTGATAGAGATAATTTTAAATATAAAAGAGTAGAATTACCAGGTAATTTAATTTACGATTTATTTAATGAATATTATAAAATACAACACAAGAAAATTTTTCAAAAAATAGATAAGGAATTTCATTATAAGCAAGGTATTTATACAAAAGATTTTGCTTCGTTAATAGAATTAAATTATAAAGAATTTTTTGCCGAAAGATTTGTAGAAGACGGATTTAAGAAAGCTTTTAAAGGAAATTGGGGCGCAACTGCTCATACTAAAAAAATGGGATTAATACAAGATTTAAATAGATTATCATATAATTCGGCCATTTCACATTTGCGCAAAATAAATTTGGATATTGACGCAAGTGCAAAAATAATAGGTCCACGATTATTACATTCAACGCAATGGGGTATTATAGATCCGATTGATACGCCCGATGGTGCCAATGTAGGCCTTCACAAACATTTAGCGATTACTGCAAATATTACAAGTGGGTGTTCCGCTTATCCGATGATTAAATGGTTGCGTAAACATATTAAATACACGTTATTAACAGAAAATTCTCCATCTGATATTTCACAAATGTGTAAGCTATTTGTCAACGGAAATTGGATAGGCGTATTAAATAATCCATCTGAGTCATTAAAAAAAATAAAACAATATAGACGTAGTGCATTAATTCCTATTTTCACCAGTGTTAATTGGGATTTAACCGAGAATGTTATTAATATTTATACTGATTCTGGAAGATTATGTAGACCTATTTTTTATAATGATAATAACAAGGCAAGTTATAATAAAGATTTTATAATAGAAAAAATAAAAAAAAATGATTTTTCGTGGGAAGAATTAGTTACCGGATTTGCCAAAAAAAACAAATCTTTTAATTACAACGATTTATGTGCATATATGAAAATTAGCGATTTGTATAATACAAATAATTTGAATGAGCTCGAAGAAACAAAGGCCGTAATAGAATATTTAGACACCGCCGAAACAGAGACCACGTTGATTTCATTTAATCACGAGGATATGGAAAAAAAATATTTTACTCATTTAGAAATTCACCCCTCGTTATTATTGGGTGTTATGGGTAATCAGGTAGTATTTCCTGAAAATAATCAATTGCCGCGAGACTTGTTTGCTTGTGGACAGATGAGACAAGCGGTCTCCTTATATCATTCTAATTTTCAAACCCGCATAGATACAATGGGTGTTGTTCTGAATAATGGTCAAATACCGTTAGTTAAAAGTAGAATTCTCAAACATATTAATAACGAGGAACATCCATACGGAGAGAATGTGATTACTGCCATTATGTGCTACGGTGGTTATAATGTAGAAGATTCTATTTTGTTTAACGAGGCCTCTGTTAAAAGAGGTTTATTCAGAACAACATATTTTAATATGTATCAGGATAGGGAGGATAGCTCTACTGTTGGTAATTCGGAAATTAATTCATTCTTTACCAATATTGAAAATACTAATGTTACAAGATTAAAACCCGGTTATGATTATTCTGATTTAGACGATAATGGATTAATTAAGGAAAATACGCTATTAGATGACAAAAAAGTTATGATCGGCAAAGCGACATCGAATATTAACGATCCAGACACATTTACAGATGCTTCGGTATTTTCAAAAAAAGGACAGCTCGGTTATGTGGATAAAGTTTTTGTTAGCGAAGGAAGCGAAGGATTTAGAACCGCGAAAGTTAGAGTCAGGCACGAAAGAATACCTAACATTGGAGACAAATTTTGTTCGAGATGTGGACAAAAAGGAACTATTGGTTTGGTAATTCCAGAAGAAGATATGCCTTTCACAGAGGATGGCATACGACCCGATATTATAATTAATCCACACGCGTTTCCATCTCGCATGACAATCGGTCAATTGGTGGAAACACAAATGGGCAAGGCATGTCTTATCGCAGGAGGTTTTGGTGATTGTACTGCGTTTATGAACGAAGGACCAAAACACGAAATATTTGGTAAAGTATTATCGGATTCTGGGTATAGTTCTAATGGATGTCAGATATTGTATAATGGAGAATCGGGAGAACAAATACAAGCTGATATATATGTGGGTCCATCATATTATATGAGATTGAAACATATGGTCAAAGATAAAATAAATTATCGTTCTAAGGGTCCAAGACAAGCGTTAACACGTCAAACCGTCCAAGGTAGGGCAAACGACGGTGGACTACGCATAGGAGAGATGGAGCGCGACGGTATCATTGCTCATGGTGCTACTAAATTTCTACAAGAATCTATGCTTGTTCGTGGTGATGAATATTTTGTTGCTATATGTAATCAGACAGGTATGATAACAATATATAACGAAAGTCGTAATTTATTTATGAGTCCGTATGTTGATGGGCCAATAAAGTTCGCAGAAACTATAGACGACACATCCATTGGCAACATAGAAAATATTAGTAGATATGGAAGATCCTTTAGTATTGTCCGAATACCATATACTTTTAAATTATTAATTCAAGAATTACAAACGATGAATGTGCAATTAAGAATAATTACAGATAAAAATATAGATAGTTTATCGTCAATGATTTCATCCAATAATATTATTAATTTGTTGGGAGATGAAGCAAATCCTCTAACAATTGTGAAAGAAACAAGAGATAAATTGAATAAAAATAAAAAAAGCAATATGTATTCACAAGAGGACAATATTAAATTAGATAATATAGAGGACGATTTAGAAGAAATAAATATATCTCAACCAACCACTAATGTTGATATTAATACAAATCAGGCCAGCCCCACATACGCACCAGCCAGCCCCACATACGCACCAGGCAGCCCCACATACGCACCAGGCAGCCCCACATACGCACCAGGCAGCCCCACATACACACCAGGCAGCCCCACATACGCACCAGCCAGCCCGACATACGCACCAGGCAGCCCCACATACGCACCAGCCAGCCCGACATACGCACCAGCCAGCCCGGTTAATGCAATCTCGCAACAGGAATTATCAAATAACCCCAATGAGAAAATGCTTAACGAAGTCATGATAAAGAATCCCGATAATATCGCGCCGCCAGTAGAAACAGCGCCAGTAGAAACAGCGCCAGTAGAAACAGCGCCCACAGAAAGAGGGCCCGTAGAAAGAGCGCCGGTAGAAGTGATAACTATTGAAACACCCGCCGCACAGGAAACAAGTTTAGAAACGTTCTCAATAAAAGAACCCATAACATCGGAAAATGATTTAAATTTATTAACGAATATAGATAAAAAAAATGATGAAGAAGAAAACGAAGATATTATAAAAAAAGATATAAAATTGAATTAAAAAAATACTAACTTATTATAAGTAAATATGGAAGAAATACAAGAAATTTTTAAATCAAGAAATACTATACTGAACTTATCTGAAAGACAAGATTATAATATTGAAAATTACAGCGAAACTGGGTTTTCTGAAGTAGAGAGCATGTATAAATCGAAGCAATTAGACATGTTGTTAGAAGATGGTCAAAGCGATAAAAAAGTATATATTAAGTATCATCTAGCCAAAACTTTAAGACCTGCAAATATATATGATTACATTGAGGATCTATTTAATATTGATGATATTTTAAAACAGACAGATACATTAATTATTATAATGAAAGATGAACCGAATGATACTATTAAAAAAACACTAAAACATATTTTTGAAAGAGATAAAATTTTTATAATTGTTTTTAATATTAAAAGATTGCTCTTCAATGTTTTGGATCATGATTTAGTACCACATCATAAAGTTCTTACAAATGAAGAGGCAATTGAAATAAAAAAAAAATACTTTATTAAGAATGATAATGAATTGCCTGATATAGATAGATTTAGTCCGGTTAGCCAAGCGATTGGTATTCGTCCCGGAGAAATATGCGAGATTACCAGAAATAGTAAAACTTCAATAGAAAATAAATTTTATAGAATTTGTTCTCAATAATATATAAATGACTAATGAAAAATTGAAAGAAAGTGAAAAACCCCTAATAGATGAAATTAACAAATTAAATGAAAATATTAATGATCTTGAAGAAAAAAATATTAGTCTAAAAAGTAAAGAAAATAGTATAAAAGATAGTAATAGTAGCTCCATTAAATTATATTATGATACAAATGATACATTTCATAAATATAAATTATCAAATATCTTAATTGGAATTTTTTTTATAATCGGAACAGTGTGTTTTTATATGTTACAATATAAATACGAAGAATTCATACATTTTATTGATAATGTTAAAATATTTAATGCAGGTAAAGTTGTATTAAATAATAATAATAACAGTATTAAAAATATTAAAGTTAAATCTGTAGGCGAATCTGTAGATACATTAGTCAAAAATAAGGATCAAATCATACATGATGTAACCGAGATAATAAAAAAGAATAATATCAAACAAAATTAATATCAAATAAATTATAAAATATATTTTTTATATTTTTTATAATTTTTATAATTTATAACTTTTATAATTTATAACTTATATTAATATATATTATATGTCGTCAATAAGTTTTGAAGATAATACAGAAGAATTAAAATTTATTCAACTTGAATTAGATCAATTGATTACCGAATATGAAAAAACATATAAAGCGTATATTATAAAAATAAGGCAACAAAAAAGTACAACTACAGAATTACAAAAATTAGACGAAATAAATGAGACAATAAAAACATTAGTTGATAGAGTAGAAACTATGCAACCAGATTTTGAAGATACTAACAGCGCGAATACTTCATTGTTTACACAAATAAAGGCAGGTATTACAAAACCGTTTGATAATTTACAAGAGGAAAGGATAAAATTAAATAATATTACAGATGAAGTAAAAGATTTAGTAAATAAAAATAAAGATGGAAAACTAAATAATAAATCTGTAAATGCAAAATATTTAATAATTAGTCTTTTTGTTATAATAATCGTTTTTTTAGCAATAAGGTCATTTATTTATTTAGAAACAAATAATATAGATATTATTATTTTAATATCAATAATATTTTTAATAATTTATCAATTTGTATAATATTTCATATAATATTTCATATAATATTTCATATTATTTTATATCATATTATATTAATTAATGAGTTCGCTTTTAATGAATAATGACGAGAATATTTTGAACAATAATTATTCCGAAAACTTTTTAGATAACATTTCAAGAAATATAACTAATGTATTGGAGGATACCATAATGTTTAATAGTGGCATAGAAGAGTTTGATTCGGATATACCAAAACATATTAAGGATGAACAGGAATCACGAGAGAAAGAAATGACAATAATGCTTGATGATCGTAACCGTAAATTAAGCGATTATTCAAATAAACATAAAAATTTATTAGAAAAAACAGTATCTTTTGTTGATGCAACCGCTAAAAATAATAGATATTCCGGTTCAAATATAAGATTTACAAATGGCACTATAGGTTATGTTACACAAAAAGGATATTTTAAACATTATCCCAGTTGGAATATATTTAAGAATACATCCGGAAAAAATGGTTGCCCAACAAATTGGGAACAATTGGATATTTACTTTAGACCAGAATATCATAAAGAAGGTAGTGTAATACCAACTGACCCCCCATTAATAGTTGGAGCACCAATGACTACCGCTCAGCCTTGTGGTAAAGAAGGTAGAAATATACAGGTTACAACGATAGCGCCAAAAAATTCACCTTTTAGTTTTCGTGGGTGTTATGAAGCTGCTCCCAAATCAACACAAATGGAGTTTCAGAGTGATTTAGGTTCTAAATCAACATTTAGTAATTGTAAAACAAGAGCTCATGACAGAGGATATAATGTATTTGCTATGCGCGATGGTTCTGATAGTGGTTCAAAATGTTATATAGGAAAAAATATTATTTCGGCAAAATCAAATGGATTTGCTACCAAAAGAAACGTATCGTATAACTTATTAGAAACTAACCCCTTCCATGTAAATAAAAATCAACTAATGAAGGGTGGATTAATGAAAAACGGACAAATAGGAGTGGGACCACGAAATACTGGGCCTGTTAATTGGCAGGTTACTCGTTTTACTCCTAACACAATGTGTCATAAAGAGCTCGGTGGATATGTTAATACAAATAATACAACAGCAAGTTATGGTGTAAATTGTAATGGACAAATCAAATGGCGCTAATTATAATATGATATTATAATATGATATTAGATTATAAATAATAATATATTATAATTATAAGTATATAAATGGGTGGTCGTAGCTCAAGACCAAGGAGAGAGGGGTTCATGAACATGAACTGGAAACGTATTTTTGCAAGAATTAAAAACATCAAGAAACCAAGACCATTGTCAATACTATTGCCAAGACACAGAGTTTCAATTGGTAATTGGACTAATTATGTAAAAAACCGTCGCAAAGAGTATAGTGGCAATGCATGGTATATGTGGTTTTTAGTTGGCAGGAGTGGTGGTAGAAATTATGACCCTGCTCGTGGATGTAGAAAATCATTTCAATCGAATTATAGATGCGCCAATGGTCCATTTAAACCAACAAATCTTGGTGCCGAAGCATGGGGAAGGTGGGCGTTATTCGACTGTAGCGCTGAAAATAATCGTTGTAATAGTTACAGATTAATATTAACGAACGGGGGTAATATTCAATTAAAATCTGGAAGCAGTGTTATTTGGCAAAGTAATACAAATAAAGTTGGTATAGGGCGTCGAGAATATAGGGCAATAAATGGTAAATACCGTAGAAATTATATTAAACCCGGTGAATATTTAGAGGAAAACCAATTCATTGGTTCGCCATCCGGAAATTGTTATATAATCATGACGCGCAGTGGTCTTCAATTGTGCTATGAAACTTTTGAATGTAAAGTTAATAACGAATTAATAGGTTATGGTGATACCAGCAATTCATATACACTATATGAGATTAGCAAAGAAGACCCAGATAATATACAAAATACGGGTTATCTTTCATACGATGGCACATTAACGGAACATACGGAATCTTTTACTACGTTAGAAGGATTAAAAAATGCTGCCCCTTATTTAGATATAGGCAATCATAATAGTAATGATAATAGTTTAACTATTGCCAAATTTGATGGATTAAGTAATGCTGATTGTAAAATTAAATGTGATGAAAATAATGATTGTGGTGGTTATTTTTTCTCAAAAAATATGCACAATGGTTGTGAATTAAAAAATCACAGAATTAAACAACAAAGATATCGCACCGAGGATTCGATCGGATCGTTATATGTTAAAGCTGATTTACCTAAAGAAAATAATACACATAATACTCTAATTACAGATACAACTGGAATTGAATGGGAAAAATATAATTTAGATAATAATTCTGATATAAAAAAGTTAACAGAATTGGGACTAATTACACAAGATGAAATAAAGGTTTTATCAAGGTCAAAAAACGAACTTGTAAAAAGTAATAATGAATTTAGTAAAGCTATCAATAAACTTTCAATCGAAGATGCTGGAATATCTTTAGAGACAAAAGAAGATATAAAAAGATTTAAAAAAAATCTTTCTGAATATACAACATTGGACACTAATTCAAAAGATATAAAAACTAAAATATATAATTTAAACGCAATGGAAATGGACAGCGAGCTCCAATTAATTAAGGACAATAAAGAGTATTTATTATGGACGATTGCCACAATAGTTGTTGTAATCGCAAGTATGAAGATAGTTAAACAAAATTAACAAAATTAATAATATTATCTAATATCTTTATATATGGGTGTAGATTCAGATCAAGTTACAAAAAGACAAACGGAAATATTCAAAAGTATTCAAGATATTCAAACGATAGAAAAGGATCTGTATACTTTGTTAAATGATTTATCTGTCGTTGAACCGGGTTCAGAAATGCAGAAAAATATTATAAATCAAATAGATGAATTATCAAAAATACGCATAAGCATGTTAAAAGATTTAACATCAATGTATAGTGAATTACACGTAAGTATTACCGATTCAAAAATTAATTTACACGACCAAAAATCAGTTACCGATATTATAAATAATGAAGTTGAAGTCGCAAAAAAAAAATATAAACTTCTTGCAGATGAAAAAAACAGTAAAAAACGCATGACAGAAATTAATACGTATCATGGTAAAAAATATAATGCGCACGCCAACGTAATGAAAACGTTATTAGTATCTTGTATATTAGTATTAATTCTAACATATGTTATAAAAAAAGAGTTATTGCCTCAAAATATTGTTGTCATATTAATTGGAATTGTTATATTTTTTGCAGGATTAAGAATATCTTTACTGATTCTTGATATAATGAGACGCGATAATATGAACTATGATAAATTTATTTGGGATTTTACCCCCCCAACTGGAGTCATGCCGGACTATGTAGAAGAACCCGAAGATATAGTAACTACTTCTTTACTTGATAATGATTGTGTTGGTGCAAAGTGTTGTTCTGACGGAATGATATATGATCGTGATTCAAGAACTTGTATTCCTAACGAAAAGAAATCACAAGGAAAACATATGTATTTACAGTATCACGACCACGAGAGCCATAGTAAAGATAGTGATGAAGGTTTCACAAAAGGATTACCAAATAATGTAATGAGTCAAACATCTTACAATGTAAAACCATATAATTCTTAATTGTGATTTAACAATATTTTTTGTTTATTTATATTAATTTTCTATTATTAATATAAATATTAATGGGCAATGAAATATTACCAGATCTGGGTATAAGTGTAAAGGATATCAATGGGGTGCTACAAACCGTTCAAACAAATGAAGCCTGTGATACCGATTGTCGTGAAAAAAAACGAGTTCAAGGATTATATAATACTTGGCAAGGTAATGTGGGTATTGAAAATAGTATACCAGAAAAAGTAAAATCCTCTCGCAAGGATTATTATATTGCTGTTAAAGGTGAACAAACATATAATAATGATTTAGCTATTCAAAGAGAGACTGTTGCTTCTCATAGAGTCTCGCAACAACAGCAGAAACAAGCAAATTCAAGGCAAGAAAAAATCGAATTAGACAGAAAAATAGGTAACTTACAGACTACATATGATAAATTGTATGATTATAAAAATAAATTAATTAAGGAAAATCAATTACTAGAGATTAATTTAGATAGAATAAGTGGAAATATAAATAGAAATAATAGAATGTTTGATTATGAAAATATAGAGATTAAAAATATTTTAAGTTCAAGATATATTGTATTGTTCTTATACTACACATTATTTATAATATATATATTATTTGGTAATTTTCAAAAGAAATTTGTATATAAAAATAAAAAAATATTATTTTTTATTATACTGTATAGCATATTTCCTTTCTTAATAAATTACATACTCTACATAAGTTATGGTGAGGGTCGTAGATGTAGAGGAGCCTCTAAGGGTGGTAAAATTGGCGAGTGTAATTTTCTAACCCCATCTGAAGATGGTAGTTCTGGACCAGATACATTATGATTATGAGTATCATTGACAAAAGTATAAAGATAAAACTAAGAAATAGTAGCACAATGAGTTGCAAATATACATACTTATAATGAATAAATGTTATACATATAATTTTTATTCATTTTTTTTATTCATCATCCTCATCATCGTCATAAATAATTTTAATATTATGCCAACCTTGTTTATATTTACCGTATTTTGCTTCCATAAACTCATTTAATTCTTTTATTTTTGGAACGTTGCGTCCATAATTACTGTTATACCATTGTTTGAACTCTTCGTGTAATTCAGTTTTCTTAATTTTTCCACCACTTTCCTTTGTTATTTTATCTTTCACAAACTCGGTAAGATAATCCTGCCCTTCCCTGTATTGATCGCTGCTACCCATAACGATTTTACAATCCTCCACATTGCCCTGATCTTTATAAGACATATCTACCAACATTGACATTAATACAGGAGCCCAAACATCAAATTTTTCATCTATATTTTTATCAATTTTATATTGATGGGGATAATTCTCTTTAGGAAATTTATCTTCGTCGCCGTAAGGATTTTCTAAAAATTTTGACATAAAATCGCACACACGAATTCTTCTCCATGTACCATCATCGTTGCTCTTAATGTCAAATAAGGTGTTCGTACATACAACCAACTTAAATTGTGGTATAAAAGTTACCATATCTTTAAATAGTGCCCTTCCCTGTATTGGATCTCCACCAGTAATTTCTTTCATAATACCTTCATTTATTTTGTCTCCTTTTGATGGCTCCTGCATTACAGCATATCTAACACCCATCAATTGAACAATTTCAGACGAAGTGCTTCCAATACTATTACGCTTTTGGGTAATTAATGTGATTGGAACGGTTCCCTTATAATTACCCAAACATTTAGACATCAAATCCACCAATTTTGATTTTCCGTTTCTTCCGGAACCAGTGTATATATTAAACGTTTGATTCTCATTTGTTCCGACCAGGATAGACGCCAAATGTTGAAACATATATTTATATAAATCTTCATTTGGAAATAGCTGCCTAATAAAACTGGTTATTTCATCAATAATTGGTCCTTGTTTTTTCATATTTAATGGTGCGTAATCTATATTGGTACATTTAGATATATAATCGTCTGGTTGTCCTTTTCTATGTATTTTATTTTTAAAATCAATTACATAGTTATTAAAACACAACAAATATGGATTCTGATCCAATTTATCAATGAAGTCTTTGTCGAAGAATAGCTCACGTGCTTCTCTCATAATATTATTTTTTCTTTGTGTCATTTTACAAAGTTTACATATCTCGGTTAACTTGGAAATCTGTTTACGCACTTGTTCATATTCCGGTTCGTCATTGTCTATTAGCGCAAGTTTATCAGTCGATTTTTTTACAATTTTAAGATATTCGTCATGCATCGTCGTAGATATTTTAATTCTAAGCGAATTACCACAATCTATTTCATACCATCTATTATTTTTATATTCATACCAACAGTTATTTTTAATACTAACACATACGTATTGATCTTTATAAATATTAAATAATACATTTGCTAAGTCAAACTCAGTCATGCTGAGCGATTCCTGGATGAAATAATCAACCGTATTTTCTCTTATTTTTTTATATTCTAATGGAGAATTTCTTTTTGCCCAATACATAATTGAACGGTGTGTCAAATTATCAGGATTATCAAAATCAAACGTTTTCCATTTATCAAATAAATCTGATATACTATTCCAATCAAATTCTTTACTCTGACTACTAAATTTAATCCACGTTAATAACATTTTTGGATCGGTGCTTGCAAGAGCCCAGCCAACTTTAATCCAGTTAGTATAACTACCTCCTCCATAATAACTATCCGGTAAAATCATTGTATATTCATGAGTCTCTTTCAGTTTATAATCAACACCGTTTACATTCTCTAACCAATTTTTAATTGCAATATCTAATGTTTCTTCGTCGCGGATCTCATCAAGAGAAGTTATTTTACGTTTTTTTGATTTATTACTTCTAACATTAAAATTTTTTAATTCTTCCTCTATTGTTTTTTTTATAGGAAACGAAGGATGTTTATTATATCGTGCAGATAATTTATAAATATTCTTTTTCAAATCAAATTTTTCAATATCATTTTTTTCAAATTTCCATTCTTCATCGTTCACATCGTAATTTAATGTGTAATGATATTTTAGCAAATATGATTTATGATTGGGTTTGCGCGAACCATACATCTGCCAATTTACCGACCCCTCAACGATACCCTTATCGAATACATCCTCAAATGTATTTTCTAATGGTAAATCGCTCCATATTCTTTCTATTTCGGGGATTATTTTTTCACGATTGTATACTTGATATTTCTTATTCAATGCCAATCCAATTAATATGTGAACTCCGTCCTTAGTTAATTTTTTATTAGGTTCGTTTACGCGATTAACATCCTTTTTTTCTGTTACATATACTTCAATATCTCTATCATCGACATCATCCAATAAATTTTTACTACAATGTTCCATATATTCGGTTATTAAATCTATTATATGTTCTTCGGTATGTTGTTTTTCCGTAACATCATAACTATACCTTAGATCGATGTCCAACAATATTGGACCATCTTCTATTAACTGTTTTTCCGTTAAATATTCTTTATTGCCCTCTTGAAAGAGATGAGCATAATATTTATTCATGAAGAGCTCGTAATCATTATCATCAATAAAGTATGTTCCGCCATAAATATTTTTATTTTTGTCTCCAATGCGGGTATTAGTATAATTAATATTAGAACCTTTGGGTATTATTTTCCCCCTTATATATTTTTCAAAAATTCCATGGTTCATTGTTGAATATATTTATCATAGATATTTTTATGTCAATTTAGATTAATAATAATTTTCTGAACTTTTATATTTTTTTAAAATTATTTAAATAATATAGTATTTAAATAATATCACTATGGCAAGTATAACAAACGAAGTTTTTATAACTAAAGATGCAATTAAACGATTAGCTAAAGATGTTAAGGAAATTTATAACAATCCATTAGAGGAGCACGGTATTTTTTATAAACACAGCGAAGATGATATCCTTTCTGGACAAGCATTAATTATTGGTCCACGCGATACACCCTATACTTATGGTAATTATTTATTTACCTTTAAATTCCCTCCAGATTATCCAATCAAACCGCCGAGCGTGACATATCATACAAACGATGGTATTACTCGATTTAATCCTAATTTATATAGAAGTGGGAAAGTTTGTATATCTATATTAAATACGTGGAAAGGACCACAATGGACGTCTTGCCAAAGCATTAGCAGCATATTGCTTTGTATTTGTGCTTCTGTTCTTACTGACGAACCTTTTTTAAACGAACCGGGCATAACAATACAGCACGATGATTACAATAAATATAACAAAATTATTAAATATAAAAATTATGAAATTGCTATTGCATCGATGATAATAAATGAGAAAATTAAAATTAATTTTCCGGAGTTACATGAAATAATGGTGCGAAAGTTTTTAGAAAATTACAATGATATTATATGTAATTTGGAAACAAATTTAAATTTAAATGATGAAATAATAGAAACAATGGTTTATCGAATGAAAATTAAAACATCGTATACCAATACTAAAAATAAAATAGACGAAATATATAAATTATTAAAAAATTGAATTAAAATTCATCTAATATATTATTATATATCAAATGAATTTTTGTAAAAACTGTGATAATATGTATTATCTTAAAATTAACAGCGATGACGGAGATGATAAACTGGTTCATTATTGCCGTAATTGTGGTGACGAAAACAATAATCTAAATGAAAACATTTGTGTTTATGAAGCAGATTTACAAAACAATAACACCAATATTAATTTAATTAATGAATATACAAAATATGACCCAACGCTTCCAAGAACAACTACGATAAGATGTCCAAATCAAAAATGTGATAGCAACAAGAATGATGATGATAGTGATAGGGAAATATTATATATTCGCAATAATGATATTAATATGGACTATGTTTATTTGTGTGCCGTGTGTGATACAACTTGGAAGAATAAATAGATAATATATAAATATAGAATATTTATTATTTTTTTTTATAAATTGAAATAGTTTAAAAGTATATATTTAATTTATAAAGAAATGAATTTAGGAAATAGTAAACAAGAAGATAAAAATGAATTAGATGAAAATATTACGGATGACATAATTTGGAAGGAAGCGTTAGTTATTTTAAACGACCGCGGCGATGATGTTATTAATTTAACATCTAATGATATAAGAAAATTAATTGAAAATAAATTAAATATTGATTTACAATCAAAAAAAAAATGGCTACGTGAAAAACTTAAATTATGGATGGAATCGTATAATAAAAATAAACAAGATGAGGAGTTTGAAAAGGAGAATGTGGATGAAGAAGGCGGTGAAGATGAGGGTGGTGATGAGGAAGGACCTCAAGACGAAGATGAGGAAGATGATGATGAAGAAGAGGATGATGACAATATTTCAATAAATAGCGAAGATACAATAAATGATTTAGTAGATGCAATCAGTATTAAAGAACCTATTATAAACGATAACAATTCCCAAATTAATTTAGAAAGCATTATTAACACAACTAATAATGTTAGTAGTGATGATGATTTATCGTCTGACGAAGATGATAACGAGGAATATTTACAAAAATTAAATAGTGATAATAGTAAACTTTTACATTTTCATCAAGAAACACTTTCTAGTAATTATAATGAAATTACAAACTTAACAAAAATTACCAGAGATGAAAATGGTATTATAATTGACCCTTTGCATAAAACATTACCTTTCCTTACTAAATACGAATATACAAGAATCTTGGGCCAGCGCGCAAAACAAATTGAACAAGGAGCCCAACCATTTATTAAAATAGATGAAAATATCATAGACCCATATTTAATCGCAAAAAAAGAGTTAGAAAATAAAAAATTACCTTTTATCATTAAACGACCTATGCCGTGTTCCGGGTTTGAATATTGGCATTTAGAAGACCTTGAAATATTGACCGGTTAATAATTTAATTAATATAAAAAATTAAATTATTTTTGCTTTTTTCTCTTTTTTGTGCTATATTTTTTTATCTAACATTTCCATCGATTACCACAATCTATGCAGCTGACAAATGTTGTCATCGGTTCATCGCCAGACCGTGTTTGTAATTGATAATAACTACATCTATTCGATTTACACTTCCTGCACGTAAAGTTGTCAGTATTCGCATCTATTTTTGGTGAATATAAATTCTCATCACGTTCCTTTTTATTATCTATTAGTGTTTTCCATTTTTCAGGTTGCATATCTTGATGTGTCAAATAACTTATTTTATGTGCTTTTATTTTTTTATTAATTATGCTATTTAATAATTCTTCATTGTTTTCAAGATTCATCATAATTGTTCGCAATCTGTCAATATATATTAAAACAAAATATTCATTATCCCATTTTTTTACTATATTAATCTCATTTGCTTTCTTAATAGAATAATTAACAATTCCCTTTTCTATATTCTTACATATTTTTATATCGCTAATTATTTTATTTAAATTTTTACAAATATTATCTCTGAATTCATCCGGATTTTTTATTTGTCTCATTTTATATTATCTACCCAAAGATATTTATATTAATTCAATTTTATATTATTTATTTCTTTTTTATTCTTTTTTACTATCTTCGTCTTTTTCTGTTTCATGATCCTCCTCATCGTCAGTCTCGTCATATTCATCTGAGTAACAATATTCTTCCTCTTCGATTTCACTGCCAGTTTCATCGCTACTATTATAATCACTGTCATCCTCGCTATTCTCATCACTATTACTGCTTACTACAAAACCGTCTTTTAAATAACCATTTGTTTTTAGTTCGTCCGGTACATTTTCTAATTCGTCATCACTCTCTTCTTCATTGCTATTAAGATCCTCAAACCCCCCAAATAGTTTCTCGTATATTTTATTCCACTCGTCTATTGTTAAATCTGTTATAGTGTCGTCTTTATTAATATTTATTAGACCGCATGTACCAAAGTAAAGCTCGTTATCTATGGGTGGTGGAAAATCATATTTATTTTCTGTTCCTGCTTTCCCAACGTTTCGAGACCATAGTTCGATTTTATAATCAGTCTCTTCAATTTTTAAATTCCACGTAGTTCTTAAATCAAAGTCCTCTTTTTTTCTAAACCCACATTTAGAATAAATCGTTTCTCTGGTTAATTTTTTTACTTTTGTTTCTTTAATATTGCCACCTTTATCAATTAACACAATGCTTGTCATTTGGTTCTAAAAATATTATTTTTATAGGTTTAAATTGTTTGTATTATATATTTATATTTATTAATTTAAATATTTTATTTTCTTTTCAGCGATTTACTCCGTGATTTACTCCGAGATTTACTCCGAGATTTACTCCGAGATTTACTTGTTGATGTTGACGATTTCCTTGATTTTTTACCTCCTTTTATACTTAATCTGGTAGATTTTCGTCGTGCTGTTACTTTTTTTTGGGTATTTTTCTTGTGTTTATCAATTATTTCTCTAAGTAAATCTCTTATATCTTGTAAAAATTTATCAACTTCGTTTATTGATTGATAGTGTTTGGTTGTATCAAAAAAATTTATTTTTATATATTTTATAAAATCAATTGCACCTTTTCTATCAGTATTTAAAAAATCATAAAATAGTTCCTTATGTTCTTCAGTAAAGATTTCTTTAACTATTCCATTTAATAAAATAGAAATTATAATACTCCAGATTCCACAAATACCATCCTCATTTAAACCAGCTTTTTTTGGAGATAAAGATTTTTTTAAATTTTTTATTTTACCATCTACATAAACTTCTAATGTATATTCATTTTCAGCATTTACCCATCGTTGGCCATTTGGATCAAATACATCAAAACTGTTTCCATTATTTGATATTTGTAAAACGATTGCATGTGAACTGCTTTGCGGGAAAACCTGTATTAGATAAATACCATCTATAATATTATTGGTTGATTTCAAACGCAATCTTGATATATTGCCTGTAACTACTTCCTTTTTAAGGATAATTCTTCCAGCATTATCATCTTTGGTTAGTGTTTTTAAATTTTTTTCTATACCAGAAATATTAATTTGACAATTCATTTCTTTACTGTCATTAATGGCAGCCATTATATATTTATAATATATTTAAAAAGTCTTTATGATAATTTAACTAATGAACCTATATATTAATATTTTAAATATTAATAATTTGAATAATAATATTATAAAAGGTTTAGATGAGTTTAAATTAAAAACCGCTAATATATCACTAATATTTTCTGAAAATCTAATTTTACAAAATATAGATAATTGTATTTATAAAATTAATATATTAGACGAAACTACTAAAATTATTAAGTGTGAAAAATACAATATTATATGTGATGCAAGTAAATTTGTGAAAGATGTCGAATACCATCAAATACCATATAATTATGTAACACTTAACACCAAAAAATATTACTATCAACTGAGAGAAAAGGCTATTGTAAATTTGGTAATTGAAAAAAATGAAAAAAATGATGTAGTATCTTGTCATTTTAACACAAAAGAAACTTTAATAACAGATAGTATAATTGAAGACATTAATTCGTTTCTATCCCTATTAAAAATTAAGATATGATTATAGAAAATGTTTTTTTGGACAATAAAATGGTCTATTACTTCATTTATACTTATTAGTTTTATACATTATTTTTATGAATTTTTTAAAAATAAGTTTACAAAACAAAAGGTATATAATATTTTAAATAATAATAATAATAATAATGATGATGATAATACGTTAAATAATACAATAAATCAAGAGAGTTCTATAGAGAGTGATCATGATACTACAGTGATTGCTAATATTGATACTACAGTGATTGGTAATGATACTACAATGATTGGCAATATTGATACTACTATGAGTGATACAAATAATGGGGAAATGAAAGAAGAATTACTTAATTTTATAAATACACTTAAAAACGACACTTAAAGTTATTATATGTTGTCAAATAATAAACGAAATACTCTAATTAAAAGATTACCCAAAATAGAACTTTCTTATGATAATATTTTGCATAAGAAAGTTTATGGAAATTTATTTCTCTTAATACCGAAAGGTTGCAAAACATTGTTATGGTTTACTTATATTGAAAACAAAAATGTTTGCTTACTGTTATTATTAAATAAAAATAATAATATTAGAGAGATGAAGATAGTTCCATGCTGTTTTCACGATGATCTATCATTGGGAACAATTTTATACGGAACGTATTTCAAAGATAATAATAAATCATATTTTTCTTGTGAAAATATTTTTGTTTATAAAAACATTGATCTTATAAAATATACTTATGAGAGAAAATTACAATTAATATACGATTTATTTGAAAATAATGTAAAACAAATATCATTTAATAATAATTTTATAGTTCTTGGTATTCCTTTATTTTCGACATCATTTAACGAAATAATAAAATATTTACCAAAAATACCTTATAATATTTATGGTATTAAAATATTTAATTTAAAAAACAAATTTCAAGAAGATTTAGGTATTTTTTTATATAAAAAGCAATCTGTAACCGAAGCAATTTTAAAAATTAAAGCGACGGTTGTTGATGATATATATGAACTTTACTGTTATGAACCAGGTATCAATAATAAATTTTATGATCATGCATGCGTTTCATCTTATAAAAAAAGTGTATTCCTAAACAGTTTATTCAGAAATATTAAAGAAAATAGGAATTTAGATTTATTGGAAGAAAGTGACGATGAAAACGATTTTGAAGATGTATCAGAGGACAAGTATGTTGATTTAGATAAAACACTTATAATGAAATGTGTATTCAATAATAAATTTAAAAAATGGGATCCAATTGAAGTAATTAAAGAAAAAGTTAATATCACAACATTTAAACAAATTAAACATTTAGAATATAAATAATTAATTAACTATAATGAATTATTTTAGTGATACAAATTCAAATACTTACGAGAATATTAGTTTAGAAGATTGTGATGTCGTCCAAGAAATAAATACTGTACATACTAATATTGTCTTTTGTTCGAGATGCAATAAACAATTTATACCAAAAAAAAATTCAAAACCAAAAAGTGCCTCTTTTTATAGGTGTAGAGAATGTCTCTCTGTAAAGACTATTGCAAAAGATTTTTTATATAGTTGTAATATTTCATAATTTATTTATTTCCTACCTTTATTAGTTTCTTCCTACCTTTATTAGTTTCTTCCACCGAATGATAGTTATGTTTATAAAATGGTCCATTTGGTCCCATTGGTATAAAGAAGCCATCCACTACACGTCGCCATCCTGCGGCTGTTTCTTGTTTCCATTCATATCCATAATCATCTCTAATTACTTCTTCTGAATCAACGGGACGAAACATGTCTGCAAAAGAAATGTTTCCATTCAAATCTTTACAAGGTTCATTATTATTATATTCCATTGTTATTATAGTAATAATTCTAATGTTATATTCTTCTTCAATTTAACTATTAATTCCTATTTTATTGTTTTTTTATTAATAGGAAGTATATTTCTTGCAGGAAACATACCACTTTCACCATTCGAATTAACACCATTCCACCACCAAAGGCCAGCTTTACTTGTGATTGTTATTATTTCACCTTGTTCAATATTTATCTCGTCAACATCTTGTGCTACATAAGTGCTGTTACATACACATATTTCAAATTCTTTATCAATACCTTGAATTTGTAATTGCACAAAAACATTAGTAATAGTATTAGAATATAAATTTAGTTTATAATTAGTCAAACCAGATATTTCACCATCCTTTTCCATTGTAAAAATAACATTATTTTTTTCTTTAGGAGATTTTTTTGTTTCACTTGTATTTGATGTTTTTATATTTGTTGTTTCACTTTTTATATTCGATGGTTTTGTTACGTTAACCTGATATTTTGGTGTTTTAACTTTATTTGGACGAATTGTATTTAACATCCAAGAACTAAAGGTCATTCCAATTGCTATATGTGAAATATGTGATTTAATTTGAGTAGGTACTCCTCCTAATTTAATATTACTAATTCTTGATAGATAAGGATGATTAGAAACATAATTAGATAAAAATCCCTTTTCATTTAGTGGTTTAGTGGTTTTTTTGATTTATCAAACGATTTACCAAATAATGAATGTGTTGGATAGTGTCCAGCTTCATTATTACATATTAAAAGTGATAAAATTAATAAACGTAATGTTTTAATTGAAATAAATTTTTTATTAGTAATCATAGTTAAATATAATTAATTTTAAATCTTTATATACGTTATTTAATTTGTAACTTCCTAAAAAGAATCTGAAAGAAATTAAAATATTAATGTAATATATAGAATGAGTCCAATGCGTGTATTTTCTAAACCACCTCCACCACCACCTCCAGGACACAAAGGAGTCTTTTCAGTAGCACCCAAAAACGAAGGATTTTCGGGATTAAATCATGATACGGTTAAGGTTAATTCTCAATATGAAAAATTAAAAAAAAAATTAAATGATTTACATTATGGTGGTAAAAAATCGCGTAAAAATAATCGTAAATTTAATAAAAAAAATAAACTGTGTAAAACATATAAACGTCGTAAAACAAATAAAAGAAAACCTAAAACGATAAATAAAAGAAAAAAAATTTAACTCGTAGAAAACGCCGAGGCGGAACCTTAAAAGAAAAAGAATTAGTAAATTTAGAAAATTTAGAAGCAAATAAAGGTTCATCCGCAGACGCAATACTAAAAAATAAAGAAAATATAAAAAAACGTGATGCTATGTTTGATACAGATCAAACAAGAGGTTTATTTAATAATCCATTAAAATCCAAGGCGTCCACGCGTCCCTACGAACAGTTCGACACGTCGGCCGCGTTTCGCACCTTGGGCCACCCGTCCGCCACCAGCCGCCACGGAGCCAGTAAATCTACACCTACAAATAAGTAATTTACATCTTAATTAAACATTTTCCTTTCATTGTAGCCTCTTTATTTTGATTGCTTTTATTATTTTCTTTTTTTGTTTCGGGGTCATAATTTACAATCCAATTATTATTAAAATATTCCTTATTGTCTGTAATGAGAATTTTATATTTATTTTTTTTATAAAATGTTCTTCGTTTATTCCATTGATTTATAAAATTATTATGTGGATCTATTAAATCAATAACTAATGGTCTTTCGTGTTTAATTCTGAGAATTCTACCTACAGATTGCACAACATCCGATCTTGGCGAAACTAAAAATAATGTGGACAATGATTTTATATCTAATCCTTCAGACGCCATTGCGTATGTAGCGACGATAATTTTCTTGGTCTCGCTTATTTTCAAAGCGGCTTCCTTCATCCCACCAACATAATACCCAACAGAAGCAATTTTTTGTTCTTCTATTGCGTTATGAATGTAAATTAATAAATTTTTATTTTGTCCCAAAACCATTATTTGTTGATCTTCTTTCTCTTCCAGTTCTTTTATTAAAACTTTTATTATAAAATCGCTCCTTCGCGTATATTCACATAACTTAGATATCATTTTACTCTGTGCGGTGTTTCCACGATAATCTAATATAACTTCATTAAAGTTTTCATCGGTTGTTTTATAATTAATAGCCTTTATTAAAACCTTATCATCCGATTCGCGTTTAACTTTATATACTATTTCTCCCAAATACATCTTAAAAACTTTCGTTAGACCGTCTTTTCTTTGCATAGTAGCACTTAATCCCAACATACATTTAGTAACAATACTCTGCAAAGATCTGCTAAAAACTTCGGAACTTATATGGTGACACTCGTCGACGATTGTTAATCCGAAACTATTATACATATCGCGCGGATATTCTTTCATAGACAGAGATTGCAACATGCCAATGACAATGTCTTTATTTTCTATATCAATTATCTGTCCCTGTATTTTACCTATTTTAGCATCTGGTAGAAATTCTTGAATTCTCTCTACCCATTGATTTACAAGAAAACCTTTATGAACGATAACCAATGTTTTCTTTTTTAATTCTCCAATTATATTTAGAGCTATTATAGTTTTACCATATCCACAAGGTAATTCTAATAATCCTCCGCCACCATTTTTATTTAAACAATTTTTATAAGCGTTTACTACTTTTGTTTGGTAATCGCGCAATTCACCTTTAAATTTTATATCAATATCATTACCTTGTGAAATTTTCATTGCGTCCGGTTCTCCATAATTATCTATTCCAAAAAATCTCGGTATATACAGTTTTTTAGGAGATTCAAGATATATAGGAAACGGATTTGGTTGGACTGGTGATTTAGGAATATACGGTTTAATGAGCAACTCATTTCTTAACCATTGTTGATCTTTAATAGATAAATTGTCTTTGTATATCGAATAACCTTTTTCACCTAAGTATGTAGCAACTTCAGTTTTATTATTATTTACACTTGTCATACAATTAATAGAATAATATAATATATACTTACATTCTTTCAATTTTATAATAATTATTTTTCTATTATTATGATATATATGAAGTTTCTTAAAGACCTTTTAAAAATTAAAAAAAGACAGGAATTATATCTTGTAGTTATCTTAGTTATTTATATCCTATTTAATTTTAAGACACCTGATTGTTTAACAAACATAATGGACAACGCAATGGGAAAAACAGTCGTTATTATTTTTACTATTGTGTTAGTAATGAAAACAAATCCTATATTGGGTGTTTTATCAATCATTGCTGCTTACGAACTTATTAAACGTTCTAATCGGGTAAACCAAATTTTTACCAATGATAATATACCATCGGAGAGAACAAAAATACAAAAATTACAAGAAATGAATGACTTCCCCGTTACATTAGAAGAGGAGATTGTTGAAAATATACCACCACTTGTTAAATACGATTTACCTTCAAGCAATACATTCAAACCGGTATTAAATAACACACATAATGCTGATTCAACACACTAAAAAATTTGTGGTCTTAATTTTCTATTTTAATTTAGTTATTTAAAAATTTTTTTTAAATAACTATACATTTACCCATATCTAATATCTATGATATTTTATCATATATTTATACTAAACTTATGTTTTGTTGAGGAGTTACTGGTGGTATATCCGTCATAGATCCATCTCCCCTGCCTCCACCTCCAAATATTTTTTTGTAAACAAATGCAAATCCACTCATTATAAATAATATAGTAAGACCAAATAATAATATTTCTACAAGATATAACCAGCCTTTCCAATCAAAAGAACTTTTACTATCATTAAATAGTTCCTGTGAATTATTTGGACTGGGGGATAGTAAAATCTTTTCTGATTCTCCGTCATCTTCGTCCACATAACATTCGTAAGAATCGTCTGGACCATTACCATTACTATCTTCACCAGTAATAGTAGGTAGAGCTTCGCTTTCAACGAGATCAATATTACCGTCATGATCCATTCCTTCTTTAAATCCACCAAGCAAATTAAATCCTTCTAATTTTAATTTTTCAATTTTATTATAACTATGTTCTTCAATTAATTCAGATAATTTATTGTATCCAACATTAGATATGTAAATTGGCGAATCTTCTTTGAAAACAATATATTCACCTTTTACCGGAAAGTTACTACTTCCGGAATGAACTAAATATTTTTTTTTTGGAATAAAATCATTTAGGGTAAATGTGTCCAATTCTAATTTACCTGCGTTTCCTCCTTTACTTGGTGCTAACTTTGACATATGTGAAACCAATCTATCCATCATTGTAATACTATTTCCATTTGCTATTTTTATTGGTATACAAACAGTTAATTTTGTTCCCATAACACTTTCGTGTATAATCAATAATTCAGATTCTATCTTTCTTCCTCCGTAATTATGTATTGATTTTTTATATATTCTAATTTCCTTAACATTATATTTTTTATTATTATATGTTGCCTGATCATAACGTTGAACGCTATTAGTCGGTATAAATAATAAATATGAACCTCTGTTTTTTCCAGTTAAATCCATCAGAGAATAATTAAATGTATACTTACATTTTAATTTACATTTCGCTGATACATTATTTGTTATATTCATTTAATATATCTATATAATAAAAAAATCTATATAAATTTTATACAATATGAATATTACTAAAGGTAAATTTAAGAAACTTTTAAGAAAATCTAATAAAAAACAAACTAATAAAATAAAAAAAAAAGTTCATTTTAGGAGAAAAAAATCAAATAATCGTTCATTAAAAAAAGGTGGTAAAAGAGTAAATTTAAGAGTTAAAACACTTAAATATAGAGGAGGGAATAAAAAGGGGGAACGAGCAGCGAATCAAAGAGCAGCGATTCAAAGAGCAGACACCTATCCCAACTCCAATACCACTGCAAAGTCCAATAAAAAAAAAAATAAAAAAAAAAAAAAAAAAAAAAAAAAAAAAAAAATTGTATCAGAAACTAAGGATCAATTGAAAAAAAGTAAAGAAAATAATGATATTAAGTTTGCAGA
>Ga0114994_10000445_pt1 | contig 27729 bp, 24 predicted proteins | sample ArcticOcean_MG_C_9_FD_87043 | JGI IMG/M metagenome (GOLD analysis project Ga0114994, IMG submission 87043) | Marine microbial communities from western Arctic Ocean - ArcticOcean_MG_CB2_152 | ecosystem: Environmental > Aquatic > Marine > Oceanic | place: Arctic Ocean: Canada Basin | collected...
AAAAAGTTAATTTGATTTAAATATTTTATAGACTAAATCATTTAGAATTCCTATTTGATCATTATTATCAAACTCTATTCCTTTAGTTCTTTTATCTGCCTCAAGTAGATATCCAAAAATTTTTGATATGCGTTTCATCGAAAAAACAACTGAAGCTTCTCTGTACTCATTTATGAAATATGGATTTATACCTAAAACTTTAGAGGCTTCATTTTTGTTTTCAATAGAATGATAGATAAATAACTTATTGAAGAATGCATAGACTGTTCCAATAATTAAGGGTAAAGGGTATTTTTTAGTGTTTTTAGACATGTAGGAGACTAATTCCAGTGATTTTCTATAATTGTTTTTCCCAATTACCTTTGTTAGCTCAAAGAAGTTATAATCTTTACTAAAACCAATTATACTTTCAACTTCCTCAGGTCTTATTATCTCATCTTTATTTGAATTTAGTTTGAGCTTTTCTAATTCATTATCTATTTGAGAAAGATCGTTTCCAGTAAAATCTTCTATAATTTTTATAGAATTTGGATGAAGATTTAATGATTTAGATTTGCACTGATCCTGAATCCAGTTATAAACTTGATTATCATATATTTTTTTTGATTCAAAGACAACACCATTTTTCAAAGATGATTTATATATTTTTTTTCTTTTATCTACATTATTAGTAAATGATAAAACTAAAATTGTTTTAGGATTATTATTTTCTATGTATGAGATTATATTTTTAAAATCCGTAGAAATATTTTTAGAATCCTTAGCTATAAGTAAATTGTAATCACCACTCAAGGGAAATCTTTTTACAAAATCTATTATATCATTTTCTTGACTTTCATCTGATTTTTTTCCATATATTTTTTTTAGATCAAAATCAGCTGATGTTTCGTTAATGACATTTCTGGTAATGTTTTCTATAATATTATTAATGAAATAATTTTCTTCACCATGAATTAAATATATAGGTGAAAATTTACCATTGTTTACATCATTAATTAATTTATTATATTCTGTCATTATTTATTTAGATGAAAAAACTAAATTTTCCTTTATTCGAGTTTAAAATTAAAAAAGAAAACAAGAATAATATCATTTTTGATGAAATAAGAAAGAAGTGGATTATCTTAACACCAGAAGAATGGGTTAGACAAAATTTCATAAAATATATTATTTCAAGAGATTATCAAGCATCTCACATAAACTGTGAAAAAGCATTCTATATCAACAAGGTTCAAAAAAGATATGATATAGTCGTTTATAACTCTATTGGAGAAGTTGAGATATTAGTTGAATGTAAGTCATCTGAAATTAAAATTAATAATACTCATTTTGATCAAGTGATGAGGTATAATATAGAATTGAAGAGCAAGTGGGTTATATTAACAAATGGACTTGAAAATTATTACTTCAAATTCAATGAAAAAACTAATGATTATAAACAAAAAAAAGATTTAACTAATTATTCAAAATGAAAATTGGAATTGTAATTATTAACTGGAATGGTTTAGATCTTTTAAGAAAATATCTTAATGAAATTCTATTAAACTCTGATAATTCCACTATTTATATAATTGATAATAATTCATCTGATGAGTCTGTTTTATATGTAAAGAATAATCATAATGAAGTAAAGATTATATCATTAGATAAAAACTATGGGTTTGCCGAGGGATATAATATAGGACTAAAAGAGGTTGAAGAAGAATATGTTTGTATAATTAATAATGATATTCTAGTTACTGAAAATTGGTTAGATCCTATAAGAAAAAAAATTAAAAAACATCCTGAATCAATTATTCAACCCACCATCCTTGATGTTAATAATACTGAATATTTTGAATATGCTGGAGCTTCAGGAGGATTTATTGACAAATATGGATATCCATTTTGTAGGGGTAGGATTTTTAATACTCTAGAAAAAGATATCGGTCAGTACAATGATTCTAAAATATTTTGGGCTTCTGGAGCATGTTTTTTTATTTCCAAAAAGATTTTTTATAAAATTGGAGGTTTTGATAAGAGTTTCTTTGCTCATATGGAAGAAATTGATTTATGCTGGAGAGCATTTAATCAAGGTTATAATTCTTATTCTGTAACCTCATCTAAAGTATTTCATGTAGGAGCTGCAACAATTAAGAAGAACTCAAGAAAAACATATCTTAACTATAGAAATTCTTTGATTATGTTGACTAAGAACCTTCCTCTAAAAAGTCTTTTAAGTACTCTTTTTATTCGATTAATACTAGACATAATAGCCTCTTATAAATTTTTATTTCAAGGTGAGTTTTCTAATTTCATATCAGTCTACAAAGCTCACATTGGATATTTTTATTCACTCAAATCAATTTTGAGAGATAGAAATAACTCAATTAATCAACCTAATTATTTTAAAATCAATAGTATAGTGTTTAACTATTTTATTTTAGGTAAGAAAAAATTCTTTCAATTGTAATACAATAATTTACTATAAAAATATTAAGTTTGTAGCTGATTAATTAATAACCAACATTTTTGAAATGAAAAAGAATATAATAATTATAGGTGTTGTAGGTTTACTTTTGTCATCATGTGTTTCTCAAAAGAGATACTCTGACTTAGAAAGTCTTCAACAAAACACAAAAGAACTTTTAGATAGCGCAACTTCTAAACTTGGTGCAACAGAAACTCAGCTTTCTGCTTCATCAGAAAGGTTAAGTGCATTATCTGAACAAAATAAGTTTTTAAGAGCTAACAATCAGGATTTGATTAATAACATTGGTAATCTAACTACCCTAACACAAAAGGGCGCTGATAACCTAGAAAGATCTCTTGAAAGCATTAAAGAAAAAGACCTTGTCATTAATAGAATGCAAGATGCAGTTACTAGAAGAGATTCTGTAACTTTAGCTCTTGTTCAAAGCTTCAAAAGTTCATTAGGAACACTTAGTGATGATGACATTGAAATTAATGTAGAAAAAGGTGTTGTATATGTATCTATTTCAGATAAGTTACTTTTTAATAGCGGTAGCTTTACAGTTACAACAAGAGCAAGAAATGTTTTAGAAAAAATTGCTAAAGTTATTAGTGATAAGCCAGATCTTGAGTTTATGGTAGAGGGTCACACTGATAATTTACGTATAGATCAAGAAAAAGCTTCTGAAACTATTCCTGGTATTGTTGACAATTGGGATTTATCTGTTAAAAGAGCTACTTCTGTAGTTAGAATTCTTGAGAATGAGTATGGTGTTGATCCAACTAAACTAGTTGCTTCAGGAAGAAGTTTCCATATGCCAATTGCTGATAATGACTCAAGTGTAACTAGAGCAAGAAATAGAAGAACTAGAATTATAGTACTTCCTAAGTTAGACCAGTTTGCTAATTTGATTGAAGAAGGGATGTCTATGAATGTTCCTGCAACAGGACCTAGCAATACTATTAACTCAGAAAACAAACCTGACTAAATAAATTTATTAATTAAAATATAACGTAACCGAAATAAATTCGGTTACGTTTTTTTTTATACTTTATTTAGTTTTGCAAATCTAAGTAGTAAGTTCTTTTCACCAAATTTCTTAAACTTAACAGTAGCTTTTGCGTCATTTCCATTTCCTTCAATGTTAATGACTTGACCTAAACCAAACTTTTCATGAGTAACGTTATCTCCAATTGATACATTAATTTTGATATTTGTATTTATAGAGGTGTTTTTTGAAATTCTTTTTAAATTCGAATTCGAATTATATATAATATTTTTTTTAGGATAATCTGAAATTGACGGCTTGAAATTATTAGGCTTAATCACTTTAATAAATTCTTTATCAATTTCATTTAAAAACCTACTTTCCTCACAATAAATTAACTTACCCCATCTATATCTTGAATTAGCGTATGACAGATAAAGATTTTCCTTAGCTCTAGTAATACCAACATAGAACAATCTCCTTTCTTCTTCTAGCTCCGATCTTGTATTGTAGCTCAGTGCAGATGGAAATAAATCCTCTTCTAATCCAACAATAAATACATGCTTAAATTCTAGCCCTTTAGATAGATGAAGGGTCATTAACGACACTTTATCTTCATCAGGATTATTATTATCAAAATCAGTTGACAAAGAAACAGTAGATAAAAACTCTGATAAGTTATCATTTGATTCAACAAGCTCTTTTTGATCTTCTATAAAATCTCTAATACCATTTAATAATTCTTGAACATTCTCAATTCTTGAAATACCCTCAGGTGATTCATCCTTTTTTAATTCATCTATGATTCTTACCTTCTCAATAACCTCTTTAGTTAAGTCAAAAGCATTTAATTTTTGATTATCTATTTTTAATACATCTATAAGCTCAATAAAATTTTGAAGCTTGATTGAAACAGAACTTGAAAAGTCAATTGACAGTTCTTTATGTTTTTTAATAGTCTCATATAATGTTAATTTATATTTTTGAGCAGCTATAATTATTTTATTAATTGTTACTTGACCTATTCCTCTTGCAGGATAGTTTATTACTCTTTTTAAGCTTTCTTCATCACTACTATTAATGATAACTCTTAAATAAGCTAAAACATCTTTAATTTCTTTTCTATTATAAAATGATACACCTCCAAAAATTTGATAAGGTATTTTGTTTAACCTTAAGGAATCTTCTAATGGTCTTGATTGAGCATTGGTTCTATAAAGAATAGCTATATCTGAAAAGCTTGTATTATTAAGAGATGTAATTTTTTGACATAACCCCCTAGCCTCTCCAATATCTGACTGATATGACGAGATTTCTAGTCTATCTCCAAAATCGTTATCAGTCCAAACTTCTTTGTCAATTTTATTTTTATTGTGATCAATTACTGAATTTGCTGCATTAACAATATTTTTAGTTGATCTATAGTTTTGTTCAAGTCTAAACATTTCAACACTATCATAATCATTTCTAAAATTTATAATATTATTGATATTTGCACCTCTAAATGAATAAATACTTTGAGCATCATCACCAACAACACAAATATTTTGATATTTATCTGATAATGACTTTACAATTAGGTACTGAGAGTTGTTGGTGTCTTGATATTCATCTACAAGAATATACTTAAACTTTTCTTGATATTTTGCCAATACTTCTGGATGATTGTTTAATAATTCATTAGTTTTCATTAATAAATCATCAAAATCCATAGAATTAGATTTAACTAATCTCTCGTTATATTCTTTGTAAATATTTCCAGTTTCAGGTTTTCTTGAAATATTATCTGAGTCCACCAATTCACTGTTTGAGAAATATCCAGTTACAGTTATAAAATTATTTTTTAATGATGATATTCTATTCCTAATTGATTTAGTTCTGTAAACATCTCTATCTAAGTTTTTTTCTTTAATAATTGAAGATATAAGTCTTTCTGAATCTTGAACATCATAAATTGTAAAGTCTGATGTAAAACCTATTTTATGAGCTTCAAATCTTAAGATTTTAGCAAAAACAGAGTGAAATGTTCCCATCCATATATTCTTTGATTCACTCTCACCAATCATAGATGATATTCTAAGCTTCATCTCTCTTGCAGCTTTATTAGTAAATGTCAAAGCTAAAATTTCAAATGGGTCAACACCATTGTTTACAAGATGTACAATTTTATAAGTTAGAACTCTAGTTTTTCCTGATCCAGCACCTGCAATAACCATTGAGGGTCCATCAGTTTTAATCACCGCATTTAGTTGAGCTTCATTAAGATCTTTTAGATAAGATTTGTTATCTTCTAACATTGTTATAAATTTAAGTAATTAATGAATTTTAATTGCTGTTAAATCATTAATTAAACCAATACTTATGAAGAATTTATCATTTATTTTTTTTATACTAATTACTCAATTTTCATATTCACAAACAATAGATACTCAAATTACTGATATTGAGGAGAAATTAATTTCATGGAGACATGATTTTCATAAATATCCTGAAGTTTCAAATAGAGAATTTAAAACTTCTGAGGTTATAGCTAAACACCTTGAGTCTTTGGGTATTTCCGTGACAAGAAATGTTGGTGTAAATGGTGTAGTTGGTATTCTTGAAGGAAAAAATAAAGGAAAAGTAGTTGCTTTGAGAGCTGATATGGACGCACTTCCAATAACAGAAAATAACAACTTACCCTTTCAATCTGTAAATGATGGAGTGATGCATGCATGTGGTCACGATAGTCACATGTCAATTCTTATGGCTACAGCAGAAGTACTATCAAAAAATAGAAATTTTAATGGGACTGTAAAATTTATTTTTCAAGGTGCAGAAGAAGGTCCACCTCCTGGAGAAGAAGGTGGCGCTAGAATGATGATAAAAGAAGGTGTCTTAAAAAGTCCTGATGTAGATGCAATTTTTGGACTTCATATTAGCTCAATGTTACCTATGAATAAAGTTTATTATAAACCTAGAGGCTTCTTTGCTTCCTCATCAAGGTTTACTGTTAAGGTTATAGGGAGTCAATCTCATGGGGGTACACCATGGCTAGGAGTTGACCCAATTATAATAACATCTCAGATAATAAATTCTTTTCAAACTATTATATCTAGAGAATCAAACTTAACAAATGAACCAGCAGTAATTTCATTTGGTATAATTGAAGGTGGAAATAGGTTTAACATTATACCTAATGAGGTTAACCTTGTTGGAACAATTAGATCACTAGATTATGATATGAGAGATCATATTAAAAAAAGAATGAAAGAACTTGCAAAAGGAATTGCAGAATCTTATGGAGGAAACGCAATTATTGAAATAGTTGATGGAGCAGACATTACATACAATGATCCTGAATTAATGGAAAAAATGCTTCCATCTCTAAAAAATACCGCTGGAAATAATAATGTCATATTAAATAAGGCTAAAACATTAGCAGAAGACTACGCGTATTATTTAAATGAAATTCCAGGGTTTATATTTGAACTAGGTGGATATAATACTAATGAAACCCGAAAAGCACCTCCTCATCACACTCCAGATTTTTTTATTGATGACAGCTCAATGCTCCTAGGTGTTAAGGTTATGACTAATTTAGCATTAGATTTTTTAGATAGTGAATAATGATATTTTAAATCAATCAATTGAATTTATTAAAGGTATAGGTCCTGCGAGGTCAAAATTACTTAGTGAAGAATTAAATATTAAAACAGTTAAAGATCTTATTGATTTTTATCCATACAGATATATTGACAGGTCTAGATTCTTTAAAATAAATGAACTTCCTAAAAATCAATCGGAAGTTCAAATAGTTGGTAAAATAAAATCTGTTAAAAGAACTAAAGTTAGGTTTAGAAATAGATTGAATTGTGATTTTTATGATGATACTGGAAAAGTAGACCTAATCTGGTATCGAGGATTTAACTGGGTTGAGGAATCTATAAAAGCTAATGAGGAATATGTTATTTATGGAAAACTTAGTTGGTTTGGCAATAATCCTTCAATAGCTCATCCAGAAATTAAAACTAAAGATAGTTTTAACAGGAATATACCTAGAAGACTTCATGGTATATACTCATCTACTGAGAAACTTGTTAATGAGGGTGTTACTCAAAAATATTTTGTCAAAATAATTTATAATCTATTAAACTCTCTTCAAAATCAAATCAAAGAAAATTTATCTTATAATATTTTAAATAAATATAATCTTATTGATAGATATAAAGCAATCGTTAATATTCACTTACCTGAGTCTCAAGAATTACTTTCTGAATCTACAAAAAGACTAAAATTTGAAGAATTATTTTTTAATCAACTTGGTTTTCAGCTTTCAAAGAATGAAAGAATTCAAAAACTGAATGGATTTAAATTTGAAAAGGTAGGAGATCATCTTAATGAATTTTATAAAAATAACTTACCATTTGAACTCACTGGAGATCAAAAGAAGGTAATAAAAGAAATAAGAAATGATTTTAGAGATGGGAAACAAATGAATAGATTGTTACAGGGAGATGTAGGCTCTGGAAAAACTATAGTTTCATTAATGGTTATGTTAATTGCTATTGATAATGGTTTTCAATCATGTATACTTGCTCCAACTGAAATACTAGCAAATCAACACTTCAAATCAATTAAGGAACTGCTCTCTGAATTAGATGTTAAAATCGATTTACTAACTGGTTCAGTTAAAACAAAAGATAGAAAATTAATACATAAAGATTTATTGTCTGGTACAACTAAAATTTTAGTTGGAACACATGCAATTCTTGAAGATATAGTTCAATTTAAAAATTTAGGTCTTAGTATTGTAGATGAACAACATAGGTTTGGAGTTGCTCAAAGAGCTAAACTTTGGAAAAAGAATAATCCAGCTCCACATGTTCTAGTAATGACAGCAACTCCAATTCCAAGAACATTAGCTATGAGTTTATATGGTGATTTAGATATATCTTCAATAAAGGAATTACCACCAGGCAGGATTACAACAAAAACAGTACATAAATATGATAAAAATAGATTAAGTGTATTTAAGTTTCTAAGAGAACAAATAACTAGAGGAAGACAAGTCTATTTAGTCTACCCATTAATTAACGAGTCTGAAAAGCTTGATTATAAAGATCTTATGGATGGTTATGAAAGTATTGTAAGAGAGTTTCCAAGACCAGATTTTCAGGTTAGTATTGTTCACGGTAAAATGAAATCAAAGGACAAAGACTTTGAAATGAATAGGTTTATCAATAAAGAAACTCAGATTCTAGTTTCTACAACAGTTATTGAGGTAGGTGTTAATGTGCCTAATGCATCAGTTATGGTAATTGAAAGTGCTGAAAGGTTTGGACTGTCTCAATTGCATCAGTTAAGAGGAAGGGTTGGAAGAGGAAATGAAGAAAGTTATTGTGTATTGATGACTAAAGAAAAACTTTCAGAGGAATCAAAAATAAGAGTAGATACTATGGTTAAAGTTAGTGATGGATTTAAATTAGCTGAGGTAGATTTAAAATTAAGAGGACCTGGAGACATGATGGGAACTAGACAAAGTGGAGTTCTTAAATTTAAATTAGCTGATATAATATATGATTCTGAGATATTAAATAATGCACGAAAATCTGCGTATGAATTATTAGAGAGTGATCCAAGACTTATAAAAAAAGAAAATTATCCTATTAGGTATGAAATTTCAACTTCTTCAAATTCAAAAAATTTATGGCGATATATTAGCTGATTAAGTATATTTGTTATTAAATAAATGCTGTGAAAATATCAATCAATTGGCTTAAAGAATATCTTCAAACCAACTCTAATCCTGAAGAAATCTCTGATATATTAACTAATCTTGGCTTAGAAGTTGAAAAGCTTTTACCATTTGAATCAGTTAAAGGAGGGCTTAATGGTGTAGTAGCAGGTAAAGTTTTAAAATGTGAAATACATCCTAATGCAGATAGATTAAAAGTAACATCTATTGATCTAGGTAATAATGAAATCTCTGAAATTGTTTGCGGTGCTCCAAATATAAAAGAAGGACAAATTGTACCTGTAGCAAAAGTTGGATCAAAAATCTATACAAATGATGGTATTGAGATAAAAATTAAAAAATCAAAGATAAGAGGGGTTGTTAGTAATGGTATGGTTTGTGCTGAAGATGAAATTGGTTTAGGTGAATCTCACGATGGTATAATGGTTCTCGATAGCAATATTAAACCAGGAAGACCTATGAGCGAAGTGTTTAATTTAGAAAATGACAATATTATTGAAATCGGTCTTACACCTAATAGGTCTGATGCAATGTCACATTATGGTGTAGCTAGAGATTTAAAAGCATATTATGATTTCAAATCTTTAAAAAGTAAGATTACTCTTCCTAGTATTAATAATTTTGAATCAGTAAAAATTGATGAAGAGTTCAAAATTAGTGTCCAAGACACGGATAAATGTCCTTTCTATTCAGGTTTAATAATAAAAAACATTAAAATCGGTCCTTCATCTAAAAAATTACAAAATAAATTAAAATCAATTGGACTAAAACCTATTAATAATATTGTTGACATTACAAATTTTGTTATGCATGAAATAGGACAACCTCTTCATGCTTTTGATTTGGATAAAATTAAAAATATAAATGTAAAATCATTAAAGTCAAATACTAAGTTCAAAACACTTGATGAAAACATTATTAATTTAGATAGTGATGATTTAATGATTTGCTCAAATAATACTCCCCTTTGTTTAGCAGGAATATATGGTGGTCATGAATCTGGTGTTTCAAACTCAACAACTAACTTGTTTTTAGAATCTGCCATTTTTGATTCTATAACCATAAGAAAATCATCTAAAAGACATCAACTATTCACTGATGCTTCATATAGATATGAAAGGGGTATAGATCCAGATAAAGTATTATATGCATTAAAAAGAGCCTCAATTTTAATAAAAGAAGTAAACCCAGAAGCCAATATATCAGAAGTTTTAATTGAAGACAATTTAAAGTTAGAAAAAAAGGATATTTATCTAAGATATAATAAGATAGATACTATTACTGGTCAAAAGTTAGATAAAGAAACTGTAACTAAAATTTTAAGTTCATTGGACTTTGAAATTAAAGGACACAGTGATGAGGGATTGAATATAGTTGCACCAAATTATAGACATGATGTATATAGAGAAATTGATGTTATTGAAGAAATTTTACGTGTATATGGATTCAATAATATTCATGTTGAATCAAAAATTTCTATGTCAATTCCTGAAATAGGTAAAAATAAGATTAATAAAACCGAATCTTTTATAAGTGATAATCTTGTTGGAATTGGATTTAACGAGATTATTAATAACTCTATATGTTCTCCCAGTATTAACGAAAAGTTTAATAACAAAGCTGTGAACCTTTTAAATCCTCAAGGAACTGAGCTGTCTAATCTAAGAATTTCCCTAATACCTAATGCATTAGAAACTATTAAACACAATATTAATAGACAAAATAAGAATCTGAAGATATTTGAAATTGGAAACACTTATTCAATAAATGATAATAATTATATTGAAAACAAAAGATTAAATGTAACAGTTACTGGAGAAATATTTAATGAAAACTGGATTTCTGAATTTTCTAAAAATAATTTCTATTATTTAAAAGGAGTTGCTGAGAATTTATTAAATCAATTAAATATCTTAAATATTAAATATGAAGTGAATAATGATGATTTATTTGAATATAAGCTTAGCATATTTAATAATAAAAATAATATTGGTTTCATTGGTGAATTAAACTCAAATTATACTAAAGAATTTTCAATTGATGATAAAATTCATCTGTTAAACCTGGATCTTGATGTTATAAAATTTAAATCTGTAAATGTTAAATATCAAGAATCATCAAAGTTCCCTTCTTCTAGAAGAGATCTATCAATGATTCTAGATGATAATATTACTTTTGAGGCCATAAAGGAGGTGGCATTTAAATTAGAAAATAAAATACTGAAAGATATTAATCTCTTTGATGAATTTAAAGGAAAAAATATAGGAGATAATAAGAAATCTTTTGCTGTTAGCTTTACATTCAATGATTCTAAAAGGACCCTAACTGACCAGCTCATAGATAAAATCATGTTAAAGTTGTCAGATAAATACAAAACAGACTTAGGTGCTGTTATTAGAGATAAATAAATTATTTATAAAGTTTCTCTCTTGATGTTAAAACTTTTTCATTCACAATATATTCATTGAAAGGAAGATAACTATCAATAATTCCATTTGGAGTAATTTCAATAATTCTATTAGCTACAGATTGTGCAAAAGCTCTATCATTAGTGCTTAATAAAACAGTTCCTTTAAAGTTTATTAAAGAATTATTGAAGGCAGTTATAGCCTCTAAATCAAGATGGTTTGTGGGTTCATCTATAAGTAAAACATTAGGCTTACCCATCATTATTTTTGAGAGCATACATCTAACTTTTTCTCCTCCAGATAATACAGTACAAGATTTAAGTGCTTCATCACCACCAAACAACATTCTACCAAGGAAACTCCTAATAAATAACTCTTCTCTTTCTTCATCATTATTGGACCATTGTCTTAGCCAATCTACTAAAGAGATCTTTTTATCAAAATGAGAGTGATTATCCATTGGTAAATAACCAGATGAAGTAGTTACACCCCAATTATATGTACCAGAAGTTTGATCAAGACTTCCAGAAATACAATCATAAAATAAGTTGATTGATCTAGAATTCTTTGATACAATTAAAACTTTCTCTCCTTTATTTAAGTTGAAACTAATATCTTTAAAATATACTTCACCGTCTTTCTCATAAGACAAAGATTTAAGTTCCAAAATTTGATCTCCCGCATCTCTATCTTGATCAAATATGATAGCTGGATATCTTCTACTAGAAGGTCTAATTTCTTCAATATTTAGCTTTTGAATCATCTTCTTCCTTGCTGTAGCTTGTTTTGATTTAGCAACATTAGCAGAAAATCTAGAAATAAATTCTTGTAATTCTTTCTTCTTATCTTCAGATTTTTTGTTTTGCTGAAGTTTTTGTCTTGCTGCTAATTGACTAGATTGATGCCAAAAAGTATAGTTACCTGAAAAGTGATTTATTTTACTAAAGTCAATATCAGAAGTATGAGTACACACAGCATCTAAAAAAAACCTATCATGTGAGACTACTATTACTGTATTTTCAAACTCGTTAATAAAATTTGTAAGCCATTCAACAGTATTATAATCAAGGTCATTAGTAGGTTCGTCCATTATTAAAACATCAGGATTGCCAAAAAGACACTGAGCTAAAAGAACTTTAACTTTAACTTTTTGATCAAGATCGCTCATTTGATTATGGTGAACACCTTCAGTAATTCCTAGGCTAGAAAGTAAAATTGCTGCATCAGCTTCAGCATTCCAACCGTTCATTTCCTCAAAGGAAATTTGAAGTTCACCTACCCTGTCTGCATCTTTATCAGAAAAATCTTCTTTAGCATAAATTGAATCAATCTCACTCTTTAGGTCAAATAGTTTTTGATTTCCTAGTATTATAGTTTCAATTACAGTGTTTTCATCATACCTATTATGATTTTGTTCAAGAACTGATAGTCTCTTACCCGGTTCTAGAAAAACTGAACCAGTATTTGCTTCAAGATCTTTAGATAATATCTTTAGAAATGTTGATTTACCTGCGCCATTAGCACCAATAATACCATAACAGTTTCCAGGAGAAAAAGTTATATTTACTTCATCAAAGAGAATTCTCTTTCCAAATTGAAGCGATAAATTAGATACAGATAACATAAATATGCGCAAAAATAACAAGTTGAAATTTCTAAAACTAATTATACTTGCTATAATTTTGTTTTTTTCTAACTCCTGTAATAATGAGAATTCTAGAGATAATTTTTTCTTAGGAGGTGAAATTATCAACCCTTCTTCAAACTATGTTAACTTCTATTATAATAATATCAAAATTGATTCAATTGAGCTTGATTCTGAAAATAAATTTTTTAAAAATCTTGAAAATATACAACCTGGAATCTATAGAATTGAACACATTCCAGAGAATCAATATATAATTATTGAAAATGGAGATAGTTTATGGATAAGAGTTAATGTAGAGGATTTCAAGGAGTCATTATCCTTTAGTGGAAGAGGATCATCAAAAAATAATTTTTTAGTTGATATGTCTATCCTAAATGATTACGAAAATGACTTTCTTTCACAAATATACAATCAAGGAAGCTCTGATTATAAGATAGTTATTGATTCTTTAATGGATGAAAAGAAAGATATTTGGGAGATTTTTAATAAAAGTGTAAATCAAAGAAATCTAGGTAGAAATATAACAAAAGCTTCAATAAAATATAATTATTACAATAAACTTGAACGATACGCTCTTTTAAGAGGTAGGGAGTGGTCAAAAGATGAAAGAGAAGAATACTTTAGCTATAGAGATAAAGTTAACTTAAATGACTCTGAGTTATCTCTATTTGAACCTTACGTAACGTATTTAATGAATTTTTTTAATGAAAAGACATTAGATAGTGGTGAGGTTTATTCTTATGCAAAAAATAATACTGATTTTAATATTAAAAAACTCTTAATTATTGATTCTCAAATTAATGATCCTTATTTAAAGAATAATCTTGCTAGAGCTACTGCAATTGAAGAAATCTTAAATTTTAAAAATAATGATTTACATGATGAGTTTATAGATTACTATACATATGTAAATACATCAAACAGATATTTAGATGAGATTACAAAGCTTTACAATGACATTGAACAAATGAAAAAAGGTAATGTTTTACCTGATGTGAATATTCTTGATTTTAATGGTGATATAACTTCTAGTGGTGAAGAATTTATAGGATCTAAAACATTTATATATTTTTGGTCTCAAACTCAAATGAATCACTACAGAAGGACGATTAGAAGAGTTGAAGAACTTAAACAACAATATCCTCAATATAGGTTTGTTGGAATATGTATTCAACCATATACTGATATGGTTAGTCAGGCACAAAATATATTAAATCTTGATTTATCCAACCAATTTTCTTTTAAAGACTTTGAGAGTTCAAGTAAAGACTGGGTCTTAACATTCCTAAATAAGACAATAGTAACAGATGAAAAAGTGAAGATTATAGACGGCTTCAGTAATCTTTTTACAAATGATATTGAAAAGATTTTAGAAAAAAATTAGTTTCCTTTTTTGTAATCACTTAAAAACTTCTCCAATCCACTATCTGTTAAAGGATGTTTCAATAACCCCTTAATTGCAGATAAAGGGCTTGTAATAACATCTGCACCAATCTTTGCACAATCAATTATATGCATAGTATGTCTTATGGATGCAGCCAAAATCTGGGTTTCATATGCATAATTATCATAAATATCTCTAATGTCAGATATTAGATCTAAACCATCTGTTGATATATCATCAAGTCTCCCAATAAAAGGTGACACATAAGTAGCTCCTGCTTTTGCAGCTAAAAGAGCTTGACCAGAAGAAAAAACAAGTGTACAATTAGTTTTAAGTCCTTTGTCACTGAAATATCTTATTGCTTTGATGCCATCTTCTATCATTGGTACTTTTATTACTATTTGGTCATGAAGAGATGCAAGTGCTTCCCCTTCTTTAATAATACCGTCATAATCGACGGATATAACTTCTGCGGAAACATCACCATCAACAATTTGACATATCTTCATGTAATGATTGATTATGTTTTCACTTCCTGTAATTCCTTCCTTTGCCATTAATGAGGGATTAGTTGTTACTCCATCAAGGATACCAAGGTCTTGAGCATCTTTAATTTGATCTAAATTAGCAGTATCTATAAAAAATTTCATAAGTTTTTAATTGTAAAGTTTCATAATAATTTTTTGGAAAAATTTATCAGGAAATAAACTTTTCAAAGTAATTTTCTTTTCTAGAAAACCACCAACAAGGTAATTAATTTTAGGATTCTTTTGTTTAATAATTTTTAATACTAAATCAGCTACTTCATTAGGATCTCTTCCATGTTCCATTTTACCATTAACACTATTAATTACCCTACTATATTCTTTATGATAAGGAGAACTATTAGCTATATTAGAATCAACCCTGTTGGTTAAAATTTCAGTTTTATAATCTCCTGGAGCAATATTTACAACATTAATATTAAATTTTTTCAATTCAATATTTAAACTTTCTGCAATTATATTAAAAGAAGCTTTGGAGGCACAATAAGCACCCCAAAATGGCAAACCAAGATAACCAGCGATAGAAGTTATATTAATTATTATACCTGAACGATTTAGTCTCATACCTGGAAGTACAGATTGAATAACATTCAAATGACTAAAAAAATTAGTTTCAAAGACTTTCTTCATGTCCGAGATCTTCATTGATTCTATAGGTCCAGTGATATTAATTCCTGCATTATTTATTAATATATCTATTTTACCATGATTGCTAACGATCTCAGCAATAAGCTGCTTAGACATTTCGTAGTCGTTTATATTAAGACTCATTGTTAAATAGTCAGATTTTATATTATCTGCATTTCTTGAAGTACCAATAACAATATGTCCTAAAGAGTGAAGTTTTTCGGCTATTGATTTTCCAAAGCCAGAGGATGTTCCTGTAATTAAAATTACTTTACTCATTATTTATTAAATATATTAGTAATAAATTTAATTGATGAAACATAGTATTGTTTTTTTGGTATTATTATTAGTTTTCAATTGTAACTCAGATAAAAGTGGAGGTTTTAAAATTCAGATTAACTCCATTAATAATTCGATTTCTTTAGGTGATGATATTTCCTTAAATATTACCTCTACAAATAATAAAGTAATTGATTCGATAGATTACTTTTTAAATAATATTAAGATTGAGAATCAAATTAAACTAAATAATAATAAAGTTGGAGAAAACCTTGCTAAAGTTAATATATACTCTAATGGGAAAAAAATAACATTAAATAAAAAATTTGATATCTATTCAAATATTAAACCAAAGTTAATGACTTATGATGTTATAAATGAATTTAATCATGATCAAAAGGCCTACACACAAGGTCTTGAGATATATAAAAACTTTTTATTTGAAAGCACTGGTTTAAATGGAAAATCATCCTTAAGAAAAATAAATTTTAATACTGGAGAAATCATTAATATGATTAATCTAGAGTATGAATATTTTGGAGAAGGATTAACCGTATTAAATGATAAAATCTATCAATTAACTTGGAAAAATAGAATTGGGTTTATTTATGATCTAGAGTTAAATAATATCGGAACATTCAACTATGGAAATAGTCAAGAAGGATGGGGTTTATGTAATGATGGTAATTATATCTATAAATCTGATGGAACAAGTAAGATATGGAAATTAGATCCTAATACTCTTGATGAGATTGACTTTATTGATGTTATGACAGATAAGTCTAGAATCAAAAACATTAATGAACTAGAATATATAGATGGGAAAATATATGCAAATACATATCAGCAAAATCGTGATGTTGTAATAGTTATTAATCCCTCTAATGGAATAGTTGAAAATGTAATTGACTTTTCAGGTTTAAGAGATAAAGTTTTACAAACGCCTGATCTAGATGTAATGAACGGCATAGCGTACGACAAAGGTAAATTATTTGTTACAGGTAAAAATTGGAATAAAGTTTTTGAGGTTAAAGTTTATTCTAAGAATTAGTAAATAAAGGTCTTTCAATCATATATGATTCAACCTTCTTTCCAATTTCACTTAACATTTTATCATCTAAATGCGCTTTAATTGAAGAATCAATTGATTCAGCTACAAAATCCATATCAGCCTCTACTAGTCCTCTAGTAGTAATAGCAGGAGTCCCAATTCTAATTCCACTTGTCACAAATGGTGATTGATCATCAAAAGGAACCATATTTTTGTTTACAGTAATTTTTGATAAACCAAGAACTCTTTCAGCATCCTTTCCATTAATATTTTTATTTCTTAAGTCAATTAACAATAAATGATTATCAGTTCCCCCAGAAACAATATTGTAACCTAAGTCAGAGAGACTATTTGAAAGTCTATTAGCGTTTATTATTACTTGATTGATGTATTTCTCAAATACTGGGTCTAATGCTTCTCCAAATGCAATTGCTTTAGCAGCTATTACATGTTCTAAAGGACCTCCTTGGTTTCCAGGAAATATTGCTGAATCTAGTAGTGATGACATTTTTTTAAGATTTCCATTTTTCAATATAAGTCCAAATGGATTATCAAAATCTTTACCCATCATCATTATACCACCTCTAGGGCCTCTTAATGTTTTGTGAGTTGTTGAAGTTATAACATGACAGTGAGGAACAGGATCGCTTAAAAACCCCTTAGCAATAAGTCCTGAAGGATGAGCAATATCTGCATGAAGAAAAGCTCCAACTTCATCTGCAATTTCTCTAAATTTTTTAAAATTTATATCTCTAGAATATGCTGAAGCACCTACAATTAAAAGCTTTGGCTTAACTTCTTTTGCTCTTTGTAGTATTTCATCATAATCAAAAATTCCTTCCTTAGTTACTCCATAAAAACTAGAGTTATATATCTTTCCTGAAAAATTAACATTAGATCCGTGAGTTAAATGACCTCCGTGAGATAAGTCTAATCCAAGAATTTTATCGCCAGGTTTTAAAAAAGCATCAAATACAGCAGTATTTGCTTGAGATCCTGAATGAGGCTGAACATTAGCATATTCAACATTGAATAAACTTTTAAGTCTATCAATAGCAATAGTTTCTATTTTATCTACGACCTCACATCCTCCATAATATCTTTTACCTGGATATCCCTCAGCATATTTATTTGTAAGTATTGAGCCAGTTGCCTTCATTACATTTTCACTCGCAAAATTTTCTGAAGCTATTAGTTCTAGACCACCTAACTGTCTGTTTTTCTCTTCATTAATTAGGTTGAATATTTGTTCTTGATTATTCATTAGAGGTTATTAAAGTGCTAAATTAATAAAATTGACACTCTAGTTTATTTGTTTTCTATTATATAAATCAACTAGTTATAAACAATTTCTATAGTTGAATATTTAAAAAATTAAATCCTCAGTTACATACAATTTTAAATCAAGACTTTCCCCACATCATATCTTCAAGCAAATCTATTCTGATGTCTGTAAATGAACTTAAATCATCAATCATCGCATCAATTTCTTCAGCTTCATAAACTCCTAAATATTCCATTACATCTTCTGGTTCTTTTGATGTAATTAATATATTAAGAAATGCTGCCCAAGTAGTACCTTTTTCATCAAACGGAATCACTTCATTAAATTTCTGTTTTATCCTAATGTTTAACTCTTTCATAAAAACAAAATTATAAAAAAGACAAACAGAAAAATAATTGCTACAGAACTTAATCAAATTTGTAATTTTGTAAGATGAATAGTTCAGTTAATATTAATAATAAGAAAGCAAAGTATGATTATTCCTTATTGGATAAGTATACTTGTGGGATAGTTTTAACTGGCAATGAGATTAAATCCATTAGAAATTCTAAGGCATCTTTAAATAATGCATATTGTGAATTTGAGGGTGATGAGCTTTTTGTTGTTAATATGCATATTGACCTTTATGGAAATTCAAGTGAGACAAACTATGATCCAAAAAGAAGAAGAAAATTACTTTTAAACAGGCAAGAATTAAAAAAAATTGAAAAACAAGTAATAGATGTAGGTATTACAGTTGTTGCCACTTCCCTATTCATGAGCAAAAAAGGAATGGCAAAATTGAATATTTCAGTAGCAAAAGGTAAAAGAGAATTCGATAAACGAGATGTAATAAAAGACAGAGAAAACAAAATAACATTAAAAAGAATTAAGAAAGATTTTAATACTTAATCTTTATTCTCTAGCATTGGTACGAATTTGAAATTACCATAAGTTTCTTTCTTAAATTCACTTTTACCAACCCTAGTAATCCTTGTCATAACCTGAGTTTCACCACCAATTGGGATAATCATCTTCCCTCCTACTTTTAATTGGGATAATAATTTTTTTGGAACTATCGGAGACCCAGCTGTTACTATTATTCCATCAAAAGGTGAATCATCTTTTAATCCATTATACCCATCACCATAGACAAATTTCTTTGGAAAAATTTTTAATTTATTAAAGAGTTTAGTTGTTGTTCTAAATAAACTATGATTTCTCTCAATTGTATAAATATCAAGTTTAAGATGATTTAGAATTGAAGTTTGATAACCTGAACCGGTACCAACCTCAAGTACTTTACATCCTTCATTGAGATCTAATAGTTGAGTTTGAAAAGCAACAGTAAAAGGCTGAGAAATAGTTTGGTTATTTTCAATTGGTAAAGCCTTATCTAGATAGGCTTGTTCTGAGAGTCCGGGATCTATAAATAAGTGTCTGGGAATATTCTTAATAGAATCTAGAATTTTATTATCAGTTATACCTTTTTTCTCTAGCTCTAACGCAAGAATTCTTCTTCGACCTTTAAACTTAAAGTTATCTTCCACTCCCACTAATATTAAATTAATACTCGATAATTCCAAAAGAAGATTGTATTTTTATCAAATGATAAAGGTTGGTGTAATTGGAGCTGGTCATCTTGGAAAGATACATCTCAATATACTTAGCACTTCAGATTTTGACCTTGTTGGGTTTCATGATACTGATGTATCTAATTCAGAAAAATTAGCCTCAGAAAAAGGTTATGTTTTCTTTAAAGACCTTAATACTTTAATAAATTCTATTGATGCTGCTGTGATTGTATCTCCTACAACTACTCATTTTGAAATTGCACAAAAGTGTATAATGAATGGTATTCATATTTTTGTTGAAAAACCATTAACTACAAACTCTAAAGAAGCTAAAATAATTAAAAAACTTGCTGAAGAAAAAAATATAATTGGTCAAGTTGGATTTGTTGAGAGATATAACCAGGCTTTCATTTCATGTAGAGAATTTATTAATAAACCAAAATTTATAGAGTCTCACAGACTATCCGATTTCAATCCAAGAGGAACTGATGTTTCAGTTATAATGGATTTAATGATTCATGACATAGATATTATATTAAATATTAATCAATCTAAAGTAAAGAAAATTGATGCTTCTGGAGTGTCAATAATTAGCTCAACACCTGATATTGCAAATGCAAGAATTGAATTCGAGAATGGCTGTATAGCTAATCTAACTTCGAGTAGAATATCACTGAAGAAAATGAGAAAGACTAGGGTTTTTCAAGAAGATGCATATATTTCAATAAATTTCTTAGAAAAAAACTTTCAGGTTGTTAAAATAAGAGATAAAAACATCAATGATAGCTCAGAATCATTAGTAATAAAAAATAATATAGGTGAGGAAAAAGTAATATTTTTTGAAAAACCTGAAATAGAAGAAATTAACTCTATTGAAGCTGAATTAAATGATTTCCTTTATTCTATTAATAATAAATCAGAATCCAAAGTAAGTCTAAATGATGGTCTTAAAGCTCTTGAAGTTGCAGAAGAGATAATGAGTCAATTATGAGTATTAAAAATCAAATTTCAATAATTACTAACGAAATAAAAGATAAAGCAGAACTAATTGCTGTATCAAAGACTAGAAGTGTTGAAGATATAAATGAAGCTTATAATCAGGGTCAGAAAAAATTTGGCGAAAACAGAGTTCAAGAGATCGTAGATAAATTCAATAAATTACCCAAAGATATCGAATGGCATATGATTGGCCATCTTCAAAAAAATAAAGTAAAATACATTTCAGAATTTATTTCTTTAGTTCATTCTCTTGATAGGTTATCATTAGCAAATGAAATTGATAAAAATGGAAAGAAACATGATAAATCAATTGATTGTTTAATTCAAATTAAAATATCAAAGGAAGAAACGAAATTTGGATTAAATATTAATGAGCTAGATTCTTTTTACGATGAAGTAAAAAAACTTAATAATATTAATATCGTAGGATTGATGGGTATGGCAACATTTACAGATGATAAAGATCTTATAAACGCTGAGTTTAAAGAAATAGAAAAACTATTTAAAAAAATGACAACTATTGATCCAAATTTTAAAATTCTTTCAATTGGAATGAGTGATGATTATTTATTAGCTATCCAAAATGGATCAAATATGATAAGAGTTGGAAGTAGAATTTTTGGAAAAAGAAATTATTAATGTATACAATCGTTGATTTAGAAACTACTGGAGGAAAGTTTAATGAAGAGTCTATAATTGAAGTTGCAGCCTATAAATTTGACGGAACTTCAATTAAAGATCAATTTATAAGTCTAGTAAACCCTCAGAGGGATATTCATCCTTATGTAGAAAAACTTACTGGTATAACCTCAAAAATGGTTAAAACAGCACCTAAATTTCATGAAATAGCTAAAAGAGTAGTCGAAATAACCTCAGATTCAATATTAGTTGCTCATAATGCCCAATTTGATTATCGAATCTTACAATTAGAATTTAAAAGACTTGGATATGAATTTTCCATGAAGTCATTGTGTACTGTTATATTATCTCAAGAGTTACTTCCAGATCAAGAATCTTATAAATTAGGAAAACTCTCAAGAAGTCTTGGGATTCCATTAAAAGATAGACATAGAGCTAGTGGAGATGCTTTAGCCACAGTAGAACTTTTTAAAATTTTATTAGAAAAGGACATTAAACAAAATATAATTAAGAAAAGTATAGTAGAGTTTCCTGGTGAGAGTATGAATTCTCTTTTTAAAGACACTATTGAAAATTTAAATAATGACGTTGGTGTTTTTTATATATACAATAAACATAAAAAGTTGATCTATATTGATTATAGTAAGGATATAAAAAATAAGGTTATAAAACTATTTACGAGTAAAAAGTTCATTCCAAAGTATGTTCAAAATAATTTTAAATCTATAAAAGTACACAAGACAGGAAATATTAGCATTAGTGTTATCAAAGCATTAAATGAGATAAGAACTTTAAAGCCAAAAATTAATAATAATATAGATCCAAAAATATTTTATAAAACTGAAAAGCCTGATCTTATATCTAAACTAAAAGATTTCATCATCACATTTAATGGTAAAAATGAAAATGATAAAAGCTTTATTTTTTTTAAAAATGAGAAATTTATTGGTTACGGTTATTTTGATCTATTTAATAACATTAATACCGAACAAAAGTTAAACTCTAGGCTAGTTAAAGTAAATGAGTCAATTAAGGTCAAAAATTATGTCTTTAGATTGATTTCTCAAAAGAAATATAAAAAACTACTAACTTTGAGTGAAATTTATAAATTTTCAGACATTGAATAAGACTCGTCAGAAAATACATGATGTAATTTACGAAGCTGATACACCAGAAGGTAAGATCTTTGATATTGGACTAATAATAGTGATAATCCTCAGTGTAATTCTAGTTGCACTAGAGACTGTTGGCTGGATAAATGATAGATATTCTAATATTTTTAATATTGCTGAATGGATTATTACCATTTTATTTACTATTGAATATATATTAAGGGTTGTCTCTATTCATCATCCTAAAAATTATATTTTTAGTTTTTATGGAATAATTGATTTTCTCGCTACCATTCCTAAGTATATAGCATTAATTTTTGTTGGAGCACCCGTAGAGGCTTTGATGGCAATTAGAGCTCTTAGAATTTTGAGAATCTTTCGAGTTCTCCATATTTCAAGATATATAGGTGAATCTACTTTCCTGGTAAGGTCACTTCTTGTTAGTAGAGCAAAAATTGTAATTTTTCTACTTTTTGTATTGATAATGTGTATTGTTTTCGGAACTCTTATGTACATTATTGAAGGACCTGAGGCAGGTTTTGATAATATTCCGGAAAGTATTTATTGGTGTATTAGTACAATATCTACTGTTGGTTATGGTGATATAGTTCCTTTGACAGGAATGGGTAAATTTGTAGCTTCTATACTCATGATTCTTGGGTATGGAGTCATAGCTGTCCCTACTGGAATAATATCTGCAGAGATGGCTCAAAGAAAGAAAGATGTAGATGTTAATACTAGAGTATGTGCAGAGTGCATGAATAGTAAACATAAAGATGCTGCAATATATTGTCATGAATGTGGTTCACATCTAGATGAGGAAAAATAAAAACTTAATTTATATTGCTGGCCCTACTGGAGTTGGTAAAACTGATTTAAGTATAGAAATAGCCAAGAAATTTAACACAGACATAGTTTCCTGTGATTCAAGACAATTTTATAAAGAGTTAAAAATTGGTACTTCTCCACCCTCAAATACTCAATTATCTGAGGTCAAACATCATTTTATTCATAACAAAAGTATCCATGATAAATATAATGTTGGAGAATATGAAAAAGATGCAATTACATTATTAAATAATTTATTTAAAGAAAAAGAAAATCTAGTCTTAGTAGGAGGTTCTGGGTTATATGCAGATTCAATTATGTTTGGTATTGATGATTTTCCAGATGTACCATCAGATATAAGAAATAATATTATCGCTAATTTTAATTCAGGAGGTTTAGAAGTTCTTCAAGATAAACTTAAAAAACTTGATCCTGAATATTCTGAACAAGTTGATTTAAATAATTACAAAAGAATAATTAGGGCTTTAGAGATAATTGAATTCACAGGTAAAAAGTTTTCTTCTCAAAGGACTAACAAAGAAAAACAAAGAGTCTTTCAAAGCCACATACTAATTATTGAAAGGGATAGAGAAGAACTATACAAAAAAATTAATGATAGAGTTGATAAAATGATAAAAGGAGGTTTAGAAGAAGAAGCCTTTAAACTAAAAGATTTTAAAGAATTAAATACCATGAACACAGTTGGTTACAAGGAATTTTTTAACTATTTTGACAACAAATTAACATACATACAGACTGTCGAGAAGATAAAACAGAGTACGAGAAACTATGCTAAAAGACAGATAACATGGTTAAAGAAGTATAAAAAACCCATTAATGTATATTGTGATCAAGAAGTTGAATCAATTATTAACAAGTTAAATCAAGTCATATGAATTTATTCAAAGTTATTTTACTATCAATTATAACAAGTTTACCAATATATGGTCAAAGAGAATATCAGAAACAAGTTTTTACTCATGCTATTGATAACATCGATGAGTTTATTGAGTTTCTTTCTTATCCTAATGATGCAAATTTTAAATCTGATATCAATGAACTAATTAATTGGACTGAAGATAAATTTCAGTCACTTGATTTTAAGATTGAAAAATTAGATACTGAAACATTTCCTCTTTTACTTGCATCAAAACACGTAAATGATGATTTTAAAACAATCCTAATATACCTTCATCTAGATGGTCAACCAATTGACATAAGTAAATGGAATCAAAAAGATCCATTTACACCAATTTATAAAATAAAAGAAAATGGAAAATTTCTTAATTATGAATGGAGTAGAATAAAAGATCTAAATTATAATGACATTGAAGATAATGACATTAGAATATTTGCAAGATCAGCTTCAGATGCAAAGGGTCCAGTAATGATGTTGATTCAAGCTCTAAAATTCATGGAATTAAATGGAATTGACCAAGGTTTTAATTTAAAGTTAGTTATGGACTTTGAAGAGGAGAAAAGCTCACCAAGCCTTCCATACGCAGTTGAAAAATATAGTGAACTTCTGAGAAGTGATGCTCTTCTTATATTTGACGGTCCTCAACATGAATCAGATCTACCAACTTTAAATTTTGGTAATAGAGGGATCTCCTCAATTACTCTTAAAACATATGGCCCAATTGTACCCCAACATAGTGGTCATTTTGGAAATTATGCTCCAAATCCAGTTTTTAGAATGGCTAATATTTTATCCTCAATGAAAGAAGAGAATGGAATTGTAAAGATTAAGGGATATTATGATGGAATTCAGATAACAGATGAAGTAATGCAATATTTAAATGATGTTCCAGACAATGAAAAAATAATGCTTGATAAAATGCAATTTAAAATTCCAGAATCTGTTGGAAGTACATATCAAGAATCTCTTCAATTCCCATCATTAAATGTTAGAGGAATAAGAGCAGGTTGGGTTGGATCTGAAGCTAGAACAATAATTCCATCTGAATGTGTTGCAGAAATTGATGTTAGATTAGTGATTGAATCTGATGGTTATAGATTAAATAATCTAATAAAAAATCATATTAAAAGTCTTGGTTATGAGGTTTTAGATCATGAGCCATCCAAGGAGGAAAGAATGAAATATGATAAAATTATAAAATTTAATGCCAAAGTTTCATATCCTGCATTTAGGACAGATATAAATAGCGACCTAGGAAGATGGTTAACAAAAAACTTAACTGAGACATTTGGAGTAAAGCCAGTTTTGAAAAGAACTAGTGGAGGTTCAGTACCAATATCTCCATTTGTCAATATTCTAAATATTCCAGCAGTTGGAGTTCCAACTGTTAACAAGGATAATAATCAGCATAGTCCAAATGAAAATATTAAAATTAACAATTACGTGAAGGGTATTGAAGCTTTTATAGGAATTCTATCTTCAGAGTATAACTAGGTTATATAGTTTAATATGTTTTTCTCTACATCCTCTAAAACATTAGTTGAAACTCGTGGTTTAAAATTATTACCAGTGATTATATTAAATAATTCAATATACCTTTCTGAAACTTCATCAATAATTTCATCTGAGATTTCAGGTAAATTTTGATTTTCTTTTCCCTGAAAGTTATTCTTAATTAACCATTGCCTAAAAAACTCTTTAGACAATTGTTTTGGAGTCACTCCATTATCAAAATCAGTTTTATAAGTATCAATGTAAAAATATCTAGAGGAATCAGGTGTGTGTATTTCATCTATCAAGTAGAGCTTATTGTTTTTATCGTAACCAAATTCATATTTAGTGTCAACTAATAATAGACCTCTTTCTTTTGCAATTTTTGTTCCTCTTGAAAACAACTTATATGTTACTTCCTCAATTTCTTCATATTGATCAATGGTTAGTATACCTTGTTTTAGAATATCAGACTTTGAGATATCTTCATCATGACCAAATTCAGCTTTGGTACTTGGAGTGATTATTGGCTTTTCAAATTTTTGATTGGAATAAAGGCCAGAAGGTAATGAGACGCCACAAATATTTCTTTCACCAGATTTATAAAGTCTATCAGAATGTCCAGTCAAATATCCCCTGATTACCATCTCAATCTTAATTGGATTAAGTTTACGGCCAATTGAAACATTAGGATCAGGTGAGGAAATAAGCCAATTATCTATAATGTCCTTAGTTGAGTTTAACATTTCAAGGGATATCTGGTTTAATACTTGTCCTTTATTTGGGATTGGCCTTGGCATTACCATATCAAACGCTGATATCCTGTCAGAGGCTATCAAAATAATGATTTCATCTTCAATAGTATAAACATCTCTTACTTTTCCTACGTATTTAGAAGTTTGACCGGGGAAATTAAAATCAGTTTTATAAATATTATTCACTATGAATCATTTTCAATTTGATTGTATGCATCTATAACTTTTTTAACTATAGGATGTCTAATAACATCCTCTTCATCAAGATATACAATCTTAATACCTTTTTTGTTTGAGAGTATTTTAATTGCATCCTTTAATCCAGAATTTTCTTTTCTAGGTAAATCAACTTGACCAGGATCACCTGTTACCATAAATTTTGCACTCACACCCATTCTAGTCAGAAACATTTTCATTTGAGCAGGTGTAGTGTTTTGAGCTTCATCCAGAATAACAAATGCGTTATCTAAAGTTCTTCCTCTCATAAATGCAAGAGGAGCAATTTCAATTGTTCTATCCTCTAAGAGTTTTTCAAGTTTGCTAAACGGTATCATATCACTTAACGCATCGTATAAAGGCTGCATGTATGGATCGAGCTTTTCTTTTAAATCTCCAGGAAGATATCCTAAATTTTCTCCAGCTTCAACTGCTGGCCTAGTCAAGATAATCTTTTTAATTTCTTTTTCTTTTAGAGCTTTTACAGCCATTGCAACTCCAGTGTATGTCTTACCTGTTCCAGCTGGTCCTATAGCAAATATCAAATCGTTTGTTGCTAAAGATTTATAAAGTTTTTTTTGATTAACAGTTTTAGCAAGAATAGGCTTACCTGAAACACCATAAAGTATAAGTGAGGGTTGATCACCAGTAAACTTTACATCCTTTACAACTATATCATTTATTACGTTAGGATCTATTGAATTATACTCTGAATAATATTTCAGTAAGCTTCTAAATTTTTTATCAAAATCCTTTAATTCATTTTTTTCACCAAGAGCTTTAATAGTTTGTCCACGCTGAACTAGCTTAATT
>Ga0114994_10000446_pt1 | contig 27701 bp, 44 predicted proteins | sample ArcticOcean_MG_C_9_FD_87043 | JGI IMG/M metagenome (GOLD analysis project Ga0114994, IMG submission 87043) | Marine microbial communities from western Arctic Ocean - ArcticOcean_MG_CB2_152 | ecosystem: Environmental > Aquatic > Marine > Oceanic | place: Arctic Ocean: Canada Basin | collected...
AAAAATTACTTGACAAGTTAAACAAGGAATTAAAGAAAAATGGTTTTAAGAGGTCTTACACTATAGATTAAAATAATATGAAAGATATAAATAAAGGAGTAATTTGGCAGACCAATTTTTTAGGTAAAAGCGGTTTAGCTAAAGTTGTAAAAATATCTAAAGAAAATTCAGAAAAAACTTACATATTTAGTGATGATAACAATAGTAATATAGGTTGGTTTTATTTGAAAAACGGAAAGTTTGCAAAAAGAACTTCTGAAAATCCAAACTATGATTTTCAGAATAATAAAACTATTTTAATAGCAAAAGTAGATGTAATATATAAATTTAGAGAGTTTCCTACTAAGTTTAACAAAGGCGGTTCTACATACGCAGAGGGTGGAAGATTAAAAGAAGATTGGAAAAAATATGTTTTAGAAAATTCAAGTTGGTTTGAAAATGAAACGGAAGAAGAGTCTAATAACAATCAAATTAATCTTAGAACGAGAGAAAACGGAGATGTAGGGTATGAAGAAGTAGGTCAAGAGGATATAAACGAAGCAAAAAATATAATTAAAAAAGTAGTTGCTAAATTTCCTAAAACACAATACGAAATTGAAGAAGTTGATGAATGGGTACACTTAAATTTAATGCCTAACAAAACAGAAGAACAGTTAAACGAAGAAAAAATAAAAAACAAAAAGCAAAAAGCAAAAAAACAATCAGCAAAACTAATTGCTAAAGAGTCAAATATTACTGAAGAAAAAGCATTAAAAATTATAGAAGATTTTTCTTATGCTAAAGAGTATTACGATAAGAATAAAGATTTCAAGCCAACTTACAATAATGCTTTTAGGGTTTATTATAGTAACGAAAGTCCAACGATAAAATTTGAAAATGCTCAACAAGTTTTTGATTTCATAACTAAAGATGATTTTATTGAAGATATTTATTATAGTGCAAAACCAAGAAATAAAGTTATAATTAGTCTATATGGTTGGGATAGTTTAACTATTAAATACGATAATGATGCAAGACCTATTTTGCCTAATGGAAGAATGGATTGGTCAAGAAAAGGTAAAGTTTTAAATGTTTACCCATTTTTCTTAGGTAATATTGAAACTAAAGAAAACTTTATTCAAAAGTTAACTAAATCAATATCAGATTTTATAATTGCTTATAAAATTTATGTTTTAAAAGAAAAAGGAACAACCTACGCAGAGGGTGGAGAGATAAAAATTCAAGAAATATTTCCAAAAGATAATTTATTAGATTTATTAAAATCAATAAAATTTAAAAGTTTTGACAGTTCAAAAATATCTGAAATAGAATACACTTCTAAAACATATAATCCATTTGATAAAAATTTTGTTGCAGAAATTGAGGCTTATCCTTGCGTTATTGAGATAAGTAAAATAAAAGGCTTATTTCAGGTTAGATTAGCAAAAATGACAGGAGGAATTATTCAATATGGAAGTTGTGAATACATATTTGATATTGAAAAACTTACATTTAAAGAATTTGAAAAAGGATTACAAAAAGTAGTTAAAAATAGACCTGTTGCTTTATATTCAAAATTTGGAACGGGTAATATAGATAACTTTTATTTTTTTGGAAATTTAAAAGGTGCAAAAAAGTTTGCTAAAGCAAACGGTTATGAAGAAGAAGTATCTGACGGTAGAGAAGGTTTATATTTCCTTAAAGAATCTATGGTAAAGCATAAAAACGAAAGAATACTTAATGTTGGAACTTTCACCCAAAGACAAATTGAATCTACAGGTATTAAGACGTTAGGTGAAGGAAAATCTACCTACGCAGAGGGTGGAGAGGTGTATAATGCTCATATTCTGACCAACGATAATAAGTTAATACACAGGAGATATACTAAAAAAATAACTCAAAAAGAAATATACAAAGAGTACAAGGATAAAGGAGTTGAAATAAAGGATTCTCAAATTCATTTTGCAAAACCTATTGACTTTTTTGACAAGTTGCGTGAGCAAACAAAAAAGTATGTTCGTGAAAATATGAATGATGATGTTGATTCAGAAAACATATTTATATCTTCAATGCAAAAAGGCAATGAATATATTGCTACTGAAATAAAAGGAGATACAATTTCGGGCAAAGCATTTACAATTACTCCTAAAGATTTATTTAAAGCAGAAAAAATTATGAAATATAAAGATGGTGGATTAACAGATACCGAAGTAGAAAACTTTAACGGTACACTCGCCATTGATTCAATAGACGATTTATTAAAACCTTTTAAAAGATATGGTATAAAAGTAAAAAGTGCCCCATTATCGTTTAATAGAATTAGCTATATTACTGTAAATCCATTTTTAGTTAAACCACTTATAGGATTAACGGAAATTAAAAACTATTTAAAGCAATTTGATATAAATACATCAATAAAAAAAGACCCGCCCAAACAAGTTTTGGCTCAAACATGGTTACAAATTGACAATAATCAAATTATTGATATGTATAATTATAAACAGAAAAATAATAAAATCGGTTCTAAAATGAAAAAAGGTGGTTCTACATACGCAGAGGGAGGAAGATTAAAAAACATGGAAACGCAAAGAATTGAAATTTTAGGTAAAATTGCAGAGAGTATTGGCATTGATGAGGCTATAGAACTTCAAGAAAAAGATTATGTTATTCATCCATTTGTTTTAATAGGAGCTTCAGTTAGAAAAGGATTTATTAAGACAAATAAAATAACAAAAGAATTAATTGAATCAGCTATTGAAGAATCAGATGACATTGATAACACATATAGAGATTCAGGTGATGGTATAGGAAGTAGTGATATGAATTATTTCGTTAAAAATATGCTTGATGGGGCAAATGTTAAATACGCTATAGGGGGAGAAGTTACATATACAGATACCAATAGTTATGCAAGTAGAAGGGGTAAAGGAGGTGTTAGAATTTGGGAAAATTATAAAAACATTATTAATCAAAAAGCAGTAGGCTCTTTTTCCCATATTTATAATAAACGGAATGTTGGAGATTATTACTTGTTTTTATTAGATGATTATGATAGAAAGTTTTATTCTCATATTCCTTTGAAACCCAATGAAATGCTCTTTCGTAATGAAACCGACAAAGGAAAAATTAGCAAGTCTTTACCATTGATAAAAATTAACATTAAAAATGGCAGGGTTTATTTTATGTCTGATGCAAATGACCCTAATAGCGATGAAGATGATAAAAATCCAAAATTTAATAGAGCGAGTGCAAATGTAGATTACTTGTCTTTAGATGATAGAGTTAAAAAATATAACGATGGTATTATAACTTACGATAAATTAATGGAAGATGTAGATAAGACTTATGCTAAAGGTGGTATTATGACTAAAGAAAAAAACGAACAAGTTGGTAACGTTAAAGTTGGAGATTATGTAGAATTTAAAACTTTTAGAGATGGTAATAGAAAAGGTCTAATTGTGAGGAATATAGATTCAGATAATTGGGAAATTGGTCACGATAAGGGTGTCTCTTTAATTAAAAAAGAAAAAGTAATAGGAGTTACTAAACCCAAAAAATCTTTTTGGTTTGAACATGGTGGTAATTTAAGTCATCATAAATTAGCTACAGGAGGCGATACACAGGTTGCTCAAACCATTGCAACGCAGTTAGGTGGCACAAGTAGGCTTAAAATGATGGTAGGAGCAAATAACTTTGCTACTGACGGTAAAAACCTTGTATTCAAAATAAAAAATCCTAAAATAAATTATATTAAAATTACTTTAAATGGTAAAGATTTATATGATTTAGAATTTTCTAAAGTAGGAATATCTTATAAAGTTGTTAAAGAATATAAGGATATATATAACGACCAACTTGTTGAACTTTTTGAAAAGACAACAGGTATGTATCTGAGTTTTGAAAAAGGTGGAGGTATTCAAAAAGCTAATGCAGGAGCTTATTTAATGGCAGCTAAAGAAGTTAAAAATATTGCACCCAACGCAGTAGATGCTTTAGATAAAAAAATTGCAAATAAAGTAGCTAAAAAATCTTTTATAGAAAGGATGTCTGAAACAGGTAATGAAGATATTGATAATAAAAGGGACTATTTTAACAAAACAGAAGAAATACAAACAGAAGAAATAGAACCAAAAACAAATCAAAATGATAAAGAACGATTAATGCAATTAGCATCAAAATATGGCTTTAATAAATAAATAATTTATATGTTTGTAAAAAAAAATAAGTATGGAATTTAAGTATATAGAAGAACTAAAAAATAATGGGTTAAGTATAAATGATTTACCCGAAGATGCTCAAACAGGTATTGACCAATTAAAAAATATTTTAAAAGGTTTAAATATGCTTGAAAAATCAGGTAAAAAGCCAACTCAAAAAACTTTAAGAAAAATTAAAGCGATGGATAAGTGGGTTTGTTATGAAATTTATGACCACATAAACGAAACTGATTCAAATTCTGATGATATGCCCTATGAAGATGAAATAGATGAAATTAAGGATGAATTAATTGAAGAAACAAACGATGCAATACCAATAGTTGAAGAAAAAGAGGGAAATTCACAAAACAAATTAGCATTTGAAATAGAAACCGAAATTAAAACAATTTTTGATTCAGGTATTAAATCAATGGAAATTGAAACCATCAAGTTAAAAGCACCCAAATGTTATAGTTTATTGTTTGATACTTATGACCCCGAATCGGATAATGGAATAAATACAACTTATTATTCATTGTTAGAAAATAAAAATGAAGGTGTGTTTTATATAAATAAAAAATAAAATGAGAAGACCAATGTATATAGATTTTTTTCTTGGAGTTGCTGCAAGTTTTGTTGCAGTAGTTTTATGGGATGTTTACAAAGACAAAAGAATAAAAAATAAAAAAGAATTATTATGATTACAAATTTCGACACAACATTACAATCAAAATCATCTTCAGGAGGTGGTGTTATAAAATTATTACTTCTAGCAGCAGCAGTATATGCAGGATATAAATTCGTTTATTTACCGTACACGCAGAAAAAAAATGAAAGCAAATGAATTTAGTAGATAAAATTCAAGAAAAAAAAATTAAGATTTTATTTTACTTAGTCGGCACAGTAGGTGCTATAGCTACGTTCTCTGTTTTTTTAAGAAACCGTAAACACATTGAAAAAGATGATGCTATAAGAAATATGGAGTTAGAAATTAAAAAATTAGAATTAAGTAAATTGCTTAATGAAAAAAAGTTGAAATCTACACAATAGATTACTAATGATTATAAAGTATTTTAAACAAATAAAAGATACTTTACTATTTTTTGATTTTCAACCATTATTATTCTTTTGGGTTACTAGTGATGTTTTAAATAATCAAGTTTTATGGACAAATTTAGAATATTGGGATAATTTAGGGCAATCATATACATATTGGTTGTACTTAGCACATTTAATAGCAAGTGTAGGAATAATAATCAGTATACATAATATAAAATGGGCATCTCGATTTATACTTTTACATTTAACTATTGTATTATATTCTGCAATAAAATATGTTTTAAATATTTACGAAACCATAGATAGTGAACCTTTTACTTTAGTTGATTGTAAAAATTTAACAATTACTTTATGGTATGCATTTATGTGGTCGTGGATTTTATTTAAACTAAAAAAAGAAATATTACATAAATCATTATTATGAGCGAAAATATCACGACTATAATAATTACAACTTTAACTGTTGCAGGTGGAGCAGGTGCTTGGAAGTTTTACGAATTTTTAGTTAAAAATAAACGTGAAAAAGAAAAAGAAAATATGAGTGAAAAAAATCTATATCGTGACGATTTAAGAGCTAGAGTTGAAAAATTAGAAAACGATAAAGAATCATGTCAAACGCAATTAATAAATATTACTTCGGAATTATCAGCCATAAAAGTAAAATTAGATTTTATAGAGCGTGAAAATGAAAGACTACTAAGAAAATAATTATGGATAATATAGATAATGTTGACTTAGGTGAAATTGTATATTGTAATATAACCTGCAAATTTATGCACTATAAAAAATTAAAGATACATACTTTTGAAAAAGTGGTTTGGAAAAATCGAGGAGAATATACATTTTTTAAAAAGAGGTTATTTGATGCCTACAAAGTAAAAGAACCATTACCTATTTTAAAATTAGAAGTTATTAAAAGGATGGGGTATTCTAATATTTTATAATAAAGATAAAGCATTACACATAGTATACCATCTATCGTGCTTAAATCTTGATGTAACAAAGAACTTAATAGCTATAAAATCACCTATTTTATAATCTTTTATAACCTCATTTAATAATTCTTTTTTAAAACAAATATTTACATTTCGTTTATTATCATGTCCAACAACAATTACTAAACTCGGAAAATCGGGGGTATTGTTAATTTCGGAAATAACTCCCTTTAACTGATTATAATATACTTGCTTTGTTGAATACATAGAAAACAAATTTAATCAATATAAAAAAAACCTGCAATTAGATTTATATTACATTAATTATGTATATTTTTGTACAAATATGATTTCAATGTCAGAACATAAATTACAATTAGAACTTTTATTGGGCAACATTCAAGAAGGGCTAAAAAAATTTACTATAAAAGAACTTAACGAAGCAATAATATCTTTTTTAAATAAAAAATCTGATAAAACAACAGAAATTAATTACGTTTTAGATATTGTCTGTGATGAATATAATATTAGTAAAATAACCCTTAAATCAAATAATGCTAGGGGTGTTTTACAAGATGCTAAACAGGTATGTTATTGTTTGCTAAATCTTAATTTAGGATTATCTTTAAGGTATATTTCAGATAGAATTTTTTTTAATAATCATAATAGTGTAGCTATTGGAGTAAGAAAACTTAAAAGAGCAGATAAAAACCATAAAGTAGATAAAGAATTTATTGAAAAATATAAAAAATTAGAAAAAAGATTGCTTACTAATTTCGCAAACTTAGAAAATAATTAATATATGAAATTGTATAAAAAAAGAGGTAATAAGAATTACAAAGAAAAACGTTTGATTCAAGAAATTGAATCTGCATTAACCAATAAAATGGAGTCCAATCCTAATATTGAAAATGAAATAGTGCCTGCAACAAATATTAGCGAATTGCAGAAAATGCATTCGAAATACGTTGGTGTAGAAGAAGCAGAATATATTGAAGTAAAAAATGATTCGACAAATGAAAAAAGCCAAATGATAAAAAAAGAAACAGAAGAAATAGAGGATATACAAGATTTTGAAGTAGTAGAAGAAAAAACATCCTCCAATTCTAGTAGCACATTTATTGACCCTTTTAATAGAGAAGAACCCATAGTTAGGGATTATGTATTAGGAGATGAAAGTATGAAAAAAAATGTAATGTCTAACGAGCAAAAAGCTCAGACTGTTTTTGAAGAACCTACTTCTTTTGATGAAGCATTTTTAATACCCGAAGATAATGATAATAACTTCGATGATTCTGAAAAACAACCAAGTAAAAAAGATAAATCATCTCAACCTAAACAAAAGGAATCATTAAATCCAAATTTTGAGGATATGAGTTCAGGTAAACAAAAAAAATCAACAGAAAAGTTTGCTAAATATATTGTTGAAGCGGTTTCTGTTGCAACTGAAAAGGGTTTTGTTTGGTTTGCGAATAAAGACATAAATGACTCTAAGTTAGCTGAGTATGAAATGTCTGATGGTTTAGATTTATCTATTTTGGTTACTTTAGATACGGGTCAAGATGTTACTGTTAAGCAATTTTTCCAATCTCAATGTTCACAAGCTGAAAGTTTATCAAAATGGACTCCTGAACAAAAAGAAGATTTAACTAATGCATTAGCTGCGGTGCTTTTGGAAAAAGGAATAGCTCCTACACCATCTCAAGAATTAATATTAGTTGCAGCAACTATAATAGGAGGACAAGCTATGACTTTAATGACTTTAAAATCTCAAACCAATAGCCTGTTAGAGCAATTGAAAAATATGGATAATGGTAGACAAGGATATGAAACAACATATTCTGAGCCTCCCCAAAAAGAAGAACCAATAGAAGATAAAGAGGTTTCTATAGAAGACTTAGATATTGAAACAAAAAGCAATATTGAATCTGAAATAGTTTTAGAGCCTATAGCTGATAATTTAACAGAAGAAGAATTATTAATATCTAATAAATCAATTCAAACTAAAGAATAATGGAAAAGACCCAAAGAGAATCAGGAATGATGGCAGTAACAGGTATTCAAGGTGTTGGTAAAACATACTTAAATATGTACATCATAAAAGATTATGTCAAAGACAAATTTTACAATAAAGTTGCAGGTAGAAAATGTTTAATAATGGACACTAATGGGGAATATACATCAAGTCAATTTAAGAAAAACGATATTGATAACATATCACCAAAAACAATTGCAGTTAAAGACATACCCGCTTGGTGTAGAACAAAGGGTGGAGAGGTAAGAAGAATAGATGCAAAAAATATTGGTTTAGATGCTAAAATCAAAATAATAGAATATGTAATTGAACATTTTAGAAATGGAATGTTAGTGTTAGAAGATATAAATACATATATATTAAATGTAACTCATCTTAAAGAAATTGTATCGGGTTTAGTTAATTTAAGACACAGAGCAGTAGATATTTTAATTTCTTATCAATCAGCAAGAGCAGTAGAGCCAAGAATATGGCAAAATGCTAGATGGGTAAGAATGCATTATCAAGCAGATAATATGAATGACATTAAGGGTAAATTACCTAATGTTCAAATGTATAAAATAGCACAAATATTAGTCAATAACAGATACTTTAATGGGGATAAAAGATTTTATGTTTATGTACATAATTTTTCTAATAAAATAGAGGGTTCTTTTACAAAAGAGGAATTTGAAACTGCTTGTAGTCAATTCTTAGGCAGCAATAAAAGAGAAGTTAAAGAATTTCAAGAAATGTATGATAAAAGAAACTTCGAAGAAGCTAAAAAATTATTGGTTACTCAATATTTCGAAATGTATTATGGTAATTCAAACAAATAAAATATGCTTGGCTATTTTAAATTATATACGCTTTTTGTAATTATAAGTATTGTTTTAATTTTATGTAGAAATGATAGTGATGAAATAATTTTAGAATTTAAAACAATGTTTAATATTACGTGGTGGTTAACTTGTATAAATATAATTTTTATATATACAATTCTTCCATTAACAATACCTTATTCTGTAGCTAATTTTTTTAGTAAATGGATAAAATAGAAGTTATAAATATTTTAAAAAAAATTAATTTATATGAAAATATATTAGATTGTTTAAATGTTAAATTTTTTTATTTAGAGAGTAAAAAAACTGAAAATGAATTTGAAGAAAATAACAATAGATTAGAAAAAATAAAAACATCTCATCAAATAGAAATTCAAAAAGGTAAATTAGCCTTTTTACATAGTGAATGGGCATTAAATTTTGAACTTTTAAAAGAAGAATCAAATGAAAATTGAAAAAGAAGTTGCTATTTTTATTCATACAAATGAAAATTTTTTTGAAGCAAAATTTTGTATAGAAAATTTAATAACAAAAACAAAAGTTCCATATCGTTTATATATATTAAATCAAAACTCAGATAATATAGAGTTTATTGATTACCTAAATGGATTGACTAAAAGAGTTAATTGCTTTGTTAAGCATATTAAAAATAATGTATCATTATCGGATATTTTTAATAGTATGATAGATATGGTTTATCAAAAATATATTGTGTTTTTCCCTTATAATATTTTAGTTAATGAAAATTGGCTTTTAGATTTAATTCATAGTTATGAATGTATAGATAATAGCGGTTGTATATCTATAAAAAATACTACAGAAAACCTTTGTTTATCATCAGTTTTATTTAAAAAAATTAATAAACCGAATGATGAAATGAGAACAGTTTATTTTAATAAAACAAATATATTGAAAGACTTTATATTTTTCGGTAAGGATAAGCTGAAATTAGTTGGTAAATTTAATTCTAATTTAAAAATTTTAGGTTTAGAAATAAATGAATTTACCTTTAGATTTTTAGGTCATGGATTTATAAATTATTATATAAAATATCAAAATTGTTTAAGATTAAAAGTAATAGATAAAAAAGTATTCCCTGAAATTACAGATGATACAAAAGAAAATTTAAAAAATCAGTTAAATATAATGGTCAATTTAGAACAATATAAAAAATAGTTAGTATGAAAAAAGAAGAAATGAAAGTTAAAGAAAATGTACCTAGAATTTTATTTGAAATTTTTTTACATGGGGAGGAAAAAGATAAGGAAAAAATAGGCAGAACAATCAAATTATTTGAAACACAACTTAACAAAGCTAGGTCAAATAAAAATAAATGTAGAATTTTGTGGTATATTGACAAGGGTGAAAAATCAGTTGATGAAAAAATTCAATGGTTTCATGAAAACACAGATTGTAAATATTTTATGATATTAGATGGAATAAAAAAAATTGATAAAAATTTCGTAAAAGAAAATTTACAAAAAATAAAAACATTTGAAAATTCATTTAATTCTTTAAAATCATCAAATATTGAAATATTTGGTAATAAAAGAAATAAGAATGGTATTCAGGATGCAGAAGTTATTGAATAATAAATCTTTTTATTATACAAATGTATTACACAAAAAACAAGTAATTACAATTAAATATAACAATATATTATTTTTTGTATAAGTTTTTGAAAATATAAAAATCCAAAATTTAATTAGATTTGATTCATTATTTAAAAATATAATATGAAATTTTCAACAGTAGATTTTAAAACAGGTGTTATTTGTCTTGCTGCCGTAATGGTAGGTTTAGCAGTTCACCAAGTAGTAGTTGCTCCACGTCTTGCAAAGATGTATAGTAAAACTGCTTAATTAAAAAGGTAAAAGTTTTCTTACCTATTTAATATTAAAGAATATTGCTATCTCCTAATGGAGAATTTGTAATTAGTAAAAGTATTAAATTAAAAGAAACAACGATAATTAAATAAAAGTAAAATCCGAAAGATGTTTAAAAAAAAATAACATTTTTCACAAAACCATAATTTATAATGAACTCAGTAGAAAAAGAACTACATGGTTACATTAATGGTACAGAAGCTATGAGCGGATTTGATTCTTATGATTCTTTTGAAGGAGATATGTCTTATTTCGATAATGATGATATGTCTTACTTTGATAATGATGATATGAGTTACGCTACAGGTGCTCCAAACGCATCTAGTGCTATTTCTGACCCTTATGTAATACAATATGTAAATACTACGGCAGGTAATTTAACTGCGGTAATTTTCGGTTACAATGATTACTTTGGTACTGCCAATTTTGGTAGTGCAGCAGGTATAACTGTTACTAACTTACAAGGAGGAACTTACTCCCGTTTAATCGCACAGTCGAATAATAAATTCTTCAAAATCGGTAAATGGAGATTCCAATCAGCTACAAGTGCTCAGTTGCAAGAAACTTTGAGTATTACTCATGTTGATGCGAATGGTAAGCAATACACTACACCTTTAAACTTATCAATAATGCGAGATGCGTATCAGCAACAAGCAGATATTATTGACGTTACCAAATCGGTTACTATAGACGGTAATACGGAAGTTAGCTTTACGTTGGTTGCAAATGCAACTTTAACTATATCTATGTTCCCTGTTGCAGTTCTATCAGGAAAAGCTGAATTGAACGGTGGTGTTGACCTTAACAGAGCACGTGCTCCGAGATTAAGTGGTAAAAATGTTGCTCCTGTAATTATACAAACATCTCAAGATGTTCGTGGAATTACTCAAGGGTAATAAAGACCAATAAATTTAAAAGGGCAAGACTACTTATATTGTCTTGCCCTTTTTTTTTAATAAAAAATATAAATGAAGAGAAATTCAAAAAGAGCATCAAAAAAAAGAGAAGTTACTTTAATGACTTTGTTGGCAAACGAAGCTACTTCTGATTCTCGTAAATTATTAAAAGAATATAATCAAGCTGATGCTAAAAGCGAAGCAGATTTAGAACAAAAGTTAGCTAATCTTTATTTTGGTGAAAATGACAAAATCGAAATAGAAAAAAAATTAGCAAATATTCATCCTCATAAAAATTGGTTAGTTAAAACTTTAGATTTAACTAAAAAAGACCAACCGAAAATCGGTACAGGCTCTCTAATTATTGATGAAAAATTAAATGATGTTAAAACAGTTGAAGATTCAAAAACATTAGCATCTAGTAGTTTTGACGGTAATACCAAATCTACTCAAGAAATTAAAACTAATAATTCAAATACCTTAGTGCAAACAGTTACTCTATTAGGTATATTTAGTATAATAGGATTAACATTTATAATAGTATCAAAAAATCTTAATAAATAAACATGGTAGCAACTTTATCTACAGATGCAAAAGTATTAGTTCCCAATAAGGAACATAAAAATTTCACAGAAACAAATGAAATTATTCCAAAAGGAACAGAGATTACAGGTGATTATAAAAGTATTAAAGGTTTAAGAAGAGGAAAACCTTTCTCTTTTAGAGTATTTATAACTCAAAGTGGTCAAATAATTTATTCAAATAATATAGAAAATATGAAATCAACAGAAGTTTTATTAGGAGCTGATTCGTCAGTTACAGAAACAAACATAAAATTATCACCTTCAATTAAAAGAGCAACAATGGGTGCGTTTGTTGGATTAGCGGGTGGATACATTTATGCAAATAAAAAAGGATTAACAGGTAAATCTTTATACAAATATGCTTTAATTGGAGGCGTTTTAGGATATACATCTATTTATGCTTTTGACAAATTTTAAACAAGTAACGTAGATAAATAATAATTATGGAAGCTAGATATACAATTGAACTTGGTGAACCAACCTCATCTTCTCGTAGTCCACAAATGGCATCTTTTGAAGAAGCATTTGGAGAATATTCTAATTTAGGTGGTAAAGGTCGTGCAAGACGTGCTAAACGAAAAGCTAAACGAACTGCAAGACGTACCGATAGAAGACAAGCAAAAGTTACTAAAAAGAAAGAAAAATTTGCTACAAAAGATGCAATAAAAAGAGCTAAAATTGAAACTAGGCAACAAAGACGTTCTGATAAAAAAACAGATAGACAAGATGCTAGAATACAAAGACGTTCATCTAGAAAAGAACAAAGAAATACTTTAAAAGCTAATCAACAAGCAGCTAGAATGGCTCGTAAATTAGACCGTCAAGAGAAGCGAAACTTAGCTAAAATGGAGCGTGCAGAGCAGCGACAATCTCGTAAAGACCTAAAGACTGAAAGGGAGGCAGAAAGAGAATTGCAAGCACAACAAGACCGACAAAACCTTGACGAAGGTTATGACGAAGTAGGTTATGATGATGGAGGTTATGATGATGGAGGTTATGATGATGGAGGTTATGATGACGGAGGTTATGATGACGGAAGTTATGAAGAGGCAGGTGTCTATGATGAATATGAAGATTATGGAGATGGTGATTATAATTATGATGAAGATTATGGAGATGACGGTTATTATGATTCATGGGGTACGTCAATGTTTGACGGTGAAGAAAATGTAGAATTTGAAGATGATTCTTATAATGATGATTTTTCAAATGAAAATCAATCTAATATGGATGCGATGGTTAAGCCTGCACAGGAATTGGCAGATAAGATAGAATGGAATAGAAAATTCATTGATAAACTAAAAGATTCTAAATTAAATTCTAAACCAAACACCATTGAAATTGATAAACAGATAGTTTTAAGAGATGGAAGAATTAAAGAATTAAAATGTAAAGTTCGTGATTATGTTTGTTTTTGTGGTGACTACAAAAGTGATTTTAGTTCTGCTAATGGAAGACAATCTCCTTCAGCAAGACAAATTAGAAAAAGAATGAAACTTGCATCTATAGCAAAAATGAGAGCTAAACGAAAGGCAGGATTTTTAAAAAGAAGACGTAATAAAACTGTAGTTTCAGCATCTTTAAATCCAACAATTACTTCTAATCAAATAAGAATACCTTCAAGTGGAATTGATGGTTTACCTGCAAATACAGGACTTATAGCTACTGACGATATAAATGATTATGGTTATGGAGGTGCTTTAGATGTTCATTTGGGTGCAGATGGAAGTACATCAAAAATATCTGCTAAAAATGTACTAATTGGAATAGGTATAGCAGCAATTACTATTTATGGGTTAAAAAAAGCAAATGTTTTTAAATAAAAAAATATGTTAGTTTCAGACTTCAATACAGACTTTAAAGAATATTTATCCGATGAAGATATAATTGGTGCAAATGATGCCATTATGAAAAAATTGGGTGAAATTTTAGTAAACAGAAAAAAAGAATTTATTGATTTACTGAATGAAAGTGGTATTGAGGCAGATATATCAATGCCCAATAATCAACTAATAGAATTATTTATTGACAATTGTGATAATAAGTTTCTTTTATTGGGGGCAAGTTTATTAGTTAATTTAGAAAATAAAATAAATTGTAAAAGTTGTAATTGGTCTTGGAATTTAAACGATGGAGGCAATGACCCTTTAACTTGTCATAAGTGCGGAAATGATAATTCTAAAAGTAGTTTTGATAATTCTGAGAACACGCTTGATGATGATGTCAAGATTGCTTATGTTGTAATGAATGAAAATTTTAATGATAACGATTCAGATGAATATTCAAATGCTTTAGGAGCTATAGCAGCAGGCTTAATAGGTAGAGGCGTTAAAAAATTTATAAAAAACAAAAGACAATCACGTGATTCTAGTTCAGATTTAAGATTAAGAGCTGAATTAAAAATGCAAAATGCTGCTATAGCACAACAAAAAATACTAATTGAAAAACAAAAACAAGAAATTGCTGAATCTAAAAAAATTAGAAATATCGTTTTAATAAGTTCGGGTAGTTTACTTTTAATAGGTTTAGTTGCATTGGTGATTTATAAAAATAAATAAAAATGAAAAAGTATATTATGTGGATAGCTATTGTTGGAGTTGGTGTTTTTGCCTATAATTCATATCGCTCAAAACCTTCCGCACCAAAATTAAAATAAAGTATGGCATTAAAAAGTTACATATTAACAAATGATTGGAAAGCACCTTATGTTACATCTACAGGTCATCCTAAAAACCCTCAAGCAATTAGATTTAAACAATTTAAAAAGGGAACAATTGTAAAGGCTGAATTAAAGCACGCTAATAACAAACCTGCTTTCCTTCTAGTTTCAGGTGTTTGTGTAGTTCCTTTAAATGTTGTAAAAGAGCTTGTTACAAAAGAAGTAATAAGTAATGTTGATGGACAAGGTTCAATCAAAGATAAAGTAGTTTCAACGGTTGGAGGTAGTTCTAAAACAAATTCTAATCCTAAAATAAAATATATAGATTCCGCAATTATTGGAGCATTAGTAGGTTTCGGAGCAATAGTTTTATCAGAAAAACAAGGTTGGATTCCTGAAGTAGATAAAAAATATAGATTATATGGTGCTTTAGGAGGTGCTTTATTGCTATCTTATGTAATGTATAGAAGCAATACAAATAAAAAAAATATTAAAGTAAATAAACAAGAATAATGAAAGTAATTACATCAAATCCTGTTATAACAGGAACGCTTAAATCTTTTGAAGATGATTTTGTGTCAGATAAATCAGGCTTTAATGGAATGACTATTAAAACAACTGACCCAATTATAGATGGTTCACTTAAAACATTTGAAGATGGTTTTGTATCGAATGATTCAGGATTTAACGGAATGACTATTAAAACAACTGACCCAATTATAGATGGTTCACTTAAAACATTTGAAGATGGTTTTGTATCGAATGATTCAGGATTTAACGGAATAACAATTAAAGCAACTAATCCAACTCATAAAATTATTGACGGTTCTTTAAAATCGTTTGAAGAAGATTTTGCATCTAATAATTCAGGATTTAACGGATTAACTGTTATTAGTGAAAACCCTGTTTTAACAAACGCAGAATATATAGAAGATGATTGGCTTTCTTCTGTATCAGGTGCTACAAGAAGGGCAAGAAGAGAATCTAGAAGAGGTTCAAGAGCAAATAAAAGAGCATCAGGAGATACTTTAATAAATAAGGTAGGCAAAGGGCTTAATAGAATTGCTGACTCAGGAATAGTTGATTCTTTAAGAAATTTAAGAAATCCACAACAAGATATTGTGGCTGATGATTTACCATACATAACACATGTTCCTGCTCCAACTCCCGATAAATCAATGTCTACAGGTGTAAAAGTAGCTATAGGTATTGGTGTTGCAGCAATAATTGGTGGCGGTATTTACTACTTTATGAAAAAAAAGTAGTCATTAAATAATTATCTTTAAATATAAAAAATGTATACAACAGAGTTCGAATCAAATAACAATAAATTTTCTTTATTAATTACAATACAATCTAAAGGGAATAAGAAAGTTCGTATTTGGGCTGAAGATAGAGGTAAAAAAAACAGTAAATATGCTGATAGGTTAATTGAAATAAATGGTTCAAGAAGTATTTATTTCAGCTTTCCAATTTCACCTAAAAATTTAAAAATTTGTATTGTCAATATAGATGATATAAAAGATAAAGATTTTCAAGTAACTCTATTAGAAACAAAGTTGCGTGATTTTAATATTTGGATGGATGAAGATACAATTGATTTTTTAGGTCTTTCTTTACCTTTTAGTCAAGTTTGTGGTTTTGAATATGCAACACCAAAAGGGCGTATTTTTACCAATAAAGATAAAAAATTTAAAATTAAGTTTATGGATGTTATCAGAGATTACCCATCGGGTGCTATTATGAAAACTCCTGCAAGAATAGGTCATAAATCGGGTCGAATTGAAGTTTCAAAAGCTGCATTTGATAAATATACCATACCTATGAGAATGGCTATTTTGTTACACGAATTTTCTCATGTGTTTAAAAATCCTAAAATAAATTTAGAAATAAGCAATGAGATAGGAGCAGATATAAATGCTCTTTATGTTTATTTAGGTTTAGGTTTTTCTAAAATTGATGCGATAACAGTTTATGCAAATGTTTTTCTTAAAGCACAAACAAAAGGTAACGTTGAAAGAATGCGTAAAATAATGGATTATATTAATAAATTTGAGGAAGAAGATTTCGCTTATAAAAATTAGTATGAATAGAAAGAGAAATAAATACGAAGAATACGAATCAAAATTATTTGGTCATGCTAATGGTATGAACGAAAAAATAAATTTGAAACCTGACAATGACTATTATGCAGGTTTTGATGATTCATTGACGGATATTAATTTTTCAAACATTAGTGGTAGAAATTTTAAGGAAAAATTTGCAACTGCAAATAGAAGAATAGAAAGAAAAACCAAAATTAAAAAAGTAATTGTACCTCAAAACAGGGAGATTAGAGTAGAAAATATAAGCAGAGAGGAATTTTCACGTAATAAAATTTTACCAAAAGCTAAGAAAATAAGTCAACCAAAAAGGTTACTTAGTAATACTAAAACTATTGAAATGGGTAGTATGCCTTTTAATAAAAGAGGTAAATCTTTTGGTAATGATGATGTTAATGAAATAAATAAAATTGTAATTCCTGATGATAGAAATGTTATTGTTGAAAAAGTAAGTAAATATATTTTAAGTAAAAATCCTAAAATTAGTGCTGAAAAAAAAATTGGATATTATAAAGGTAAAAAATTACAAGAATTAGTTTTGCTTTTTAATAATCCTAGTGCAGTAGATTACGAAATAGAACTTTTTAATCCATCAATGCCTTTAGATTATGTTTTTTCAAATTCACAAAACTTAAATGACATAATTAAAGTTGCGGGTGGCGAAGTTGCATATAGTGATGTTCTATTTAACTTACTTGCAAATACAACTATGATTCCAAATGCCAAATTTGTGTTTTCAGGTACAAGCTTAACAGAACAATTAGTTCAACCAATTACAGTAAAAAATAAAGCAATAAATGGTGAGGAAAAAGTATATCCATTTAATCTTGACTTATCGGTTGACACAATGCAAGTTGCAAGTGACATAGTTTCATTTGATTTCTTTGATACTATTAATAGACCTTATATTCCTGACGGAATGGATGTTTTAAAATATAAAGTTTTGGCGGGAATGAATGTAACAATGGTATTTTTTTATGAACAAGTGAATTTGAAAAAGGTATTTTTTAATGAAGCAAAATTTGACAGAGGATTACTATAATGGCAATGTTTCGCACAAAATATCTAAATAATAGTCGTACCGTTACAGGTACGCCACAACTATTCAATAATGATGTAATTTTAAATTGCAACACATCTTTGGGTACTGTTATAATAAATTTATTAGACATTCCTGCAAATTATTGGAGCACACAATGGAAACTTTATATTGTTGATAGTGGCAATAATTCAAGCGTTAATAATATAACAATTAATGCAGGAGCTGGTCAAACAATTAATGGTTTATCTTCACTAGTTGTTTCTACAAATGGTGCTCAAATAATTGTTCAAATATCTTCAGATACAGACTTTATTGGATTAGAATCTTATTGTTGTTCAACAGGTGGCGTGGTTACTTCAATAATTGCAGGTACAGGAATATCAGTAGACCAACCTACGGGAGATGTTACCGTTACTGCTATAGGAACAGGAATTGTTAGTTTAACATTTACTGCTTTAACTAACTTAATTACTACAAATACAGTAGTAAATGGGCAAAGATATTTAGTGACAAATGCAATATACACAGATGGTGGTATAGTTTTAACAGGGACTTCAACTGAAAGCGTTTCTTCAGATGGTCATAGTTTTCACTTAAATGCAGATTATCAAAGTGTTGGGGTTTATACTAGCGTAGTGGATTTAGTTCTCAATTAGGTCTATGGGATTATAATTTATCACCCGTAGTAGGGGATGTAGTTATTTGGAATAATTTTCATTATGTAAATAATACAGGTGCAAATAGTTCTTCACAACCTCAAGATGACTCTACAAATTGGACTCTTTTAACATTAAGTGTAGGTTATGGATATATTCAAGAAATTGATTTTAGTATTTATGACATAACTACTAATAAAATAATTAGAAGACAGGATAGGAGAAATAATATTGTTGAACTATCAGAATATTTAGGCAGTATATCATTTTTAAATTTCCAATGGGGTAATGACGTAGTAATAAATAATAAATTTATTGGCAATCAATCAACTCCTATTAATATAATGAATTGTTTTTGGGTACGATTTAAAGACAATATAATTGAAGGAAGAGTTACTATTACTGATAACTTATCTTTAAAAAAATCAAAAATATTTGAGAGTAATAAAATTTTTCCCAATGGGGTAGTAAATCTTATTGGAACAGATACTTTGTTAAATATAGTAGATAATATAATTAGCGGTACAGTTGATTTACCAAATATTAGCACTACAAATACAGTATCAATTTATCAAAATAATTTAGGTTTAAATACAAACTTTACCGCAGCAGCATTTACAGGAACAAATGAATTATTATTTTATGATAACTTTTTTGCAAACGATGCTGAATTACAAATTGAAACAGTTATAACAGGGGGAGGTATTGCTGAAATAAGTAATAATACTCATTATTCAACAAATATTTTGATTGGTGAATTTTATGGAGGTCTTGCAACTTGGAGATGGAATAATATAAATACTAAAATAAGTACATTTTCAATAGTGCAATTAGATGATAATGCTTTAAAGGGTGGAGAGGCTTCTATATTAACAAATGAATATTCTAATTTTCCAAAACAATTAGATATGTCTATAGGAAGTGTTTTTTCAGGAGGTGTATTACAGTTAGGAACAGAAACTCATGTGGGTAAATATTTTATAATAAGTGGGAGTGGGAATACAATTGATGAAATTCAGGGAGGTGTTTTTGATAATATAGAATTAATATCTTCAGGTACAGTTTCAGATACATTCGTTATTAGTTACAATCCTATTGCTAGTGCAACTAGTGGTCAAATAATTGGTTCTGCGGGTATAAATCCGATACCTGTTACTTTTACATCTTATGCAGGATTTAGTGATAATATACTTTTAAAAGCTATTGGTACAGGAAAATATTTTACTAAACAAACAAATGTTGCAACTTAATATGAAAAAAATAATAAAATATACCATCATAATAGGTTCTGTATTTGCAATAGGGTATGGAATTTATAACTTAAAAACTAAACAAAAAGAAAATATTAAAATAACAAAATAATGAGCACAGTAAATCAAATATGGAAAAATTTACCTTTGGGAGTAAAAGGTATAATTTTGTTGGGTAGTGGATATTTAATATATAAGACTGCCGATAAAATTATTGCTAAAACAAGTTTTAATGCTGATACAAGAGATGTAAATCAGGAAGTTCAGGGTTGGAATCAACAAAATCAAAAAGATAGTAGAAAAGTAAAACCCACAATGTCTAAGGCAGCATTAAAATCTCTTTCAAATAAAATTTTTACTGCTATGGATGGGTATGGTACTCGTGATACGCAAATAGAATCTGCATTTATGCAACTTAAAAATAATGCTGATTTCTCAGGATTAATGGCTGCATTTGGTAAAAGAGATATAGATTCAGGATATTTAAACCCTATTCCCGATTTAAAAAATGCAAGTCTAATTCAGGCTTTAAATGATGAATTGAGTAGTGGTGTATTAGCAGATATTAACAAAGAATTAAATAAAAAAGGTATTACTTATACCGTTTAAAGAAATTAGAGATAATCTCTATGTAAATAAATAAAAATTAAATTTTAAAAAAAACAAGATGAAAAACGAGAAAATGAAACAAGTAGTAAAAGTAGTAACAATTGCAGGTTCTGCGGTTTTAGTATTAAACTCAGTTATGGGATTAGTAAAGGCAGGAACTACAATGAATGTAAAAGCAGCAGTAATGCCAACAGTATCAATCCTTGTAGGATTAGCAGCATTTAATTATGCAATGGCTACAACTCCAACAATTAAAAAATAAATAAAAATGAAAGAGTTTTTAAATATTAAAGACCAAGACAAATTTTTAGGAGGTCAAAACGTACATAATCTTTTAATTATAGGAATGTTAAGCTTCTTAGTTTATAAATCAGTTAAATAATAACAAACAATTAAATCTAAAATATTATGGCAGTAGTAAATAAAACCCTTTTAGGGAACGTAGTGTTAGCAGGTTCGGCAGCAGATACCTATGTAGGATTAGCATCACCATTAACGGCAAATGTACAACAAGCAGAGGTTCGTGTTTTATGTGCAACAACAACAGGAGTGGTAGACTTGACTTTACCTATAATTTCGACATTTAAAAGTTTATATCAGGGAGTCAAAATTATGGTAGTAGATTCTTCAGGAGCTGCTGCAACTTCGCCTATAACCGTTAGAGCAGGAAGTGGTGACACAATTGAAGGTGCAGCATCTATAGCAATGAACACAAATAGCGAAACTTTGATTTTTCGTGTAGCAGACGATATGTTATGGGAAAGGTCAGCTTAATTTAACAACTTAAAAATAATAAATATTATGTCAGTATTAGACCCAATAAAAACAGTAAGAGCAACCGTATCAAATAATATAGTTGGCTCAGTAATAGGAGGTGCAGCAGGTTATTACTTTCTTAGAAATCGTTTACCAATAAAAGGTAAATTAGGAGTAGCAGTATCTATAGTAGGTGGTTTGCTTGCAGGTGCTTATGTTTCAAAAATGGTATTAGCAAAAAAAGGAGCAGCAGCATCTGCTACAGAAAGTAAAAAATAATTAAGAGATGGAAAATAAAAGTAATGAAAAACTTTTAGTAACTTTAGCCGTCTTTACAATTTTTGGGATAGGGGGGTATTTAGGTTATAAAAAGTTAAAAAGTATAGAAGAGGAAGGTAATTCTGATAATGATAAAAAACCTTCAGAAACAACAGATAGTACGACTTCAGAAACCAATACTCCTGACCCAAATTCTTCAAAAATTAATGAAGAGAAATTAAAAAATTTAGCCATTTCTTACAGATTATGGGCAAATTCGACAGATGACTTATCAAAAAAATATGGCAAAAAATCAAAATTTGATTTAGACAAGTCAAGTTCTAATCCATCTAAGGGAACATTCCCTGCAAGTTTTAAACAAGGTGCTAAAGAATATTCTAAAGCTCTGATGTCGGGGAAAGCTCGTAAAGCTAAAAAGGAATTAGAACGTCTTCAAAAAAAGAAAAGTTATTCTAATGATTGGTATACTTTAAGGGTAGATGAATTAGAAGACCTTTTTTCAGGATATACAAATAATAATGATGAAAATAAGATTATTACCATAATGAAAAAAGTCAACACTTTTGCAGATTTTAATGCCTTAACAATTGAATTTGGCTTATTTGAAGGAAAAGTTTTAACAAAATGGCTTCAATGGGATTTAAACAATTCGCAACTTGCAGAAATAAATGCTTACTATGTTAGCAAAGGAGTTTTTAATCCTACTTTAAATAAACCTGTAAGAATTGAATTAAAATAATAAAATGAGTTATTTAGATAGTTTAAATAGTACGCAAAAAAAAAATATTGACATCATAAAAGATGAATCAATTAAGCAAGGTATAACTAATCCTTATGCTATTGCAGGCTTATTATCTATTATATCTAAAGAAAGTTCGTTTATTCCTAGAGAAGAAACATCTTATAAAAATACTAGTAATAGTAGGATAAGAAAAATATTTAGTAGGGTAAGTGGATTATCAGAAAGCGAATTAACATCATTAAAGAGAGACGATTTAAAGTTTTTTAATACAGTTTATGGTGGAAGGTTTGGTAATTCTTCAAATGAAGGATATAAATATAGAGGAAGGGGTTTTAATCAAATTACTTTTAAAGATAGTTATAACAAGATGGGTAAAAAAATAAATGAACCTATTGGTGAAAATCCTGAAAAACTATTAGAACCTAAAATTGCTGCTAAAGCATCGGTAAGGTTTTTAAAAGATAGAATATCTAGCTTAAAACAAAATGGTAAACTTTCAAGCTATAATGCTAATGATATAAATGATTTTAAAAATGAAAAAGATGCTACAATGGCTTTTTATCATGCTAATACAGGTTCAGGTAAGTCTGTTAACTATGTTAAAAGTCAGGAAAATGGCAGTACATTGGGTGGTTTAAATAAAGCATTGAGTAGGGTTAAAGATTTATATAATTATATTTACCAATTAGTAAAAACAGAAAAGATTAAAATTTTTTCTAAAAAAACAAAAAGTACATATCCAACAATAATTATAACCTCTTTATTGGTAATTAGTGTTTACACTATTATAGTATATACAAAAAAAAAATAAAATAATAATATGAAAAATAATGTAATAAAATACACCGCAGCATCAGCAGCAGTAAATGCAGTAGATACTTTAGACAGAGATGATTTTTACCCTTTTGATGGAGTAATGGAAGATGTTGAATTTAGTGATGCATTGGGAGATTTTGCTAAAAAAGTAGGTAGCGGAATTAAAGGTCAAGTAGAAAAGTTTAAAGACAGAAGAGAACAAAGACAATCGGGACAATCTAATAGATTAGGTGATAGAGAGAAAAAACTCAGAGATAGGTTATCTAGAAAAGATGAAAGGAAAACGTCAAGACAAACTCGAAAAGACTTACGTCAAATTTCTCGAACTAAAGCTATAGTTGAAAATCCTCCTGTAAATGCAAAGTTAAAAAGTTTAGCGTCTTTAAATCCTGAATTAAAAGCACCTTTAGACAATAATAAAGAAGGTTTAGCAAATCAAAAAGATGAGAAAACTCTTATAGATGCAGCAGCTATTGCAACAGAATTAGCAGCTACGCCAAATGAACCTACACCAAAAGTAATTATAGACGAAACTACGGGTGCAGTAACTAAAGATGGAAATAGTTTTAGTAATTTAAGTACAATTGCTAAAGTTGGAATTATTGGAGGTGGAGTATTGACTTTAGGTTTAATAGTTTTTGCAATAGTAAAAGTGACTAAAAAATAATAAAATGATAGCAGGCGTTATAGGAAAAGTAATTGACGATAAGGGTATTTCTATACCTTATACAACAGTTATGATAACAGACATAGATGGAAAGTCTTTGAGTCCTGCTATTGGAGTTGTGGCTGATTCAAATGGTAACTATTCAATAGGGGTCAGTAAAGATAATAAAAAGTTAGGAACTCATTTAACGGCTAAATCTATGGGTTATAAAGATAAAATTATACCTATTAAATTTACAGGAGTAAATAATAAGTCTGATATTATAATGACTGAAAGTACTTCTAAATTACCTGAAGTTATAGTTATTGCTTCTAAGTCTAAATTTGATTGTGAAAAAAAAGGTGGCGTATGGGATGAGGTTACAAAATCTTGTAAATTACCTGAAGTTATAGTTATTGCTTCTAAGTCTAAATTTGATTGTGAAAAAAAAGGTGGCGTATGGGATGAGGTTACAAAATCTTGTAAATTGCCTGTAAAAGAAGAACAATTATCTTGGTTTGATGAAAACAAATGGCTTATTTTGGGAGGTGGTGTTTTTTTAGGTGCAATAGTTGCAACAATTTTAATAGTGTCAAAAAATAAAATAAATTAACATATTATGGCAGCAAATAATACAAATATTTTTACATCGACTATTACTAACACTACTTTTATAATAACAGAAGAGATGAGTTTAAGAGCAGTTTCTATTTTATTAAAAAGTGGAGAAGGTCAAGTTACGGGTGGTTTGAGAGTTGGGTCTATAAATAGTACGGCATTAATTTTAGATACTGATACTCCTATTACATTAACCGCAGGAGATTCAGGAGTTATTGTTGGGGTTACTATTGATACAACAATAGGAGCAACAGGAATAGTTCAATTAATAGGTAAAAATAATTAAACGAATGAAAGCATTAACAAAAAAAAGAATAATAATTGGAACAATTGTAGGAGGATTAACCGCTTCTATTGTTTATTTAGTTTGGAAAATTAAAAATCTATTAAAATTTGATATTAGCTTTTCTAAACTTAAATTTAGAGAAACTTCGCCTAAAAATATTTCTTTTGATTTAGGTGTAAATTTTAAAAATACAAGCGATATTGAAATAATTCTAAAAAAACAACAATATGATATTTACTTAAATGATGTTTTTATAACAACAATATTTGCCAATAATGAACAAGTTATCTTACCAAATAATACCTCTTTAATTAATTTAAAAGTTAATTTAAACACAGTAGATATTTTAGATAAAATAAAATCTTTAGGAGATGGTTCGTTAAGTTCACTTTTAAAACTATTAGCTAATATTAAAAAACAAAATTTGAAAATTGTTTTCAATTTTGGTGTTAAACTTGGATTACTAACATTCCCTTTAAAATTTACAGAAAGTGCTAAAATTGAAGATTGGGGTGCAAAAAGTACAGAATGATTTTGAAAATTAGTATTTTTGTTTAAATTAAACAAAATCTAGTATATATGTTATCATCATTATTTAACACAGAAAAAATTACACATGACACGATTCAATCAACATTGGAGAGTGTTGCAAAAGAATTAGGATGCTCTCACAAAGAGTTCTTTTTAATGATTAAACCAACAAATGAAGAATATGATATGAAATTTTACATATATAAAATCAGTAAAATGCCTGAATTTGTTAGAGAAATTTCATTAAAAGAAATATTAAATTAGAAGAAGTTATTATGACAATAGCGTTAACGGAAAATTTGGAAAAAAATATAAAAAAAACAACATTAATGACAAATGTTTTGTCAATTTTAATCACTTTAATTAGTACGCTTGCATTAACTTTTGGTTTTTATTATAAAACTATAGCAACCATAGACTTGCATGATAAAGCAATAAATGAAATTCAAAAAGATGTTTTAAGAACAAAAGATAAAGTATCACAAATTGAAGTTTTTAAAGGGGTATCTTCTTCAGAAATGAAAAATTTAGAAAAAAAAGTAGATAAAATAGATTTAAAATTGGATAAACTTTTGTTGATGCAAAAGAGATAATTTAGATAGAAAATAAAAGTAATGGGATATAAAAAAAGTACAAAAATTATTTTAGGTGTTGCCCTAATAAGCATTGTGCTTTTGGTTTTACAAAATCCTATAAAAAAAGCACTTAAATCTTCTTTAGGTGGCTACAAATGGTTTGATGAAAGCCTAAAATGGTATAGAGACGAAAAGACTAAAAACATTGTTGAAACACTTCATCCAAAAATAGTTGACGAATTTAAAGAGTTTATTTCTAGGGTTGAAAAAGAATTAGGATTGCAGATTATTGCAACAAGTGGTTATCGAACTTGGAAAAAACAAGCAGCTTTAAAAAAAGCCAATCCAAAAAATGCAGCAGCAGGAGATTCAGACCATAATTATGGTTTTGCTTTAGATATAAACGTCTTAAATAAAGATGGTAAAAATATTTTACGGAAAGCAACTTCAAAGAAAAAATGGGAAGATAGTGGTATAGTTAAAATGGCTAAGAACATGGGCTTTAAATGGGGAGGTGATTTTAGCAATTATCATGACCCTATTCATTTTTATAAACAACCTATATCTAAAGGGGAAATGAAGAGAGAATATTTAGCAGGGAATATAGATAATAAAGGGTATATTAAGATAGCTTAAATAATATGAAAAAATTTATAAAAGAAATATTTACTGATGAAAGAGGAAGTTATTCTTCTAAAAGATTTTTAGGAATATTATGTATTTTTTCTTTGTTATTTTCTTTAATCATATCATCATTTGTTGATTCAGATTTTAGACCATCTGATTCTTTAATTAACGCAATAGCGTTATTTTCATTTGGCTCATTAGGATTAACGTCTATAGATAAGTGGTCTTTAAAAAAGGGCATATAAATAATTTTTGGATTATTAAAAAGTAAAAGAAATGGATACAGAATCATTCGGTTGGGGAAAAAATGGTGGTGCTCAAGGTGCTACGGGTGCTCAAGGGTCTTCTTCGGGTGCTCAAGGTATTCAGGGTCTTCAGGGTCTTCAGGGTATTCAAGGAATTACAGGAGCAGGCACTCAAGGTACTCAGGGTATTCAAGGCACTCAAGGTATTCAAGGTAATACAGGAGCAGGAACTCAAGGTATTCAAGGTGCTACAGGTTCTCAAGGTACAATAGGCGTTCAGGGTACTACAGGTATAGGCACTCAGGGTATTCAAGGAGTTACAGGTGCAATTGGTTCTCAAGGTGTTCAAGGTTCTATTGGAGTTCAAGGAATTACGGGCAATAATGGTTTACAAGGTTCAATAGGAAGTCAAGGTAGTATAGGTTCTACAGGTAGTCAAGGTGCAGTTGGCTCTCAAGGTGCAGTAGGTTCAACAGGTTCTCAAGGCATTCAAGGTAATTTAGGTATTCAAGGCATTCAAGGCTTAATAGGAACTCAAGGTCTTCAAGGTAATTTAGGAGTTCAAGGTTCAATTGGGTCGCAAGGTATTCAAGGAATTACGGGGACACAAGGTATTGTTGGTTCAGTTGGTACACAAGGTACACAAGGTACTTTTGGTATACAGGGTATAACAGGAGCAACGGGTGCTCAAGGCATTCAAGGGATAATTGGTTCTCAAGGAGCTACAGGTATTCAAGGCGATTTAGGTATTCAAGGAAGTACAGGAGCAGGAACTCAAGGTATTCAAGGGATAACAGGCATTCAAGGAACTCAAGGCTTACTAGGTATTCAAGGTATTCAGGGTAATACAGGAGCAGGAACTCAAGGTATT